>Ga0209657_1000896_pt1 | contig 18724 bp, 19 predicted proteins | sample SaaInlV_100m_DNA_FD_184650 | JGI IMG/M metagenome (GOLD analysis project Ga0209657, IMG submission 184650) | Marine microbial communities from expanding oxygen minimum zones in the Saanich Inlet - SI037_S3LV_100m_DNA (SPAdes) (version 2) | ecosystem: Environmental > Aquatic > Marine > Intertidal... | reverse complement strand
AAACTTCGGTAACTGTATAAAGTTCATTTGTTTTATAGTGTCTTGCTCGGTAGAGCGAGTTCGCCTGTTGAGAGTGAGTGAACCAATATAGAAGGTCGAAAACTATACTGTTCTTTGTTCATACACACTCCCAACAGGCTCACAAAAATTTAAAAACCACTGTTACTAGAATGGTTCATGTACCAATCGGATATTTCAAAATGAAAATCTTTTTCACTAATACTATGCTCTACCTTAATCGTTGCAAAAGGTCTTGATGTTTTAACATCATCATAAACTTCGATAAGATCTAGATGCTTGTTTAAAATAAATTTAAATGCGTTAATCGTTGCTTCCATATTCGTCTTTTAGTATTTGAGTTACCTCTTGAAAACTTTCTTTTACCATTTTTGTATATAGAGTATCGTTAGAGATCATATACTCTCCAACATTCTTACCTACTCTACTATCTATTACAAAATGCACTGTAAAGTCTTCTATTGATATTAGTTTTGTTTCTTTATTGTAATTATACCATAACTGGGTTAAAATGCCATCAGATTTATTCATAGGAGATGGAAATATCTTTCTATGAATATATTTCATCCAAGTTTATTTAGTCCAACCTTGCGGAACTTCTCGTTAAAAGCTAAATGCATATCATACATTTTAATAATCTCTCGAGTTAGTCTCTCTGCTTTACGAGCATCAACCTCTTCTTTAGATCTAAAATACTCAGTATATGTCTTGAACTTCGTTGAGTCAGGCCAGTAGCTCCAAATATGATTCTGGAAGCAATGCCTCAACTCATGCAATAGAGAGCTAAATACAAACTTCTTCGTTTGCTTTGCTGTTTGATCTAACTTAATTAAGTAATGTGTATTACTAATTGCCTCACATAGAGATGTATCTGGTATTCTACTTAGATGAACCTTTGCATAGATATTTAAATCACGCCTATGGTTTCGTTCAAATACAAGCGTTAATATATCTGATAATATATCAAAGTTGATTCCTGTCTTTTTCTTAACTCCAACTGATGGTTCTAGTATAATCATTATCCAATCTTCTTAACCTCAACCTTATTATAACCGAGTTCCTTTAGCCGCTCAGCAGCAGCTTCAGCTTCAGCCTCCGTATTGAGTTCTTCCTTTAAAAAATTAGCAGGACTTTTAGCTTCCTCCTTGTATTCTACAATATACTTACCGAATACAAACGGTTTTCTAGGAAATGTTTTAGCTCTTGGCATACTATAATTATATCATAGTTCCTTTAGATGGCAACTATATTAAAAAATAATTCCACCTGATTCGAGAGTCTCAAATTGAGTATTAAGATCAGAGTCAAGCTCCCTAATTTGTTGCATCTGCTCGTCTCCTGAACCTCTTAAACGTTTACCATTACGATCCCATGAGCGCATTTTCTTGTACCTGATTCCTTCATCCCATACCAAGGACATCTGTACTTCACCATTATCCCAGAAAGATATAAATGGTCCGTGCATAACACCATCTTTCATCTGAGCTTTAGAATACACTTCCCCATTAGGATGTAGTCTTATTGTATGACCGGTAATTAATTTACCTTCTTTATCTCGGAATGTAGGTGGGTTAGCAAATAGATTACATGTTAGATCATCACTTTTATATTGTGTACCAGTAAACGTTGGCTCTTTTTTAACTATAAACGGTACTGCTATAAACACTGCTACTAATACAATTATACCTAAGACTGTTTTCATACACTTATTTTATACTATAAGCAGCTAAAATCAACTAAATATATGTATGTTTGAAGAAGTAATACTAGAAAACAGTACTCAACAAATTGCCAAGCTGTATGGCTCTGCAGCTAGAGCAGCTGATAAACCAGACACTGGTGTAGAAATAAAGAAGAAGGCTGCCTATTATGTTATTAGAGACTGTGCTAATATTACAAAGAAGTACTTAGCAATACACATTTGGGGTCTATTTGATGATCCTATTCTAGATCTTAAAGGTAAGTTTACTAGTAATGAAGTAAAGAGCTTCTTGAAGAGAGCAGAAACAGAAACAGAAGCTAAGTTACTTAAGAAGTTAATCTTATCAGATATTAAACAAAAGTATGAAGTCATTCATACATCTTCTGGTACTACAGCAGTAAGCTATGAAGCTGACTCTGATGATATCTATTCATACTATGAAGAGTATGAAGAGGGTCTAGACGAATCAGTTGATACGGAAGATAGTGAAGAAGGAGCTCTTACTGACGAGCAGCTCATTTTAAAGTATCTTTTTTAGATAAAACTCTACCGTATCAGATAGATCAAAAGATCGTTGATCTTTAACTGATCTTAATGAATGCTTTGTACTGACAGAGTATTTGAAATCGTGACCAGCTCTATCATCTACGAACTCAATCGATGGATTGATCTCTGGTTTAAACTCGAGAACCTTCTCAATGATCTTATCAACCATCTCAAGATTAGTAAGGTGAAGACTACCTGGAACATTGTAAACAGTATTGGTATGACCAGTATGAAGCACCTCAATGATTGCCTTAGCATGATCAGTTACATGAATCCACTCTCGAATGTTCTGACCATTACCATAGATTGGAATAGGCTCATCTTTAAGTAGCTTACCAATCACAGTAGGAATGAGCTTCTCACATGCTTGCCTTGGTCCATAGTTGTTGCAGCATCGAGTGATAGAAGCATTAACACCAAAGGTTGTAATGTATGATTGAACTAATAAGTCTGACCCTGCCTTGGTAGCAGAGTAAGGGCTACGAGGAGCAAGCTTAGTGTCTTCAGTGAAGGCAGGCTCATCTAACTGGAGGTGACCATACACTTCATCGGTAGAGATGTGAACTAGACGAGATTTATCTACACGAGCAAGTTCTAAGATCTTAGCTGTACCCATTACATTACTAGTAATACAAGCTAGTGGATCAGTAATAGATCTATCTACATGAGACTCAGCAGCAAGATGAAGGATGTAGTCAATACTCGGAAGGTCTTCGTATGCTCTATCACTAGCAATGTCTTCGAAGACAAACTTAATACGCTCATCATCAGCAATGTTATCCATATCAGAGCCCATGCCGAGTTTATCGATAACAAATATCTTATTGATATCAGCCCTCTTAAGTAGCTCATCAATAACATGTGAGCCAATAAAACCAGCACCACCAGTTACAACATAATTAAATTTATCTATTCTCATCTTTCTAATTGTGTAAAGTCTCCATTGAGTATATCTTCTGATGCATCCTCATCATTGAGCAAAGCTAACACCCTATCACGTAGCTTCTCATTCTGAATCATAGTCATAGCTGCAATACGATTCTTAAATTTTGTGGTGCTCCACTGATGTGATCTTGTAGTGTAAATTACCTCATGGTCTAAGTCATCACCTGTGAAGGGTTTACCAAGATAATCTTCTCCTAAGATACGAACATCAAGATCAAAAGTCTTCATTAAATCATAAAGCTCTTCTTCTGTTTGATACATATAGACCTCATCAATATGCTTGATAGACATAAGCATCTTATAACGATCATAATATGGTACTACTGGTCTATACTTTGTATTGCGAGTAGCAGATGGATCACCATGCAAGAAGACAATGAACTTATCACAATGCTTCTTAGCCTCTTCAAAGGTAGCTGTATAGCCCGGATGAATGATATCAAAGTTACCTGCAGTAAAAGCAACTACATCTAAAGGACTTTGAGCCTTAAGCTTCTTATAGACAGGACTCTTATGCGAGTCAGCTAAAGGGTTATACATACATATATATTAATGTATGGTGATGCGGAAATCAACTATTAATTATATAGAGGTTCTAATTCGTAACCTCAACACTAGCTCGGTTAGCTTCAATATATTCTTTAAAAAGGTTTTGACCTGATTCACCAATAATATTGCGTTGTCGGAAAGCTGCTGTGTATCCTTCTGGATCTCTCTCACGCAAAATCTTTTGTAACTCTGCTGTCTCAATATTTTGTTTCTTTATTTCAGCTGGATCATTTTCTTTATTCCATTCAGCCTGCTCTTGAGCTGATAGATCCTTATACTCATCACTTTCCTTATACACTTCTACCTCTTCTGCAAAATAATATTTCTTCGGTTCCGGAGGAGCTGATTCTGTTTCTGAAGCCTCTATTGCTGCTTCAGCCTCTAACCTTTTCTTTTGACGTTCACTTCGATCATTTAAGGTTCCGTTAATAGCCACCCTTGCATCCTCTGCTAACAGTTCAAATGCTTTTAGAGTATTCTCACCAAACACACGGTTAGCAATAATCTCTGTTTGATATTCACCATCTATTATACTATGCTCAACAGCATTAACATACCAAATCTTCTCTAAAAGTGACTCTGAGTTACCTGATCTTTCTACCCAAATAAATTTACCTGGTGTTCTATAAATTGCACCCTTACAAGAAAAGGATATTTTCTCGTTAATATTTACAAAGCTAAGTTTAATTCTATTGTTTAATTCATTTACAATTGCTTCAGCAGGATTTTTTGTATCACCCTCTGGTGCAAATTTATATTGTTTAGGTTGACGATCAGCATCTATTAAAGGCAAATTTACACCTGCTTCACCCTTGAGTGCTAATTCATCCTCAATAAAGCTCTTAACAACATCCGCATACAAATGTGGTTCAGAGTTTGAGTCAGTAATGTCAAAATCATCATCAAAATCACTCTCCTTCGCGTTAATTACAAGGAAGTTTGTCCATATTTCCTCACGTAAAGTTCCAACATCTGGTCTAGTTATAGTCTCACCCTCAATTGAATTATGCCAGTTTGTATTAGGATCTAATGCTCCTTTAATTTGGGCTAAAGGTCCACACGTAAATTTTTCAGTATATATATCGCTGAAGTTTATTTTAGATCCTTGTATACCTGCTAGTCTCATTTCCTCAATAAACTCTCTATGCTTAGCAGTATAGTAAGGTTTGAATTTCATTACTCTCCTACCATCAACACCATTAGTAAATCTAAATGAAGGTAAAAGCTTTCTATCACCAGAAGTTCTACCGGATATATCCCCAAAGCCAACGTTGAAAGTTGCTACTCCAGCAGCATTTGTTCGATTAAGAGTTCTCTTAAATACATCAAAAAAGCTTTCCTCTTTATCTGGTGATTTGGGTTTTGTATTTACAACAATAGGTAACTTGTTAATAGGTTCACCTTCACTAAGATCTACAATTACAGCATCACTAGCAATAGTATCATTTTTCTTCTTCCAAACTATATCATAATAGTTCTTAACTAAGTCAGTTACTGATTGATCCTCTGATAGTTGACTATCTCTAAGAAAGTTCTCCCATGATGTATGACGCATTTCTGCAATAAATGCTTCTTCGAATTGAAATATAATAACATTATCTTGAAAATTAGCTGAACCAGTTACAGTCTTTTCTATTAGACCGAGGAAGTCAATCTTTGCTTGATAAGGTTTAAGCCCAGCCTTCTCTAGAGCATCATCTTTAATTAGAACACTAATATATAAATCATCAGAGCTCTTAGTTGCAATACCAAGTTGATCAAGAATACTTGTTTGGTTATTAATCTCAATAGCACCAAACATACCTGCACGCATTAGATTATCATCTATCTTTAGAGAAGAGATAGCACTAACATCTATAGGAATAGCTTGTTCTATTTTTTCAACTAGTTGCTCGCCCTCCAGACGTCTAACCATTTTGAGAATGGTAATGTTAATATCGAGACCATGGTCACCTAGTATGTTAAAGCTCATGCATACTTATTTAATCAAGAGGCAATTGCTTTAAGAGCCTTTCTCAAAGCTTCAGTCTCTGTTAACTGAATAAAGCCATACTCTTCCTTAACCTTTGTAGTATCAAGTACACAGTTAGATCTACCAGCAGCAAGATCAAGCTCTTCAATATCAACCCAAGACCAGTTAGGATTCTCTAACTCATACTCTTTCATAAGCTCAACAACACCAGCTGTCTCTAATGGCTCTGAGTTTGTAAAGTGAACCACATCATGACCCTTTCGCTCATCCTCAATAATCTGCTCAATGAAGTCAACAAGCTCTGGAATATATGTCTTTGAGTTAACAGCACTAATGAGATTGTCATACTTATGAATCTTTGTAAGATATGACCTATCATTAAGCGTATCACAGAAAGGCATCCGTATACGAATAGTGATACCATTATCACTTACAGACTCAAAGGCGTGTTTACTTGTAGAGTAAAATGATGAGGTAGGATTAAACACTCCGAAGTTAGGCTCATCTACTTCAGACCAAGCTTTATCATAACCTGTAAAGATACATCCTGAAGTAATGTGAATAGGCTGTACATGCAGCTCTCTACATACAGTATTGAACATTAGAGGTACTTGAACATTATACTTCCAACAAGCTTCCTTCTCTTGCTCTGCTTGATCTACATTTGGTCTACCAGTAAATCCTTGTGCATTGATAAGATAATCAAAGCGTTGCTCCTTCATATAGTCACGAAGGTAATACTCATCAGTATAGTCAAGTACTGCCTTAGACTCTAATGATACATCAAGCTCTGGATTCCTTGAAAGCTGTGCATAAACATACCCACCAACATAACCATTACCCAAGATAAGAACTTTCTTCATAAAAGTATTATAGACTATTCAAGTGCATTATCAACTGATGATATAATAGTCTCAACCTTATCAGCAATCTCACACTCCAAGTCTTCAACAATTTCATTAACAAGTTCATCAAGCTCGTAGTCATCGGCAGTAGATATTACATCACGTGCTTGGTAAAGAGCATCAAGAGCTTCATCTATCTTCTTTTCAAACTTACTAATCAGAGTAGTCTTCTTCATATGATATAATATATAATCAAATAGATCTACTTTTCAACTATTTCTTAGTAGATACCTCTAGCTCTGCTGCTTCTCTAGCTGCATTAAAGTCTTTCAATAGATTCTCTACCTCTGCTTTCATATAGTTTCCATGATGAGCTACAAACCTATCACCTTTTAAGTAGTATATAACTAGCTTGCGGCATTTCTTACCTGTAAGTTGCTCATACAACCAAGCATATATAGATAACTGCATTGTATATGTTGAATGCTCACACACAGTTAAGTGGTCAAGAGGTGGTAACATCCACTCATTATAGTCAGAGCTAAATCGATATCGTTTATTAGTCTTAAAGTCTCCTACAGTAAACGTTCCATCCTTATGCTCGTATATTAAGTCAGCGAGACCAGACACTTTAAGCTCTTCATTCCATAGCAATTGCTCACAAAGAACCTTTTTATATCTATCTACATTATACTCTGCACATCTATCATATGTCTTATAGAGCCAACCATAATCATCAACCTGCTCACCTACAGTAATATAGTCCTCAAGCAACTTATGCAAACTCGTACCCCTATCACAAGCCTTATTCTTTTCTTTCTCCCACATCTCTAAAACCATTTCCTTTGAAACTCCCTCTCTTTTTGCTACTCTTGTAGCAGCACCATCAGAATCAAACGGTTTTTTATACTTGCCTAGTATAGTTGTAACTGATGTAAACTTCTCACCTGTCTCATTATGAGTATATGTGTGGTTCCATTCAGTAAACGTTATAGGAGGCTTCTTCATATTATAATTATATCTACGTTCCTTATGAAATCAACATGTTTTTGACATAAATATATGTATGTCCAGCAAAATCAAGATTAGTGAACTTACAAGTGCATGTACACCCCTGGCCGGGAATGAGCAGGTTGCTCTTGTACAAGGAAGTACAACTTTTAAAGCTCAAGTTTGTGATATTACTAATACAGTATGTGATGATTATCTTAAGAAGACCACATATGCAGCACAATCAGGTGTTTACTCTACAGTTCAAGCAAATAGTGCTGCATGGACAGGGGGTGCATGTGGAGGTGTTTTAACTCTTGGTACATCAACTGGTTTAAGTTCAAATGGTAATGCAAATGGCCCAACAATTTGCGTTAACCAAGATACAGTATTTGATAATTTTGTTAGTACAAACAACTCAAGTAAAATTCAATGTATAGTCGGGTCATGTGGGTATACTAATTGCTGCTGTGAAAGTGTTGCTTGCTCATTTATTATTCCAACTAATAATGTTAATCTTGGATGCTTCGATAATGCTCTAGGATGGACTAATTGCACTGGAACAATAGAAAGTATTTGTGTTGCTTCACCTTTAACAGTTAGCAATGCCACCGGACCTGATACTAGCCTTGCAATTGATTGTACTTTCACTTCAGAGTGGAATGGAACAACTACTACAGTAAGAGCTAACTCTGCTACCTGGTCTGGTGGAGGTGCTGGATCTGGTACTCTTACAGCTGTTAATACTTGTACTGGACTAACAGGAGGAGGTACAGGCACAACACTTGCACTTTGTATTGATACTTGCAACTTTGCAGCTGCATTCCCTGATACAACTAGCTCTGCTAATGCCAATAATCTTTTAGTTACAAACTCATTAGGAGTAACATATGATATTCCAACATGTACTGTTAATCTTGGATGTTTTAATAATGATCAATCCTTTACTGCTTGTACTGGTACAGTAACAGGTGTTACAGCTGCAGATAGTACTATAACTGTTGCTGGTACAACAGCTCCTACTGTTAGAGTAGCATGCCCATGTAATACAGCTTGGACAGGAACGTATTCAACAGTTCAAGCTAACTCAGCTACCTGGTCTGGTGGAGGTGGAGCCCTTAACACACTTACTGTTGGTAACGGACTTAGTTCGAATAATAATACAACTGATCCAACTATTTGTGTTAATGCTAATACTCTTTTTGATACAGCATGTTGCACAACAAACAATTCTAATGTTCAAGACATTTTGGTTGAAAGTTCTATTGGGAATGTTTTTCAGATTCCTGTAGCGAATGTTGATCTTGCCTGCTTTAATAACAGTGCAGGTTGGACTAATAATACAGGAGACATTACTGCTGTTGTAGCAGGAACAGGTATATGTGGTGGAGCAACTTCTGGAAGTGCTACTGTTAACCTAGCTGACACAGCTGTAACTCCTGGTGCTTATACCAATACAAACATTACAGTTGATGGTCAAGGTAGAATAACTGCAGCTGCTAATGGAACAAGTGGTGGAGGTAGTATTGATCCAACAACATTCTTAGATAACTTTACAGCAACTACGTTAGGATCTGATGCTTGTAAATTAATGATTGGTATTCCTAATGATGATGTAAAGCAAATTGCTGTTGGGTGTGTTAGTCTTGGAGTATTTGCTAATACGCCTGGATTTACATGTAATACAGGTACAACTACAGCTTCTAATAGCCAAACCTTTACTAACAAAGGTGGTAGCAATAGCCAGTGGACTAACGATCGAGGTTATACATGTAATACAGGTACAGTAACAACAGCTGGTGCTTTACTCTCTGCTGATGCAACAACCATTGGTGTTGATACTGGTGCTTTAAATTATCTTAATCAAAGTGCTTGTGCTGGTCTTAATTGTGTTGGTGATATTACAGCAATTTTTGCACAAGCTGGTCTATCTGGTACAGCCATGGCTGGTGATGCAACAATAGGTATTAATAGTGGTACATTAACTCCATTTGATCAGAGTGCTTGTCCAGGACTTAATAAGGTTGGTACTGTTACAGCTGTAACTGGGGGTACGGGCTTAACCTCATCAGGTGGTACTACTCCTGCATTATCCCTAGATGCTACATCTGTATCAGCTGGTTCATATACAGCAGCAGATATTACTGTTGATGCGCAAGGAAGAATTACTGCTGCAGCAAACGGTGCTGGAGGCGGAGGTGGTACAACAACTCCAAGTAATGTACAAACCTTTACCAATAAGAGTGGTAGTAACTCACAATGGACAAACGATGAAGGGTATACATGTAATACAGGTACAACAACACCTACAAGCACGGAGACCTTTACTAATAAATCTGGTAGCAATAGCCAGTGGACAAATGATGCTGGTTATACTTGTAATACAGGTACTATTACATCTGTAACAGGAGGTACAGGAATTGCTTCATCAGGTGGTACAACACCAGAAATTACTATTGCAGCTGGACAGACATCTATAACTAGTGTTAAGAATACAAGTTTGGAAATAGGTCGTGATAATGATAATTTAATTAAATTTGATACTGATAATGAAATAACATTTGAAGTTGCAGGTGGAGATGGTGTTACATTTAAAGCCTTTGGTGAAATAGAAGCTGCTTCGCTTGATATATCCGGAGATGTTGATGTTGATGGTACTCTTGAAACTGATGCTTTATCATTAGATGGTACAACAATAACAAGAACAGGTGCTGAAATAAATGCTGCTAGAGCAGGTACTGTTACAGGAGTTACAGCTGGTAATACTAACATAACTATTGGTGGTACATCAACAGCCCCGACTATAGCAGTTAACACAGCATGCTTTACAGACTGTGAAGGTACTGTTACAGCAGTTACTGGTGGTACTGGCTTGACTTCTACTGGAGGTGCTACACCAGCCCTATCACTAGATGCTACTTCAGTATCAGCTGGTTCTTATACAAGTGCTAACATTACTGTTGATGCTCAAGGTAGAATTACTTCTGCAGCAAATGGAGCGGGTGGTGGTACAACAACTGCTTCTAACACTCAGACCTTTACTAACAAGTCTGGTAGTAACTCTCAGTGGACTAACGATGAAGGTTATGCTACAACTGCAGCAACCGATGGTGCTGTTTGTGCTCTTGCATGTGGAGCTAGTCAAGGTGCAATTTCTTATACACAGCTTGATGGTGGTACTGGTTCTGTAAATGTAGCAGGTATTACAACAACAGCTTCACCATCATTTGCTGGATTAACCGTTTCAGGTGCAAGTATTACAATGTCAAATCTACCTGCAACAGACCCAGCTGTAGCTGGTAGATTATATAATTCTTGTGGAACTCTTAAAATATCTGCTGGGTAGTAGTTGATATTTGCTCGTTAAAGAATAAATCTTTATATGAGCGAGTATACAGTTTTTAATATTGAAGGAGGTATTGGTAAGCATATCCTAAGCACTGCTGTTGTTGCAGCATATAAAAATAACAATCCTAAAAAGAAGATTGTTGTAGTATGTGCTTGGCCAGAAGTATTCTTACATAACAAGGATGTGCATCGAGTATATCGTTTGGGTAACGTACCTTACTTCTACGAGGATTACATTAACGGTAAAGATACAGAAGTATTTGCACAAGAACCTTACAGGCAAACATCACATATTAATAAGAGAAAGCAACTTATTGAGACATGGTGTGATATGATTGGTACAAAGTATAACGGTGAGATGCCAAAGCTTGAAATGAACTTGCGTGAGAAGAATTATATTGATCCTGAGTTAGCAGCTATTCAAAAAACAAAACCAATACTACTCTTCCAACCATTTGGAGGTCCAGGTAAAGAGCATCAAGCAGATAACTACTCATGGGTAAGAGATATTCACCCTGATGTTGCTCAATATATGGTTGATCAGCTCAAAGAGCAATATCAGATTCTACATGTATGTTATGATTTCCACACTAAACTTAATGATGTTATTCGATATGAAAAGGTAGTACCAAAGAAGAATCTCTTTAACTTACTACGTTTTGCTGATCGATGCCTCTTTGTTGATTCATCATTCCAACATGCAGCTGCTGCTTTCAATAAGCCTTCTACTGTTGTATGGATTGGTACACAACCTCAATCCTTTGGATATGAGATGCATGATAACTTTACACCACCGGTACAATTTCCAAGTGGTACAATTGATTCTTACTTACATGATTATAATTTTACAGGCGCTATTCATGAGTGTCCATATGATGATGTAACTCAGATGTTTGATGTGGATGGTATCATTAACTCGCTCTTACAACCACCACGTCAGCAGAATGTTCCTAAACCAACAGAAGTGCAGACTCCTGCACCGAACGTTAAGACAGGTAAACATAAAAAGGGTCGCAAATAAATACTTTTAAAGCTCTTAAGCTCGTAAGTGGTTCGCTGCTTACGAGTTTTTTCTTTTAATAATAACCACCGTAGATGTCAGTATTATTCTTATCCATATCATAAACATCATCTTTTGATATGTCATCTATATCATGTACATAACGTTTTGATGGAGATACTTCATCATCTGTAATATTTGTACTTAATACACCTGTAAAGCTATCATCATATACCTGCTCGTTTTGCTTCTCTTTCGGTGAGTTAGGCTTGTATGAATAGTCATAACGCTTAGCTCTTACTCGGTATACATAATGACCAAGCATTGGGTTGATAGCTGATATATCCTCATCAACACGCTCAGTGATCTCATATATCTTTGGACCTCTACCACCTGGTCTATCACAACCAAGAGCAGTCAGCTCAATAAGATCACCAGCACGAGGTTCAATAGCAGAGAATGTATCAAGTAAAGAGAAGTAATCAACCACTCCACTTAATGCACTCATAGTGTCAGTAAATGTTTCTATATGTAGGAAGCCTGTAAAGTCATCACCTGGATCAAAACCAAATTGACTTAATGTTAGAGCATCTTGAGACAACTCAACATACATTTGCATTGGTATAGCATCAAGAAATGCAGCTGTAGGTTGTTCACCATATAAAAGGTTACCACCTGTTAGAGTAAAAGTATTAACATAATAGTTAATTTCAATACCCATATTGTTAATGAGATCTCTATACGCAAGATCATATACAAGCTGCTCTGCTTGTAAATTCTCACCATTCACAAACTTACCACAAGGCAATTGCCCAGCAGCCATAATTTCTTCTGGCGTACAATTAGCTCTTTCGGTGTTGCATGCCATATTATTTAGCTTTCCGTCTTAACATTCCGCACTGGTTACCTTCTTCATCTTCAAACATCTGTACCTCAACACCAGAATTACCACATCCGTTGGTTTTTCCTGGAGCAAAATCCATACCATATATATCTAATGTCTGTTGCAAAGGCATACCCATCAACTTAATTTGGGAAGCACCTCCATTAATAAGGTTTTTAACATGTGGGCATGCATGACTATGCTCTTTACGCTTCAAGTTTTCATGCTTTCTACCTGTACGCATAATAGATTTACCACCTGTAGTTGCAGAAACAGCTCCAGCATTCATCATATTATCACCTTGATAGTATTCTTTGAAGGTTACCATATGTATATTTATGCCCACTTGTATAGAATACAAAAAAAGACTCATGATTTATAATCATGAGCCTCTTTAATGTGTTGTTAAAAATTAAGCTTTGACAGACTTGTTCATTGGCTCTACTTTAAGATCACCGAAAGCATTCTTTCCAGCAGGAAGATTACCAACTTTATTGCTCTTACCGTCATTAACGGTATGGCTTAAAGGCTTTGGGGCAATATCTTTGTCAGATGCGCCAGCTGTAGGCTTGTGATGTACCTTGTTAAGAGCTTGAACTTTAGGTTGACCGTAGCCATCACCCATGTTACCAACTTTGTTACTCTTACCATCATTATAATGAGTGTTAAAAGTATGTGGAGCGCCTTCTTCATCTTCTTCACCATCTGTGAATACATCACTATCACCATCTTCAACTTCATCACCAGCTTCATCATCAGCTTCTTCATCACCGCAGGCATCTTTGAGAATATCACAAAGGTGTTGTGCAAGCTCTTTATCAAGAGTGATTGTTACTTCTTCCTCACCATCTGCTTCATCAACTTCAGCATCAGGTGTGGCATCATCAAGGCCGAGAGCATCGAGATCATCCATCTCTTCCATCTCGCCGTAAGTTTCGTTAACCATTACCTTATCATAAAGGCGGTCAAATACAGATTTTTTGGACATAAAATTATTTAATCCATTTTGCGCGATTTGCGACACGTTTTCTGAACTTTCTTCATCTTCTTCAGCTTCTTCATCTTTATCCTCTTCTTCCTCCTTTTTCTTCTTATCAGCATGGTCATCTTTACCAGGCTTCTTATCAGCCCAATCTGGAACTCCATCACCATCAGCATCTGGCTTTTTACCCTCTTCATCCTCTTCACCGTGCAGTGCATCTTCACCTGTTGGTGCTGGCTCTTCTGCACCTACACCTGGATCATTATCTGCTCCATATGAATATGCTTTAACATTATATGGATTCTTATCTCCACACTTTGTTACATCAACTGTTGGTTCCTCGAAACCTCCTTCTTTAGTAGGTCCTCCAGGTAAAATATCTGCACTTCCAATACCAGCTTTTGCATCGCCGACTGTAAGTGATTGGGTATCCTCAGCGAGTACTGCAGTCTCTTTACCGAGATTACCGTAGACCTCACCAAGATCTTTAAGGTCATATTGTTTAGCCATACTAATATTTATGCAAAAGGCAAAAAAAGTCTACAAAAAACAGAATAAAGATTAAATATGTATAATGGCTACTACTAATAAAGACAGTCAATATTACATGGGCAATAAACACTTGCCTAATGCTAAATGGAAAGGTGAGTATACCAAAGAACAGGTTGCAATGCTTAAGAAAGCAAAGCGTAATATTCTATACTTCGCTGAAAACTTCTTTCACATTATTAACTTGGATACTGGTAAGGAAAAGATTAAACTGTACCCTGCTCAGAAAACAGCTTTAAGAGCTATGCGTGATAATAGATATTATATTCTATTAGCATCAAGACAGATTGGTAAGTCTACTCTTATGACTATCTATCTCTTATGGCAGGCATGCTTTAAGAGTGATCAACGTATTCTTCTTGTAGCAAACAAAGAGGCTACTGCTATTGAAATCTTTCAACGAGTAAGAATGGCTTATGAGGAGTTACCTAACTGGCTTAAACCTCCTGTAAAAGAGTATGCTAAGACATCAATGACTCTTGAGAATGGTTCACGCATTGGTATTACAACTACAACCGGTACAGCTGCTCGTGGACAATCCGTTAACTGTTTAGTTATTGATGAGTGTGCATTTATTGAGTCTCATTTAGTAGATGAGTTCTGGAAATCAGTCTTTCCTATTATATCCTCATCGAAAAAGTCTAAAGTATTCATATGTTCTACTGCAAATGGTACACATAACCTATTTCATAAGCTTTATACAGGAGCTGTTAATGGAGATAATGGATGGGGTCATGGTAAGATAATGTGGAATGAAGTACCTGGTAGAGATGAAAAATGGGCTGCTAGTACTAAGCAAGCTATTGGCTCTCATGAAGCTTGGATGCAAGAGTTTAACTGTGAGTTTGTTAACAGTGGGGAGTCCTCTATAGATGATGAGCTATTTGAGATAATGGAGAGACAGATATGTGAACCAGCTGTAGTTTTAGATGATGGAGCTTATAAGGTATGGGAAGAGGCTGACCCATCTCGTATATATGTTGCTGGTGTTGATACATCAGAAGGTGTTGGTAAGGATTCGTCTATCGTTCAGATTCTAGATATAACTGATCCAGTTGATATAAGACAGGTAGCTGTTTATAGAAGCAATATGATTTCTCCTCTAGAATTTTCTAATAAGGTGCATAGTATATTAAGAAACTATGGTAATCCTCTTGCATTAATCGAACGTAACAACTGCGGTGCTCAAGTTGTAGATAGACTTGCTGTTGATCTAGGTTATCCAAAGATTGTATCTTATGGTAACTCAGCTGCTCATAGAAAGAATCGTATGCAAGGTATGATTGCTCATACCAATACAAAACATAAAGGTGTTCTTAACATGCGCTACTGGATTAATGATTGCAGAGCTCTTACTCTAAAGGATGAAAGAACTTTACATGAGTTAAGACATTTTGTTCGTTACCCTAATGGTACTTGGAAGGCTCGTCATGGTGAGAATGATGACTTAGTAATGGCTCTTCTCTATTCTTTATACATATTGGATACTGATATAGCAGAGAAGTATTTTGATATTAATGAAGTTGACTTAACAGGTAGACCTAAAGTCATTTCACCAATGGACTTTGGTGTATCTCTCTTTGAAGATCCTACATCTATCTATACAGACAATGAAGTTGTTGGTGATACAAATCACAATTTGAATCCTTGCTTCTTTGGTATGGATACAGATCAGATACATGAAGACTTTGGTGAGCTAGAAGCAGCAGGTTATACACCCTTAGGATAAATAATAATATGGCAACTAACTCTAACAACCAATCATTTCTTAACAAGAGCCGTCTTGATAAGTTTCTTATGGTCTTTCAAATACCACAAGCACTTAAGAAGATTGATAGTAAAACTGAGAGGCGTACCTTTAATTTAAATGAGGATGCATTTCAGTTCTCTGTATATGGTTCAGTTGTTCCAGAGATTACCGTACCATCTATTCAAATAGGATATGCAGGATCTAACCTGTATAACTCATCACATGCTAAAGAGCCATATCCACCTGTGACTGTAAATTTTACAGTTGATAATGAATTCAATAACTACTGGACTATTTATAAGTGGTTAGACTTGATGCATGATGAGAAAGAAGGTCTATATGATGTAGATGGTCTTTCAATAGATGAACGCTTTGCTTCTTATCAAACTGATATGACTTTATATGGCTTAGATGAGTATGATAATAAGCGAATTGAGTTCACTTACACTAAAGCTTTTCCAATTAATGTTGGAGCAATGAATTACAATTATAGAGACTCATCAGAGATTGAGAGCTCAATGACTTTTGTATACTCCCAGATCCATTCTAAGCTGATAAATTACTAATTAAATTTAAGATTTGACAGATTTATGCTCAAAAAGGCATAAATAATGTTATGGCTAGACGAACAATTCAATCTCCTGGTGTAGAGATTCGTGAAAGTGATTTATCACTACGCACAGCTCAGACCGGGACTACAACGTATATCGCTGGATTTGCCTCCGAAGGACCTACAGATGAAGTTATCGGACTCGGAAATATTTCTGAGTTTGAGCAAATCTATGGTACTCCAAAGACACCAGCTGAAAGATATTTCTATCACACGGCACGTGCTGCTCTTAACTCTTCCGGATCGCTTCTTGTTAACCGACTACCATATGGTGGAGGTAATGGAGCTGGTTTTGGTACAAAATTAGGTGTTCTTGCTTATCCAGCACTTGTAGCAGATGCTTCAAATAAAGGTGCATTATCAGCAAAATTTTCTGAACCATCACATCCTGTTTATATTTTAGGAAAACCACAATTATATGAAGTCACACCGGAAGAATATCGCCAGATTAAATCTGGTGAGCTTTTTGAATGGGGATGGTCAGACCGAGTTACAGATCCAGCAACATGGAAATCTCTTGCAGCTTTGAGTGGAGCAGCAGTTCTTGTATTTAACAAAGGACAATCAACTATTGATAATCAATTTAATGGTTACTATATTGGTGTTGGTGATAACTCTAATATTAACCCAGCAAGAAACTTTGATGCTATTGTTGAAGCATTTTCTGTAACTACTTCTGCAGCTGCAATAAGTGCTGGCGCGTCATTTACAAAAATACCTACTAGTCGTTTTGAGTTCCAACTCTCTGCTACTCCAGAAGATGGTACTAACCCTGCTACTAATTCCATCTCGCAAGTCTTGGAAGATCGTATTGTAGGATATGATATTGCTACTCGTGAGTTTGATGATTCATTGAATATTGGAGTGTTTAAATTAGGGCCTTCTACCTTCTCAAAAGAGTCTGGTAATCTTAACTATCTTCTTGAAGAAGGTTATAATGGTTCTATTGGTGCTTTCCGTCAACGCAATTCTGAAAATGGTGGTTCTCCCATTAATTACTCACTTGACACTATAGAAGATCAATCACGTAACATCGATGTTATTGTTAATCCATACATTTCAGATAGATTCTCCGGAGTAGATCTTAATCCAGATGGTACCCCGAAAGCTAAAATACGAGTTTATACAACTTCATTATCAGGAGCATTGATATCACAGACTCTAGGCTCTAACACTGATGATTCAACAGCTACTGTAGCTGTCTCAGGAGTTGTTCCGAGTGTAGGGCTTCCAGAAAACTTCTTTTTTCTACAGAATAATAATGGTACAGGTGCAGCTGTAACAGCTGGTGCATTCGACGTTGGAATAGTATATACAATTACAACAACAGGCACTACAAACTTTACGCTAATTGGTGCAGGTGCTGAAGCAACAGCTGGTGCATTTGAAATTGGAACAGTATATACAATTACATCAGTAGGTAGTACAGACTTCCAAGCAATAGGTGCTAGTGCAGATACAATAGGTATTACATTTACAGCAACTGGTGCAGGTAGTGGAACAGGCAAAGCAGGTACATTTGCTGTTGGTACAGAATTTACAGCAACAGGCGCAGGTAGTGGAACAGGCACAGCAACTATAAATGTCGGCGCCGGTTTCAGAGGTGATGTTACTGCGACCTTTAATTTAAGTACTATAGGTCTTGCTGAATCACTTGTCCCGATTGGTACTCATGAGCCAACTGGTACATTAAGTGCTAAAGATCTAGGTAGTATTCCATTAAAGCTTGATCGTGCTTTCAATCGTGTTAGAAATGATCGTAAGTTTGATATCGATATTATGGCTGAAGGTGGTCTAGGTACCATTCATACATATCAGCAAACTGCCACCGGTGTTGATGCAAGTACATTTGATGATACTAAAACAACATTGCCTATTGAAGCATTAAGAACATCTAATGATCCTACTGATGTTACAGCTCGTACAGCTTATACTACTATCTTTAACCGCTTTGCAACGTTTGCAGGTCCAGTTAAGGATGGAGGACGAGGTGATGTTCTTTTCGTAGCTGATCCAATTCGTCAATTGCTAGTTA
>Ga0209657_1000894_pt1 | contig 18743 bp, 19 predicted proteins | sample SaaInlV_100m_DNA_FD_184650 | JGI IMG/M metagenome (GOLD analysis project Ga0209657, IMG submission 184650) | Marine microbial communities from expanding oxygen minimum zones in the Saanich Inlet - SI037_S3LV_100m_DNA (SPAdes) (version 2) | ecosystem: Environmental > Aquatic > Marine > Intertidal... | reverse complement strand
TTTCATCGGTCAATCATTGTACGTATTGAATACGTGCTCATGCAAACGACCTCCGTGCAGAGGTTGCTGAGGAAATAGTTAATCCGGCAGACGCAGATAATTATGTCAATAAAGTTGCTAAAGACTGGAAAACAGCAGGTTTGAATACTGCAGATCAGGCACTTTGTGCATTTGCAGAAAAGTTAACTCTGACTCCCGATGCTATGTTAAAAGATGACATAAAACAGTTGGAGGACTTAGGGTTCACTCAGACGGCTGTTCATGACGCCGTTCAGGTTATAGGATATTTTAATTACATTAACAGAGTTGCAGAAGCTCTTAATGTTGACCTCGAAGATGACGTAAAGGCCTGGGAAAAATAGTTGTCTATGCTAAATCTGTTTTGATCTTAATAAACAGATAAAGCCTATCAAAGTTATTTATAAATTATATAATAATATTATGTTAAATAAAATATGGCTAAATATGATAAGCTAACATGTTTGGTAGTAGATGATTACAGTACTGCCCGTAGAATTATTAAAAACAATCTACATGAGTTAGGATTTACTTGTCTCGAAGCAGAAGACGGAGAGGATGCTCTGGGCATTATCTTGCAAACTCCATTAAATCTAGTACTTGCAGACGTCAAAATGCCTAATAAAAATGGACTGGAATTGCTGGAGGATATCAGAGATGATGATAATCTTAAGGATCTGCCGGTTATACTGACTATGATAGAACCACTGGATGAACTAATATCAACTGGTCGTGAGTTGGGAATGAACGATTACCTTATAAAACCCTTTGATGTGTTTAGCTTAGCAAAAGTATTGGACAAGGTAATTGTAACGGAAGGAGGAGAGTCGTTGTAGGTGGATAAGGATCAATTAACGAAAATCCGGTGTGCAAAGTGCCGGCACTATCAAGTAACCTGGGATGCTGAAAACCCATATGGCTGCAGCAAACTGGGTTTCAAGTCCAGGATTGAACCGTCAAAATATGTAGTACAGGTTTCAGGTAATGTCTGTCACAGTTTTTCGCTTAAAACAGCACGCAAATGAGAAGTATCTTAGATTGCTTTTTCGCCTGTTTCACCGGTTCGAATGCGGATCACCTGTTCAAGGTTAGAAACAAATATTTTACCGTCACCAATTCTACCGGTTTTAGCAGCAGACTGAATAGCATCAACAGCTTTATCCAAATCCTCATCACTAACGACTATTTCTATTTTAACTTTTGGAAGAAAATCAACAATATATTCTGCACCACGGTATAATTCCGTATGTCCTTTTTGTCTTCCAAATCCTTTAACTTCCATTACTGTCAGCCCGTGGATACCGGCAACACCAAGGTTTTCTTTAACTTCTTCTAATTTAAACGGCTTGATAATAGCTTCAATTTTTTTCATTTAGATTCTCTATATTTATTATGGATGAGGCAGAATACACTAAAATTATGGGGCTTTATGAGTCACATATGCAAGTAAAAAAATTATCATCTTCAGGAACTATTCGTCTTTACCTGCATTCTGTACAAATGTTCATAAGATTTTGTGAAAAATTTCAACAAAAGTTGGCTCTTCCGGAGTCTTGGGAAATTGCTGATGTAGGTCTTAGGGAACTGGAGGCATTTCTAAAATATCAAATCGATATTAAACATTGGAAGAGGAGTACCCTCGTTACATGTGTTAGCGGAGTCAAAGGATTTTTAGATTATTTAACAGAATCACAACATATATCAAGTAATCCAATTCAGCATTTTAAGCTACCGCGTTATCTCTCAGAAATAGGCCAGCAACGTTTTGACGTAACACAAATTAATGAATTATTTCAGTATACAACCGTGGCGACTTTGCAGGGGTATCAGCAACGTCTGCTCCTCGAATTAATATATGGATTGGGAATGTCACTCGTTAAAATTGTTAATATAAAATCGGCAATTCCTGAACTGGATGAAGGACGGGTACGTTTATATTTTCAAAATTCAAGATATCGAGATTACCCTTTCAGTCAGCCAGCATTAAAAATATTGAAATCATACTTAAAACTGATTGACAGTATTGAGGGTCATAATGCGTTCTGGATCAATCAAAATGCTAAAGAATTACGTTCAACTCAACTGCAAAACCTTCTCAATAAATATTTTGAAATTCACGATTTACCGGCAATTAAGGCTAATGAATTACGTGATTTATCAGTGCAGCATTTTTCTCAAGAGGGTGCGGATGTCCGTTCTCTACAGGCTCTTAGGCAATTTAAGCAATTGAGAAGACTCCAGTCTCTAAATGAACCTGATTTCAGTCATTTGCAAAAATCATTTAAGCATAAACACCTAAGAAGTTCTGTTCTTAAAGAGAAATAATTCTTTACAAACAAGTGATATTATTAATATTATCCGCCTAATTTAGTTATATTTAGTGGGTAAATATGCTACTTTCCCAACCTCCGTTTTTGTCTCCATAACCATTAATCAGCAATTCTATCAAGCTTGGCAGGATAGCCTGGGCTTTGATGTTCAATTCATTAATAGTTGTTCCGGATGATAAAGGTGGCCGATTGTCCATCATTTCAATGAGTTTGCGGTAGACCTGAATTAATTCTAAAACATCGTTGGCCGCGTATTCAAGTTGTTTGCTGCTTAAGTTGTTTTGTGCCCAGTTAGTTTGCTGTTGATCTTTGTTGAGATCGTGTCCCATTAATTCCATACTAAGATCCTTTAATCCGTGTCCCTGAGTATAGGTTCGGATTAGTTTGCTCATGACCTTTGTGCAGCGAAATGGACTGACTTCAACGTTCATAGATGTTTTAAAAAATGCAACATCACTTAAGGCAAAGTGGAATACTTTAATGACATTCTGGTCTATCAATAGTTTTTTTAGATTAGGCGGAACTATTTTGTGTTCAGGTTTTATCAGGCATACATTCTTTTTGTCATCACAAATTTGTACTAGACATACTTCGTCTCGGTAAAGTCGTAGTCCGTGTAATTCTGTGTCAATTGCGATTTCTGGTTCTGCTAAATACTTTTCCAGTAACTTGTCGGAAATGTCTGAGCTTAAAGTATATGCCATATATTTATTTAGTTATTTGATGTTTGGTCAATTGATAAAAATGTTTAGTAATATTTCTCTATTATGATAATATCGCCAAATACTTATATGTTCGATTTGTGTCATTATCAAACATATAGTTTATCACTCAAAACAGCAGATTTTGATGACCTTCAACTGTTGGTGAATATTCTATGCAATTATCTAATTATTGAAAATATTCAAAAATCGAATGCTCAGATCTGCACCTGTGCGATATAATATACTTAATCACCCCATTTACAAGCGTAAAGATAAACATTATTGTTGAAGCGTGGTTTTAACTATAATCATGTTTTTGCCAAGCCCATTCCGGATAATTTCGATAACCATGGCAAAACAAGCGTCAGGCTAAGACCGATTTCTGCGAGTGTCTGACTTTGAATATGCAGGCTGGTGAATGCTTCACGGACTGCAATACTGTTCCAAGTCTCTACATTTAACACCATGCTCTCCATCTCAGGGGCCAAAGTCAAGGCCAGCCACAGCCAAATAGCGTTACCTGCTAACAATATGAATTCACAAAGAATCGCTAATATACGGTTTTGTTTCCAGTAAGCTCGAGTGTAAAATTGTTCAAGTAAACTGATCAGTAAAAACGCCCCTGCAACGAGAGGAAAGTAACTTACAAAGAATAGTGTAAAAAGCGTACTTGCATATGAGTGCGCATACTGAGCTATCTCAGGGTAAACTGTGATCGGCATAATTTTAAAGGCAAGTGGAGCTAATATAGGACCGGAAATTAAGATTCCACCTATTATGCTGCTCCAGCATACCCAGAAAATATATGTTATTAAAGATTTATAAATTTATAATTACATAATATAATTATACTACTATATTATTATAATAACTGTCGGTAATAATTATTCTGGACTAGCTACTATAAATCATTGTGGTGATTTATAGTATAATTCAAAAATAGATTCTATTTGAATCACCCACATGACATAGAAAGCATTAAGCACGATGATTTACACGCTAGCTGATCAATCAACGGCTTTATATACATACAATGGACACTTAACGTGATGTATCAAATAGTCTGTATTGCTGCCCATGATCATTCGTCCTATGACAGTATGTGAGTGTGCTGCCAGCATAATTAATCTTGCTGCAATACTTTTCTGTACTTCTAGTATTTTAACATAGGGAATACCAAACCTGACTAGAGTATCGTAAGCAGTTTTAATGTCTATTTCAGCAAGGTACTTGTTTAATTCATTTTTGACCTGAGCAACCTCAGCATCATGTTCCCGAGAATCCATTTCATTAATCAAGTCTTCGTCTTGTTTTTTAAAAAAACCTGATTCCATCATGTAGTCGCTTCCGGCATATTCAGGTAGTTCATCAACATGTAAAAAGACCAGCTTAGCATCTTCCTTTTGAGCCCATTCATCCGCTGTCTTTATCAATTCAAGATTTACATCTGTGTAGTCAAGAGGCACTAGAATCTTGTTCTCAAGCTCTACCTCAGTCTTCTTATAAACGTGAACAGGTATTTTAGTTTCGTGTAAAACGTGATCAGTATTACTACCCAAGAATAAGCGATACATAAATGAATGAGTATGCGCTGCCATTAAAATCAATTGTGGCTGTAACTCATTTTCGAGTTCAATAATTTTTTCATAGGGCTTTCCTACACGGAACAAAACATCATAATCACTCTTTATTTTATAGCGCGAAACGGCAAGCTCAAATCTGTCTTCAAATAAAGGAAGCTTTTCTTCACTCCAGGAATATTCAGGATTAATAACATGGAGAAATGACAACTTAGAGTGTGTTTTCTGCCCCCATTTATCAGCAATTTTTATTAGATCTTCGCTAATTTCAGTGTTGTCCAAAGGTACTAGAATTATATTTTCCATTGGGTCTCCATCAGTTAAAGTTTAATAAATTACTTATTAATATTAATTACTAATAAGTACAGCTTAGATTATTAAACTATTTCTGAGCAGAAATTGAATCAGGAAATATACGTAGGTTAGTTCTGTATTAGCTTATTTAATTATCAAGGAATAACAGATGTATTATGACTGGTGCCGAGAGCGGGACTCGAACCCGCACGAGCATAGCCCACTGCCCCCTCAAGACAGCGTGTCTACCAGTTCCACCACCTCGGCATTAAAAGAAGAGCTTATTATTATGTCAAAATACAGTTTTTTTGCAAGTATTTTAATAATAGTTTTATTAATTGAAATTCAATTTTTATCATTTATTAATGTGTGAAATATATAATGACATAATATGATTATAGTATATTATTTTGTAATTATCTTAATTTAAGATTAATGAATTTAAGAAAATAAACCTACAAATTATAGACATCTTTTAATCATCAAAGCAGTTGATTCAGGATTTTCAAGAGGAAATAAATGTGATCCAGGAAAAGGAATAACCTTCAATTTTGTGAATTTTTTACTTAACCAGCGCAAATCAGAACGCCAGAGAATAGGATTCTTGGCGGCATAGACCAATGTACATTTTACTTTGTATACATCTTTGGGAAAAGACGTTATCATTTTGTGAAAAACAGCCAATTCTTTTGCTACTGAAATGGTCAGTTCCATATCATTTTTACCATCAGTCAAACCATGAGTAACATAATCATTAAGTACTTGAGGATGAAAATTTTTAAATAGTTTATTTGCCTGGAAAAATGACTTTGCCTGTGACTTTGAATCAAAATGATCACGCCGATGTTTTGACTTACCGGACGGGCTCACCCAATCCTCAAGATTCAAGGCACGCAGAAGTCTGATCAAGCAACGTTTATGCGATGAAAATAGAGGAGGGTCAAGTAAGATAACATTTTGAAATAGCTCAGGTTTTTTAGCAGCTGCGAGCAAAGTTAGTACACCGCCCAATGAATGTCCGAGACCAATTACTGGCTCACCAATTTTACCCACACTTTCCAATATTTCATCAGTCAAATCATACCAATTTATCTCGGCAGCATTAGTGTTTTCACCTAGATTATTGATTGCTAATATTTTATGTTCATGCAGATTATCAAACAATTTAGTGTATGTTTTAGCCGGAAAACCATTTGCGTGACTAAATTGTATAATGGACATAAATTATCAAGCACGGGAGTTCGGCTAACAAGAAATAGATGAGCTACCTTGATTTGCTGTATTCGTAAATAATATTACCGCTACTGTCGTGGAAACGTATTAGCAGCTTTTCCCTCGTAATATCAAGCCATACAAATCCTGTATCGTTGTAAGTATACTTGTTCAATGCTGCTGATTTATTTAGCTTTTCTCTTTCACTTATTGAGCGGTAGTGTGCTCCACCAGCACCACTGATAACATAATCAGTAGCTGATGTTTCAGATTGTAAATGTGCTAAATTATGGTTATGACCTGCTAAATACAGATCCACCCGACCTTCCAGAAACCAGTTCCAGTAACTGCGTGTTAGTAAATCAACATCTCCATGGGTTCCATTTGAATAGATAGAATGGTGTCCAAAGGCAAGTGTCCAAGGGATTTTTTCCTTCTTAGCTTTAAGTTCCTCATCACCCTGATTCAGCTTTCTTCTCAGCCTTTCTGAAGAAAAGGGGCAGTTTGTATTTAAACCATAAAAGCGAGCGTCTTCCGTAGCGAATGAATACTCATAGTTCGGCATACGCCATGTTGCGCTTTTCAAACTGTAGATGAGCTGTGAAAGTACATCCTGCTTTACATCATGATTGCCAAGTACCGCAAAGAAAGGTTTGTTAATCTCTTGATATACCTGTTCAAATTTTGCTTTAAATTGCGGATCCTCCGTTGAGTTAACTCCATCCGGATAAAAATTATCACCTAAGAGCAAGACCAGATCACATCCTGATTCTTGACAGACTTTTGCCATTCCATGAGCAACTTCAAACTGTTCCTCGTTACCTGTACCTGTGTCTCCGACAGCAATCAACAGAAGGTGATCTGTCCGCAAAGGTTTTATTTCTACCGGAAGCACATCAATTTCAAGTTGGAAACATCCCACATCACTGCCTTTCTCATACAACTTGTAACCACCAACACCACTGAATCCCAGCAACAAAATATACAGTATTAGTTTCCACCAGCGCGATATTGTCTTTTTTGAATCAGTTCCGGCCATATTAAATTGTTATTTGCTATTTTCAGCAATTGATGGATATTCAATCAAGGTCAATAACTGTTCTAAAACAGGATCGCGTAATCCCAGTTGATGCAGACATTTGACTGTATTTAGGACATAATCATGGCAAGAACCACATTTTCCTTCTGCACGTACAACACGCTGTGCAACTTCTTCAAGAGCTAGGTCAGGCACATAATGTTCGTGTTTCGGATTGATGACAAAAGTGATCGCGTCCACACTCTGTTGTTTTGTCTGCACACTAACCCAGGTGGGAATATAAGTTTCCGCAAACATTTCACGTTCCCAAACTTTCTGAAGTTCAGTTACTAAATATTCCTGAGGAATCCGAAATGCCATTCCCTGACATGAATCTCCTTGGTCCAAACCAAACACCAAACCATGATAATCCTGAGTACCTCTATATACAGTTGATTTTAAACATAAACGTCTGTGATACCCAGGTACTACACCTGTTGTTTTTTCGGAATATTTGAAATCCGGATTCCACATCAATGAGCCATAACCAAAAACCCAGACTCCATTTTCAACATTTCGACCTTTTAACATTTCCTGAAATGAAGCGGATAATTCCTGGGAGGACAGAGTACGAATTGAGTCCGCTTCTTTTCCGGAGCCCCATTCAAAGGAAGTATCCTCCGTACTAACAATTTCTGTATCTTTTGTCACGCGACAATCTGGTAACAGGGTTTGTACTCTGTATCTCTGGATAGTTTCATGCGTTTATCCTGGCAAAATTTAGCAAGTAAAGCATCAAGTTCCGCCATCAGTTGAGGATCCCCGCTAATTTGAAAAGGACCGTTTTTTTCAATTGAGAGTACACCCTCTTCCTTGATATTTCCTGAAACAATTCCGGAAAACATTCTTCGCAGATTACAGGCAAGTTCATGATTTGGCTGATCATAATGCAAATTTAGTGCAGACATAGTCTCATGTGTCGGACTAAACGGACGTTGAAAATCATGATCAATATGCAGCATCCAGTTGTAATAAAATGCATCACCTAACTTTCTACGATATTCTCTAACTTTCTTAATTCCCGTCTGAATTCTCTGTGCGACTTTTTCAGGATCATCAATTATAATTTCGTAATATTTCCTGGTTTCTTCTCCTAAGGTGGAACAGATAAAACTGTCAATTTGTTCAAAATAATCTTTGCTTTCAACAGGACCTGTAAAAACAAGGGGGAATGGCTGATCTGAATTTTTAGGATGCATCAGTATACCAAGCAAATACAGGATTTCCTCTGTAGTCCCGACTGCTCCTGGAAAAACAATGAAACCGTGTCCGGAACGAACAAATGCCTCAAGCCGCTTTTCAATATCAGGCATGACAACTAAAGTATTAACGATAGGATTCGGTGATTCTGAAGCAATAATTCCCGGTTCTGTGATACCAATATAACGACCGTTGTGGTAGCGTTGTTTTGCATGAGCAATGGTAGCGCCTTTCATGGGCCCTTTCATGGCTCCGGCACCACAACCTGTGCAAATGTTAAATTCACGCAAGCCAAGCTGATAACCTACTTTTTTCGTATATTGATATTCTATTTCACCTATTGAATGTCCGCCCCAGCAAACAACTAAATTTGGATCAGTCAAGTCTCTGAGTAAGCCAGTATTACGTAAAATATGATAGACAAAATCTGTGATTGAAGAAGATTGTTTTAAATCAAAACCTACTTTTTTTGAAAGTTCTGTACCTACAAAAACAATATCCCGCAGGACCGAAAATAGATGTTCATTGATGCCCTGAATCAACTTTCCGTCCACAAACGCTTTTGGTGGAGCATTCCTGATTTCAAGCTTAATGCTTCGAGTCTGCTGTACAACCTTAATGTTAAAATCAGGAAAACTTTCGAACATTTCTTTTCCGCTGTCAGTGTGACTATCACTGTTGAGCACAGCCAGGGCACAGCGTCGGAATAGTTCATTCAGTCCTCCATTTTGAGGATCACTTAGTTGACGGATTTCTTGTTGCGAAAGGAAATCAAGGATACCTTTTGGACGAATACTGGCATCCATAATTTTCAGGCTGGAAAAAAGGTTGAAATAAAAGCTAAAACTCTTACTTTAGCTGCAGGAAAGAATTCTCAAGAGGCAGAAGAAGACTAGTACATAACTATATTTTCTATATTCCCGAGTCAATAATGTAGTTGAGAGATTATTAAAAACACCCTCTACTAATCGATTTGTATTTACGGACTGACCAGTCTGTTTATCAACTTGCTCACTTGAACTGACTGCTTGATGATGCTGAGCCTGAGGCTACTCCGGCAGATGCACCGCCAACTGCAAAAGAACTTATGGTACGATTTGTTTCGAGACTGCCACATTCGGGACAGTCAATTTGTGAATCCATTTCAGCACATCGACGAAGTTCAGTAAATCCACTTGTGCATTGCAGACACTGGTATTCATAAAGTGGCATTTTTACTCCTTCATTAAATAATTGCAATAACAATATTTATGCTATCATCTTTTATGCCTAATATCAATCAGTTTACGTCCTGTGCTCGATTGTCCCCGACATTTATTATGACTTTTATGGATTAGCAGATGCGAGACATTTTACTGAAAAATAATATCCTTAACCAAAAATAATCCAAGCTAAAAAATTAAACACACTAATGTTAATGCTTTTAAATTTTTGGTGATCAAAATCTGTAAAAAAGTAAATATTATCGTCGTAGATGATAAATATTATCTTGTATTTTAGAACTGGACTACCATAGAATCAAACGTCTCAACAAATACCAACATGTGTATTTCCAAACTTAATCAAAGCACTTATTCAGAGAAAAATTATGAAGTTCATTCGAATTTATTTAGCAATCTTCATTTCACTTTTATTGTTTACGCAAACAGGCGGTGCCCAGGTGACATCTTCAGAAGCCACGAAGCAAAGTTCAACAGGAACAGTTGAAGTGGATGGAGAATCAGTTTTTCACAAGGTGAATGCAGGAGATAACAAAAAAGTATTTAACGATGCAGTGACAGAACACATCGTCAGTAACAAAGGTATACAGGATTTTTATGCTGTGCCTTCTATTGAGACCAAATGGCTGGGAACAATAATTAATTCTGAAAGCGAATGGCATAAACAGTTGCAAAAACTGGAACAAACATACCGGAAAACCTTTCAGAGACGTGCCATACTAAAATCCGGACAAAACGATCGGAAAGTGCGTATAGAAAACTACACCCAAAATATTTCTGCACTTGAAAAAGAAATTGCTGAAATCCGCCGGCAGATTGTCCAGATTAACGTTGATCAGCAAGTTTATATTAACAGTCTTCGTAAAACGCCGATCACTACTCTGGTTGCCATCAAAACACTTTATACACCTGATTTAATGAGTAGCAAGGATAAACTTGATGTACTTAATAGCGTTATTTTCAGTAGTATGGCAGAACCCGTTCTTGGGCATATAAACTCGACTTACGGAAACAGTATCAATATTCCATTACAAAGCGGATATATTCGCGTTACCTACATGTATCCGGAAAATATTACACATTTTGATTCCGAAGCAAACGAAATCGTCTATCTGTTTTTACGTGTAGAAGCTTACCCTTTTTCAACAAACGATTCAAACGATGGAACTTTTGAGGACAGAGGAGTAGCAGTAGAAATCCTTTCAAATATCAAGCAAATTCAGTCTTATCTCAACATAAAAGAAGTTGGTGATAAACGCTTACTGGACTGGTTGGTTAAAGAGTACAACAATCAAAAACTAAATAATGTACATCTGCTGAACACGATCACAGGCAAATTAGGTGATTTCGAAATGTTCCGGAATGGTCTAAAGCAGAGTATTTCCGACCTCCGTTCAAAAGTAGAAAATATCGTTGCTCAAAGGGATTCGCTTGTTGGCAGTGGAGATGCGGAACTGATCGAAGCTGAATACAAAAGTGCCAAAGAACTTTATCATCAATACTATACAGTCCGAAAGGTACTGACTCACGAGAAGTATACTCTTGAAAATGATGTGATGTTCAGTCTCTTCCATATCGAAGGTGAAACTAGTAAAAATAACGCTAACACAGTGGAAAAACAAATAGTAGATTCAAGTGCAGCTACAAACATTCCTATCAGCGGCAGACCCTTGAAAGACATTTTTGCTGATATCCTGACTGTGGCAAATCAAAAAAGCAAACTCAATCTGCAGAACTATCGCGAACGAATTTACCGTGCAAACGAAGAGCAGACACAGCTCATTCAGGGTGCATTGGAGTGGAATGTTAAAAGTGAAGAATTCAGCATTTTGAAACTGTCCCGTGGAAATGTAGGCTCAAGAAGCCATTTTGTACTGCATCTTGCCAAACGCAGCAGTCTAACTTCAAAACCTGGTTTCCCAGCTCCAAAAAGCGGTGTCTGCAAGGCAACACTTTTGTTTAAGCGTGGAAAAAATGAAATGCGCAATTCTTCAAAACCTGCTTTGGAAAAAATGGTAAAATGCCTACGTAAATACCCAAAACAGATGATCCAGATTACAGGGCACACCGACCCACTCAAACCGGATTTTGGTGAAGGTTCAAAATTCAGCAATGTTACTTTGGGTTTAAAACGCGCTGAGGAAGTCATGGATTCTTTAATTGCACTGGACTTCAGCCCTGGCCGTTTCATTGTTGTCAGTAGGGGCGCAAAGGATCCTGTAGCCGTAGGAGGAGAACAGAAAGACTTGGAGAAGAACCGTAGAGTTGAAATAATCTCGACTCCAAACGAATAATCCAACCCTTAATTAAACAGACATCTTTAACGAATTTGCGCTAAGAGTTTCAGGAACTCCTCAACAAAGTAAGTGGTGAACTTCTCAGTGTGCGCTGAGTGGCAAGCCACGCTACACCAACGCTTAAAGCTGTAACTCCGATAATACTGCCCAAACTTGTTTGCCATGTCCATTTCCACAGATTCTCAAAAAACCACCAGGAAATTCCATAAGACATTATTAAGCTGACAGCAACTCCGAATAAGCCCGCGAAGATTCCCAATACCGCAAATTCAATTTGTATCATCTTCTGGATGTCAGAAAATCTGGCGCCAAGCACTTTAAGCAGATTCAGTTCCCAGAGGCGTCCCTCAACTTCGTGACGCGCAATTGAAAAGACAACCACCAGGCCCGCCAGAATAGAGAGATAGGCCATCAGTCTGAGCGCCAAAACCATTTGATCAGATATTTTCAAGACTCGCCCCACCATGCGTGTCACATCAATCACGGAAACATTTGGATAATCGCTGACAATTCGGTTTTGTACATTCATCCGGCGTGATGCGTCAAGTCCACCAATTGAACCTACGAAAGTTCCGGGTGCATCTTCTAAAACTCCAGGTTGAAAAAGGATGAAAAAATTAGGTTGAAAACTGTTCCACTGGACACGACGCAGGTTGATGACGATGGCTTCGACCAAAACTTCCTGTACATTAAAGGTCAATAAATCACCCAGTTTAAAACCCATTCTTTCGGCATAACGTACCTCCAGTGAAATTTCCGCAGGTTTTCCGGAATCCAAATCAAAATTTGTAGCCAGCAGACGCCCCTCCACAATCTGCTCAGAATCAGAAAGCTGTGTTCGGTATGACAGGTTGAGGTTATGTCTCCGGAAGTTCTGTTGTCTTTCCTCTTCACGAGTCAGGGATACTTCTTCACTGTTAAAATCAAAGCTCTTACCGTTCACTTTTTCCAGACGTGCTCGCACCATTGGTGAGAGATAATTTAAGTTAACTTTTTCTACGGACAGTGTTTTCAGGAGTGGTTCCATTTGTTCCGGCTGAATGTCAAATAAAAACAGGCTAGGAATGCGAAAATCATCAGGTCTGGAGACTTCTTCCTGTAAACCCTGATAAATTTGCGGAATCAAGTTTATCAATAAAGTTCCAAGTGCCAATGCCAGAAAACAGGAAATTGCTCCTGCTCGATTACGCTGAAGATTCCTGAAAGCAAGACGCTTCATTGTACTGCCTGAAGTTTGACTTAACTTTCCGGCCAGGAACAAAACAAGCCAAGCTATGCTGCCTAAAAACAGAATTGAAGCCAGCAGCATCCCCACAAAAGCACTGCCGACGATCAATGAGTGGGACTGCCAGACAGACAAAGACCAAGATAAAATAAGCAGCGGAAGATAACTCAAGGCCTGTCGCCAAAGTGCTGGAGTGACGTCTTGTTGTCCAACATTTTTATGAAAAAGCTGTAACGGTTGTACTGTACGGATTCTTGACAGGACCGGCAGGCAAAAGACCAAACTACCAACACCACCTAAAACAAGGGCAAACAGTAGGCTACCCAGACTTAGTTGAGTTTCAAAACCATTTGGCAGGAATTGTTTAAGCAACAAAGGTAAAAGCGGTAAAATAACTAAAGAGATAAAAATCGCAATCAACGCCGCTCCTGTACCGAGCAATCCCAACTGCCACAAAACCATCCGGTAAGTTTGCTGACGTGTTGCACCCAGACTCATTAAAATAGAAATTTCACGAAAACGATGAACCAGATAATTACGAAAAAGATAAGCCGCACCTATTCCTGCCAGAAAAACAGCGATCATTGCCACTAGCCCTAAATAATCGTTGAGGTACCCCAACAGACGTCCAAGGTTGTTACCGGCTCTTTTATGCGTCAGGATTCTAATTTTTGAGTCTGATCCGTCAAAACTATTAATTTGATTTTGCAGTTTAACCACAAGTCCTGAAAGGTCAGTACCATCTGGTAGACGGTACAAACGTTGGTAGCTGACCCTGCTTTTTTTGCTTAGCAGAGCGGTTTCCTGCATTTGTGAATAAGCGAGATAAACACGAGGAGCAAGTCCGAAAGATGAAAATGAACTGCTAGGATCATCAAGAACTGTGTCTGCGATCGTAAAATTTTTCTCACCAATTTTAACACTTCCTCCTAATTTTAACCCCAGCATGAACAACAATTCAGGATAAACCCAGGCTTCGCCAGACAAAGCGAGGCTTTGCTCAACATTTTCACTTTCCACAACTCCATTCTTTTTCAAAACCATTTTTCCATAAAACGGAAATTCTTTTTCAATACCTGTAATCTGCACCAATCGTGACTGATCTTCTGATGCCACCATTGTAAACAGTGTTGTTTTACGTGTGGACAAAGTATTTTGCGGGAACTTTGCTTCAAGAGCGTCCAAAGTTTTATCCTCAAACGGCAGATAACTGGTCAGCGCTATATCTGCTCCGAGAATGGCTTTTGAGTTTTGGCCAAGATGATTATCAAGCGATTCTTTGAAGGAGTCTAAAGCAATAAAACCGGCAAGTCCCAAGGCAAGATTAAAAATAAAAAAGAGACTGAAACGTCGATTATTAAGCAACTCCCTAAAGGCCAGTTTAAGCCAGAAAAATGCTGGTGGATTTTTCATTGAAAAGTTCCGGATTGAAGCGTCAACTGTCTTGAGCAACGCAGGGCCAATTCAGTATTGTGTGTTACCAACAGCAAGGTCATGCCTGTCGTCTGCACAAGATCAAAAAGCAGGTTGCTTACCTGTACTCCTGTTGCATTGTCCAGATTTCCTGTTGGTTCGTCAGCAAGTAAAATTGCTGGACGGATAACTATAGCTCTGGCAATAGCAACCCTTTGTGATTCACCGCCACTGAGTTGATGCGGAAAATGTTTTTCTCGTTCCTCAAGTCCTACCTGCAGCAGAGCTTCTCGTGCACGTTGCAGACTATCTTTGTGTCCAAACATTTCCAGCGGTAGGGAAACATTTTCCAACGCCGTCAGGTGCGGCATCAAATAAAACTGCTGAAAAATAATGCCTATGTTTTCTGCACGGAATTGCGTCAGTTTAACTTCGCTCATTGCGGAAATTTCCTGATCACGCAAACGAAGTGAACCTGAGCTTTGACGATCCAATCCTGCCAACAGTGACAGTAGCGTTGACTTACCGCTTCCGGATTGACCAACAACCGCAACCGTTTCTCCTACCTCAACTTGCAGATTTAAGTTTTTCAGGACTTCTATTTTATCGTGATCGGTCTGTGGGAAGGATTTATCTAATCCCTTAATTTCAAGAATCATAAAAATGTGTGGTTAAGTTTTCTTAAGTTTTTGTTAAAAATCAATTTAAAGTGTACAAAAAAAAGCTCCTTTAATCAAATTATGACGTGCTGTTTTTAGTATCATTTTGTATCATTTATCTAGAATCGTTGTTTGCACATTGGCTTATTTGTGATTACGTGAAGTTAGAATCTGCTGGTTCTTGGAATGAATTACGCTGTGCAAGTACACTTTAGGGTGTTATCGAATTTGAATAAAGAGGAATTACAAAAATCAATTTGAGTAGTGAAGGACTTAAACTCTCTCTGTGTCTGCCATGGAATGGTTTCAGCAGTGACTCAAATTTGTGAATTTCGTAAAGCATTATGATTGAGGCAGAACCTTTTAAAGAGATGGATCTCGTTTTTAACTTGGAATTATTGTAGTTGTTGATATTTTTATAGGACAGTTTTTTTAAATTTTTTTATAAAAAATGATGGAAACATTAAATGTATTACTGATAGGAGCTGGAACAGGTGCCATCTTTGCGATAATCAGCATGGTGCTGATTAATGCCTCAAACTCTGAACAGTATCCTCTGGGTGGTTTTCTACCGGCACTGTGGATGGTAGCTGACCTGGGAGTGGACTCCAAAGTTGTAGTCGCTGGTATTTTGATGATGGGCGGAATGACAGGTTTTTATCTGACTCTTACTTTTTGGAAGGAACGTCCTGAGGCATTGAGAAGTAACCCAACAGAGGCAACGCATACAGCACATGACGCTGAAACAGTAACTACGGACGAGCACGCGACTATAACTGTCAGCGGTAAGTCTTTAGCTCAGTTTCTCTAGAAAACCTACAATTCCCACCCCCTTCAAGTCAACTTTGACAGATTCAGTGCAATGCTCTCATGGCAAACTACAGACTCATGGGATCGGGTCAAGAACCTCGCTCAAGGTAAGACTTTAGCTTAGTTAATAATAGAAGCTTATTAGCTGATAATATTGTGTTCCGGTCCAAAAGGGAATTTAGTGATATTTTCCGCCCCGTCTTCTTTCACAACAAGAATATCATGTTCACGGTAACCTCCAGCACCAGGCAGAGTTTCCGGAAGCATCACCATTGGTTCAATTGAGACAACCATATTCGGTTCCAGCACAGTTTCAATATCCTCACGCAATTCCAGTCCTGCTTCACGCCCGTAATAGTGGGAAAGGGTCCCGAAAGAGTGTCCGTAACCAAAGGTGCGGTACTGGAGCAAATCATGTTTGATAAAAATCTCATTCAATTCACCGGCGATATCACAACAACGAACTCCTGGTTTGATCAATTCCAACCCCCTGCGGTGTACCTCAACATTAGCCTCCCAAATTTCAAGATGACGTTCTGAAGCATGATCAAAAAATAAAGTCCTTTCCAAAGCAGTGTAATAGCCACCAATCATTGGGAAACAATTTAGACTGAGAATGTCACCCTTTTGGATTTTACGTGTACTGACGGGATTGTGAGCACCATCTGTATTAATTCCGGACTGAAACCAGGTCCAGGTATCCATAATATCACTTTCCGGATAACGTTTCGCAATTTCACGGACCATCGTCTGGGTGGAATGCAGAGCAACTTCATGTTCCGGAACTCCTTCAGCGATTGCTTCCACACATGCAGCTCCTCCAATATCTCCGACTTGAGCCCCGTTGCGAATTAATTCTATTTCTTCAGCTGATTTTATCATCCGCTGTCGCATGGTCATTTTTGAAATGTCAACAATCTCTGCGTCAGGCAGTGCGGCCTTTAGTTTGTTTAAATTTTCCAGATTGATGTGATCATACTCAACACCAATGCGGACTTCCCCCTGCATTTCCTGCTTTGCGGCCCTGAAATAATTGTCGCGTTCCCAATCAGTAAAAATAATATTATCACCAAAACCACGCCGCCATGGTTGCCCTCCATCAATATTCGCAGTGATTGATTTTAGCTTGTCATGAGTAACCACCAGACCATACGGACGTCCAAATGAGCAGTAAACAAAGTGATTGTAATAGTTGATATTATGGATGGAAGTAAAATATACCGCATCCACATTTTCTATTTCCATCAAAGACCGCAACCCGGCCAGACGGTTTTCCATTTCAGCTGCAGAAAAAATTGAGGCTTGTTTTTCGCCGTTTTGAATTGAGATAAGTTGTTCCATGAATAATCCTCGCAATATATAGTATTAAACAAAAATGTTATTCAACTGGTTTTTCACGCAGACAAAGGTTGTACATTTTGAAATGTCCTTTATTTTTTTGGCACCTATATAAGTGCAGGTACTCCTGACACCGCCCAATAGATCAAGCAACGTATCCTCCAAAGCACCCTTGTAAGGAATTTTAACCAGTTTACCTTCACTCGCTTTATAATTTTTACCCTTTTTGTCACTGTAATATTTATCAAGTGCAGTACTACTGGCCATGCCATAAAATTCAACAGTTTTTTCACCAGTACTTTTGTTTTCCGTAATTTTCCCGCTGTTTTCATCATGCCCCGCTAATAATCCACCCAGCATCACGAAATCTGCATTTGCGCCAAAGGCTTTACTGATGTCACCTGAACAAGTACATCCACCGTCAGACATAACCATCCCGCCAATCCCATGTGCGGCATCTGAGCAGTCTATAACTGCACTCAACTGAGGAATACCAACGCCTGCAACATTTCTGGTAAGACATGCCGATCCTCCTCCAATACCGACTTTAACTATATCAGCACCAGACAAAATCAGCTGTTCCGTCATTTCAGGAGTACAAACATTTCCGGCAATAATAATTTTATCCTCAAACTCGCTACGCACCTGCTTAATAAAATCTGAAAACTGTTCCGTGTAACCATTAGCAACATCGATGCAGATAAAATTAAAATGTTTTATTTCATCTCCCAGTTCGTGCAGTATCTGCAAACCTTCCGCGATGCCAATTGTAATTGCAATATTTTTCTTGATGCTGTTAGGAATTTTGATCAACTCTTCCGCTGTATGAAATTTATGCAGACATGTCAGTGTGTTATGTTTGCTTAATATTTTTGCAGAATCAATTGTACCAACTGTATCCATGTTTGACGCAAATACAGGGATTCCTTTCCAAGAAAGATTGGACCACTTGAAGTTAAACTTCCTTTCTAAATCAACCTCTTTTCGAGAAGTATAATAACTACGTTTCGGTTTAATGAGAACGTCTGAAAAATCGTATTTTACTTCGTTTTCTATATGCATTTTTAATCCGTTATGTATTCCTGAGTGTTTTCAAATTCCCAAGGAAAATGAATCCAGAGATTTTCACTATCTTTTGCAACTTCTCTCGCAAAAAAATGTGGTGTAAAGTTACATTCGTTATTCCACCACAAAGAAGCAAATTTAGGAACGTCGCAAAATTCTTTAATTTCGTCATTAATCTTGTGAAAGGTTTCTCCGCCATCACAAACATCATCCACAATCAGCACATTTTTGTGCTTCTGCTCAGGTGTATAAGTAACCCAGTTTGGAAAATCACGTAAGGCTGTTTGGATCGGTACCATT
>Ga0209657_1000890_pt1 | contig 18821 bp, 26 predicted proteins | sample SaaInlV_100m_DNA_FD_184650 | JGI IMG/M metagenome (GOLD analysis project Ga0209657, IMG submission 184650) | Marine microbial communities from expanding oxygen minimum zones in the Saanich Inlet - SI037_S3LV_100m_DNA (SPAdes) (version 2) | ecosystem: Environmental > Aquatic > Marine > Intertidal... | reverse complement strand
TAGACCTAATCCACCAGCTGGAGGCATACCATATTCAAGAGCTAATAAGAAATCTTCATCAGTCTCACCTTCTTGTGCTTCAAATGACTCTCTTTGAACTTCTGGATTGTTCTCTTCAGAATATCCACAACCGATTTCCTTACCATTCCAAATGAATTCAAATACTTCAACGAATCTATCATCCTCACTTCTCTTGCATAGTGGGGGCATTGCCTGATGTGGAAAATTAGTAACAAATGTGGGATTAATCAAGTTAGGTTCAATCTCATTTTCGTAACGAGTATGAATTTCCTTGAAGTTTTCTTCACAATAGTCGATGTCTAATTCTTGCTTAATTAAGTCAGAATAAGAGATTCTGTTAAATGCAGGTAGTCCTTCACTTGAAACTGCACAACTTGCTTGGGATACAATATACTCTACAAGACGCATCATCTCTATATAGTCTGTATAAGACTGATATACTTCTAAAGCTGTGAACTCTGGATTGTGCTTTGTTGACATCCCTTCATTCCTGAAATTTCTATTAATCTCATAAATCTTTTCAAAACCTCCTACAAGCAACATCTTTAAATGTAGTTCTGGAGCTATCCTAAGATGCATATCCTCACCTAAGGCGTTGTAATGGGTACTGAAAGACTTTGCATTGGCTCCACCAGCAATTGGATGAAGCATAGGTGTCTCGACCTCCATGAAGCTTAAACTTTCCAAGGTTCTTCTAATAGCTCCAACGATCTTGCTTCTATTTACGAAGACATTTCTTGACTCTTGGTTTGTTATTAAGTCTAAGTATCTTTGGCGATACGTTAGCTCAATATCCTTGACTCCATGGAACTTATCGGGTAAGGGGCGCAGAGACTTAGATAAAATATCTACATCGCCAACTCTTAATGTTGGTTCTCCAGATTGCGTATTAAATACTTCTCCAGAAACTTCAATTATATCACCTAAATCGATCTTCTTGAAAATTGCATAAAGATCAGTACCTAAGACATCTCTTTGAGCATAAATTTGAGCCTTTCCAGAATCATCTTGGATGTGTGCAAATGTTGACTTTCCCATCTTTCTGATTTGAACGATTCTCCCACGAACAGTCCCTCTAGAAACATACTTAATATCAGTCGGGATCTCAATAAAAGAGACCTTTCGTACCTGCTTTTGTGGATTTGAAATAGAATAAGGGTCAACCCCATTATCTATTAGGAATTGTCTCTTATCTCTTCTTACATTCATTAATTGATTGATATTTTGACTCATTTTCTTTCTCTCGATTTGTTTTTGTTAACTATAGTTAATTCCCAACTATCATCAGTTGGGCCAGACTTCATTCCTTCTTTTGGATCATAACGAACGAAAATTGCATTTTTATCAATTTTGCAATTTTCATTCTCACATTTATAGTGCTCTGAATCGTTAAAATCTGGAGATTCAGGACAGCCAAAATGGAACTGAAATGGATCACCACATGCCCATCTATTCATTTTGATTTGATATCGTATTTCTTCGTTTCTATTATATTCCTTATGTGGATTTTTTATCTTCTTTAAATCTTCTTTACATTCTGTACATTTCATAATACTTCTCTTTTATTTTCTATGTTTTTCTTGTGATCCATTGAATTTTACCTAAAGGGCTAAACAACATCCAATATCGAGCAGTTCCGTTAGCTCCTCCGCCTTTTGAAGTAAATACTCTACCACGATGAGGGTAAATGTCCAAGGTCAATCTAAAAAATCTAAGTCTAAACCATCGATCTCCATGAAAGCATATGTTTAATTTTTTCCATCCCCATGTATTTTTATCAATGTATGCACTACATGGATTTATTGGGTGAATATCAGTTTTTCCATTCATATTTTATTTCCTATGTTTTCTTTTTTCTTTTCTTCCATATTATATTGTATGATTTTGCCCATTTACGGACTGCATTATCAGATACATTATATTTTCTTCCAATTGCTGTCCAAGACATTTCACTAATCATTTTCTCTAACTCTTCTTTGGGTGGACGTTCTTTTTCATTATTTTTTGCAAGAATTTTATTAGAGCACTTAACGCATCTTTTTGCCAATTTCGTTATTTCTTTATTGCAATCCGTACAAACATTTGGTTTATTATTTTTTTTAATTTCTTCTTTAATCCTTTCAATTTCTTCTTTTGAGATTTCAATTTTACTTATTAATGATCTTACCTCTTTAATTATCAGTTTTTTAATCTCCTTATCCATGCTTACATAATGAGACCAACGAACCCTATAAACGATCCATCCTCTGTCTTCTAGATACTTATTCCTTCTTTGGTCACTTTTAACAATTTTATTGTCGCAATAATGCTGTTCTCCGTCAATTTCAATGTCGATTTTTCTAGCTGGATCAGAAAAATCTAACTGATAAGTTCCTATCCTGAAATGATAAACTAAATCAATATTTTCATTTCTAAATACTTTTTCAAAATACTTCTCTGGATATGACATACCTTTGCTGTGGTGATTTAAAAGATATGGAACCTTATCTGGATTCTCTTTTAGAAAATTTCTTCTTATTTTACTTATCTTTTTCTTTGTTTCTTCTGAGTGCTTTTGTGGCTTTAACTTTTTAGCTAGTTTAGCAGCTTCTGACCTTGACCTTGACTTAAATTCGCCTCTTTTTCTAGCGTTATTAATGGATGTCATGCTAACACCAAATTTACTCACTAAATCTCTAAAGCTTTTACCATCATTATAGTATTTTTGAATTTCTTTCCAATCGTGCTTTTTCATTAGAACAATCTCCTTTTTAGGGATTATTCTAATGAAGTGATGCATTCTCCTTTAAAAATAAACAGTACAAGATTCGAACCTATAAAAAATAAATCTAATTGGCAGTTAGCCAATTGCTGTTGTCCACTTGGCTAACTGCCCTTATTAAAAGAGATGGTAGACTCGTTCGGACTTGAACCGAAATTTATCGGGTAAAAACCGATTACTTTAGCCAATTAAGTTACGAATCCACTATATCAAGATAGTGGTGGGCCTGTTCGGATTTGAACCGAAATTTGACGGGTAAGAACCGCCTACTTTAGCCGATTAAGTTACAAGCCCACTAGTGTTGACCTTCCAATCAACATGGCACCTCGTTTTTATACATCTTTTCGCTAAAACAGGTTACTCAAAAACAGCGAAATCAAAAGTGGAGCAGATGAAAGGCATCGAACCTTCAACCATTCCCTTACGAAGGGAGCGCTCTGCCAATTGAGCTACATCTGCAAATTTGTGGAGCCAGTAGAGGGAATCGAACCCCCATCTCCTGATTACAAAACAGGAATAATAAAGCCTTTATACTATACTGGCAAAAAAAATAATTTTTAAAGATCACACTAAGTTATACTTAGTAAATATTTTGTAAAGCATCCAATCAGATTCGAACTGATGTCCCCAACTTACCAAGTTGGAATTTTAGCCAATTAAACTATAGATGCAGAATTTGGGCACAAAAAAACCCGAAGCTGCAAACTTGCGGGCTTCGGGTCGAACGCTTATCTTGTACGTTATGTCAAGACAACAGGCAACCGAAGCCCACAAGTTTTGTGGTCTTTTTAGTCGTTTTTGTTGTCTTGAAGATGTTGTACATGATAAATTACTCTATTTTGAAATTATTTTGAAATTATTTTTACTGACATTCTCATGTCTGCTACTAATATAGCTCTGTTCTTTAGGATTTCAAGTCGTTTTAGCCAATTTCTTAAATCCAGTAGCAATAATATGCAAATTCTTTTCTTCTGGAAGTTTTAAATTTTCTAATTCTAACAAGAGTTCATTAGAAAGAGCCTGATATTGTTGGTCCATTATTCCTCCTCTAATTTATCTTCTTCACACTTTTCCCACTTAAGAAGAGTTTTATTTAGTCTTTTTTTATTAAGCCATTTATCAGTCCTAATCTCTGCCTCTTCATAAGCACAAGCCATAGCAATAAGAAATATAAATAATAATACTATGTAATTAAGAATAGGCAAAAAACAAATAAGTAAAATAAGGGTCACATCTTTTATAGATAGCTCAAACCTTCCATCTTTCAAATAACTAATTCTACAATAGATTACTACCATTGCTGAATTCAATATTGAGCACAATAACCAAGCAATAAACATAATCTACCTACTTTAAACGCCCTTTAAGCCTATTCTTTTGCTTATTAGATCTAGAGTTATACCTGGGCATTCATTTGCCTCACAACGTCTTTAAAATCGTTTCCTAAGAAGAAACAATAATGGCAATTTAGTTTATGGTCTTTCATAGAATTCATCATATTCTCTGCGCCAATAGGATTATATGAATGCACAATGATTACAGAATCTTTATTTGGAGTTTCATGCATTATTTTTGCAACCGTTGCTCCAGTATTATGGTGGTCTGAGCTAACCATTTGCTCTCCTCCAAGATCGTGATCTAAGAAAACTAAATCATATTTATTATTTCTCAATAGAGTTACAGCTTCATCAGCTTCATCAGTAAGATCCATCTCGATTTTTTCATCGAAGTTCTCCCTAATCCAATCCACTCTATTATCATAGTCTTCTAAAACAAATACTTTCATTTAGCTTTCTCCTTTATTAACTATAGTCATCGTCTTCTGAAGACGAGTCATCGTCTTCGTTTGCTGGGAAGGGATCGTTTAGTAAATTTGGGGTATTTCTGTGAATTCGCAAATTAGTTACAACCAGAACATCTTCTGCATCAGGTTCTCTTGACAAACTTCTCGCTGCTGACAAGTCTCTTTCTAGCTTTTCCACTTCTTGCAAAGAAGCTTCCTCTCCACCATATCTTGTGACTGTATATAATTTTATTGCCATTTTATTGCTCCCATATTAAAACTAATCAATTTCTACTTCTTCTATAATGTCATATTCTGGCATAGGGTCGGAAGAAGAGGATGAGGTGCCCATTTCGCGTTCATCAGGTTCTTCAGGCTCTTCTGTCACTACAGATTCAGAAAGTCTAGCCCTAGGTAATTCCTCAAACATATATCGGTCCACTCGCATGCATAAATGACTAATAACGCAAGCATCTTCTGATCTATCACTACGCAAATAATCTTGATGTGCTGCCTTTAATTTATTCTCAAACACATCCGTCTCTACACGAGTTGCGGGATGACCATTAACTTTTTGTACAGATACTAACACTACAGCCATTATTATTCCCTCACAACTACTTCTTCTATTATGTCATATTCTTTTAAATCCTCTTCAGGGATTTCTTCGTTACTCTCGCCAACTTCATCGCCTCGATTGTCACCTCGACCATCAGGGTGACCTTCTTGAATATTATCGCCAAATAGATCCTCTTCGTCATTTAGAGTTTGAGAAGGATTTTCTTGAGAAGACGAAATTGAGCATCCTCTACCAATTGAAAATTCTCTATCAGTAGGAAAAGCTGTAATAACACTTGGATTAAATAACTCAACATAATCTACGCATACCTCCAGTGGAGTAACCACTATTATGCTCTTTTGTGGATCTCTTTCCACTTCTTCTTGAGCCGAATTAATCTTCAACTCAAATTCTTCGACTTCTTGAATGGATAATCGTGATCCATCTGGCCTAGATACTTTTGCTATAATTAATGCCATAAATTTGACCAATATAAGGTTTATACCCATATATACCTTATAAAGCAGAAATGTCAAGCATATATATATTACTTTTTGCGCGTTACTGCCTAAACGGGCAGTTCTTTTGAATTTCAGTCATTCTTTTTAATTCTGAACTCAATATAAGTTCTTCTTTTTCACTTAGGCCATTGCTCTCTTTTTTCTTCAGAATTTCTTTTGTTCTTTTTAGTGAGTTAAACATATCTACATAATATTGATAAACTATTTCAACCTTATATCTTTTGTTTGAAATTTTTCTCTTTGCTCGATATTGATAGGCTTTTCTTGCTTGATCCTTAAGTTCATTTGCTTTTCCTTCGAAAAAATCTATAAAGTATGAGATAGAATCGTAAACCATATAATCAGATGTGATAAACTTGACTGTATTATCAAGCTTTTCTAAGTCCGATAGTGGCCTCTCATGAGAAAATGAATTTATTGAAAAGAACAAAAGTAAAAATAAAAGCCTAATGCGCATTTTGATACCTATTTATATAATTTATTGGTTTCATATTGATAAAAGAATTTCTTGCAGTATAGTTAAAGTGTTAATTCAATTTGTCTTCATAAAAGACCTACCAACAGGTTTAAGCATTTCAACCATAGAAGGACTAATTATGAAAAGAAAATTTACAATTATAGAATTACTAACAGTAATATCCATTATTGCGATCCTAATGGCACTGCTAATGCCATCCCTTTCTAGAGCTAAAGAAAGAGCACTTGGTATTTCATGTATGGGAAATATAAAACAATTAACTTTCTCTTACTCTTTATACACAAAAGACCATGACCTTAATCTAGTTGGTTCTGACACAGGGAGAGCTAAGAATGATTGGGTTAGAAGGGGAGACACCCCTTCCGCTATTAAAAATGGTTCTATGTGGAATTATACAAAGTCGATTGGTATATATCATTGTCCAAAGGATTTTAGATGGGACAAATTCAAAACAGTAAGATCTGACTATTTTTGGAGAGCGTTCTCAATAAATGGTTTTTTAAATGGTGAAAGAAAAAGAGATCGTGAAGGTGTTACAAAACTGACTCAAGTAAAACTCTCTTATGATTCAGTCTTTTTGTTCGTTGAAGAGCAAGATCCTAGAGGATTCAATATGAACTCCTTTTATCTAAAAAGACCACCTGGAGTTTTAAGAACGTGGTCTAATGCTGATTGGATGGCTCCTTTACATTTAAAAGGATACAACATATCGTTTTTAGATGGTCACGCATCATATATTAAAACATTAAACCAGCACAGTATAACTGCATCTTTGTATAAAGGAATTAATGTGCCTAATAGCAACGTTGATAGACAAAAATTGTGGAGCTATCATTTTGCTAGATAAAGTTGGTACTCCTACTCAGATTTGAACTGAGAATCACATGCATATAAGACATGGGCTTTGACCAATTAAGCTATAGGAGTCCGTAAAAAGCAGGTTGATAAAAATGACCTAAGTCATCCCGATGGACTTGAACCATCTACACTCAACTCAATGAGCGATTATCCGAAGTATGTTGCTGAAATCAACCTTCTGTTTTTTAGTTAAAAATGGTGGAAACGGAGAGAATCGAACTCTTCCACAGTCTGCTTGCAAAGCAGTCTCGCCAGCCTTGGAACATGCGTCCCCACATTTAGTTTTTAGTTAAAAATTTATGGTAGTTAGGACAGGAATCGAACCTGCAACCACTGCTGTGTAAAAGCAGCGCTCTACCAATTGAGCTACCCAACTATTTATATTTAAAGTTAAAGTTCTTTTAGTTTATCTCTTGGAGTTAAAGATGCTGTGTGAAAGATCCATTCTCCATTTTTAATCTTTAAATGCCGCTTCTTATGGCAATTAGCACAAAGAATCTCCCAATTAGAGCCATCTACAGGATTGTTCTTTCTGTTGCTATCAACATGGTGAACATCCAAAAGATAACTTTTGCTAATACCGCAATCTATACAACATGGACTTTTCATATCTCTTATAAGACTTTTAATTTTAGTCGCACCTCCATCCTTGTAATGGTTAGGCTGTATGTCCTTGCATCCTCCTTCTATTCTTTGAGCTTTATGCTTACATCCCCTTGAGCAAAAATAAACTTTACTTTTTGAACTTTTGTAACTGGACCTGGGCCTAGTAAACTTTTCTTTACAAGTCCAGCACTCAAATTCTGCACTCCTAACCTTACTAGAATTACTGCATTCTTTGCTACAATACTTTGCCCTTTTATCTCCTGTGGCAATCCTTAAAAAGTTTTCATTACAAAATTCACACAAGTGGTATTCGGCTTTTCTCCTCCTATTTTTTTGTTGTATCCATAACTCATCCATAACTAAAATCTCCTCTTTTTATAGTTACTTCTAAGTTATTGGTATTTTATCCTCTTTTTCATATAATTTTAATCTTGCATGTAACGGAGGTGCCCTAGCCAATTAGACTAACCGACCACAAAAAAAGCCCAGCAGACGGAACCGCTGGGCTAAGATGCTTGTTTGGAATTATTTCATCCGAACAGAGCAAAAGAAGCCCTACCAGTGGCGACTATTGCCGCTACCGCTATTACGCTTGCTATTTCTACTCTAATTCTCATGATTTATTCCAAATGTTAAATTGTTACTTCTAATATAACAACGTTTTAATGCTTTTCAAGTCGTTATGAAGATTTTTATCCCAATATCATGAATATACGATATTTAGATGGACATCCAATATCTTCTAGTTTCTTGTAAATCCTTTTAACTCTATTCTTTTGATCATCATCTGCATGACAGAAAACAAAAACATTCTGAACGTAATCTACATATTCATCTGTTTTTTCGGATTCTAAAAATGTTTCAATTTGTGCTCGTCTAATTTTAAACGTCTCATTACCATCTGAGAGAACAAAACGGTGCTTATAAGACATATAATTAAGTCCAACTTCATCTGCACATGTCGAAGTTTGATCTATCCATGTTTGAGTATCATAATTATGTATATATAACATTAGGGAGTTAAGCCTATGTCTCATCGCATATTTATATACTGCACTATATTTTGGAGAAAATTTTATTTGCAGTGTAGTTGTGCAATACACCTCAATCCATTTTGCGACTGGCAAATGTGGATTCTCTAGTATGTCATTCTGCTGTACTATTTTTGACATACTCGCTAAATTGCTAATAGTATTATAAATTAAACTATCTTCGTCTTTTTTATTTGAATAAGGTGTAGAATTTAAGCTAAGTTGTACCGATTTACTCATAAAAGACCTTATAAAGTTGGATTCAATTTACAATATAGCGCTTATCTTCAATTTGTCAAACGGTAAATGGAGTTTTATCCTACTATTGCTAAAATAAACTCGTCAGATGATGACATAGGGACACCTCTGGCCATAGCCTTTGGCAACATTTCAAGAAGTTCATCATTACACATTTTCGAATCATCAACAAAAACATTTCGGGCGATATTTAAGTATGGATTGTTTGAGTTTTCGTCTAACTTATCTCCTACATAGCTTTCAAGAGAATCAAAATATATATTGTATCTACTACCATCATCACCTCGTATTTCCACCTCGTTCTGGAATGAGTCAGCTTCTCTCTCTACATTATCGTCATAATGCATAAGTCGATCCAAAAAAGCACGCTTATTAATCGTGCTTTGTTCTTCATCATAAGACAGAAATACCGAATCCAATCCACTATTGAGTATATAGTCAGTTACTGCCCATCCACTTCTTCCGCTTGGTACAATCATTTCTACTCTACAAACATCATTAATCCACTTTTCTTGAGTGTAACAGTCTTTTAATCTATAATCATCAACTCTTCTATTCATGCCCGCTGATTGAGCCGCCCTAGACGCTTCTATTAAGCTTCCTAAGGCAGATTCTATATGACCACGTGGCTTATTTTTATCTACAGTGCTATCTAGAGACCATATGTGACATGCAGACATTTAGGTTACTCCTTTGTAATCTCTTCTTCCTCAACAATAATTGGAGTCGCAGGATCATTCGCAGGATCATCATTTTCAATAAAATTCAATTGTGGAGTTACTTGAGATTGCAAATTTCTTCTCATTTGCTCTCTTCTCTTGCCTTCGTCTCTTGAGTCTTTTCTGTCGTCACTAATAACGTCAACAAAATAACGCAAGGTTCCAAGCAGATAGCGATGAGATCCTTGCCATTGATGAAATTCGTTATTGTCACCATCTTCATTTGTGTTGTGTCCAGCAAAAAAATACTCTTTAACGTTTGTGATTTCTGCTTCGTTTTTCTTTTCTGCTTCTGTTTCTGCTATAAGTTTAATAATCATATTTCACCTTTTTATATGTCTAATTTTTCTTTAAGTATTTGTCTGAACACGTTTGCTGCTCCTGATGGAGTAACATTGTCCAAATACCATTGATGCCCATTTTGAGCTATTTCATCTATATTATGCTCTTTTTCCAATTTATCAAGGTCTGTGTCCTCATCAAAATAAAGATAATGCTTACCTTCAATCAATTCATTGTAGTATTTTGGCTTATAATTCAAGAGCAAAGGTTTCTTCAGCATCATGTAATCAATTTCTCGTCTGTTCTTAGCATCCGTAACCATACTTGCTCTACCTGCCAATACAATTCCGAATTTACTTCTCTTCATATTGTTCATAAACTCTTTATCAGTAAAAGTTCTTCCAGCCTTATTCCCTTGATCACTTTTGACGGCCTCAACCCCTTTAGTCCTTAGATGTTTTATTATCTTATGTCTAGATTTCCAAGGCTTTCCACAAAAGAATCCAAATCTATCAACCTCAGGAGATTTTTTTAGAAGTCCCTCTTCGTTTCCAATAAAACGTTCAAACATTTTACTAGGAAAGAAAGTCCAAGGTACGATCTTGTCACGATAAGTCTTTAACTCTTCTTTTGACTTTGGAAGTATATTTTTCCTATTGAGATAACGATGAATAGGTTTTATGTCAGAATATCTATCTTGAATCTTTATTATTAAATCAAAATCCTTCTCATATGCTTTTACTGTATATGTTGGGGCTGGATACTCCCAAAAGTCCAAGTAAACCTTCTTGCCGTTACAAATCAAAGTGGTTGCTCTAAAATGTCTAGCCGTTTTTAACATCTCATCATGATAACCTATTTCAAACAAATCGCTGTCTTTGATTACACTCAGCAGATATGGCATACCTAAAGTTCCCATATGTCCATTCTTTTGTTTATTGTTAATCTCTACCTTTACTTTTTCCACAATTAACCTCTAAATGGCAAGTGCTTAATCAATTTTCTTTCACCAGAAACTGTACCAACAATAGGTTTGGTAGATACAGGGACCTCTTGGACTAGTTCAACTCTTGGACTATCAGTGATAGTTTTAGCTTGTTCTTCTTCTCTCATCGCGTTAAGTATTCCAGAAGATCCAACGGTAATTCCATCATTTTCATCTGTATTCTCTACAGAAACAACTCTATATGGTTTTGTATATTGCTCACGCTCCTCTGGTTCAGTAATTACTGGGTTAGGAACTACTGTAGTTTTCACTACTGGAGATGTATTTCTAACTACTGGACCTTTAGTTATCACTGGCTTTTTAGGTTCCGATTTTACTGAAGCAAGTACCTCATCTCTTTTCGCCAAACTAGATAAGTGTTTCTTACTTCTGTCATCAGGCTCATCTTTAGTTTTATCTTTATCTCCTGGCTTGCAATACATCCCCCAAGTCCTTTCGTTTGCAACTTCTCCTAGAGGACCTGTAGCTTCCTCAATTGCATCATTAAAAGATACATACTCAAACACATCTTTCAAGCCAGAGTCTGGGTTACAGTTCAATATTTCAAGCCCTTCCTCCTTGAAATACGGCTGTAACTCAGGAAAATACACATCTCTTAATCGCTTGTATGTCTTCATATTGCAATTAACTGCGCCTTTTTCTCTCTTTTCGTCAAAATGATACGCATAATCTTCCGTCATAGTAAAATCTGCACCAAGAAGATAAATCTTTCTAAATCCAAGTAAGAACAAAATTCTAATGGCTGGCAACATAACAGTTCTGCATCCACCGTACTGTTTACTATTACCCCAATTGATCTTGTCTTCAAACAACCATCGACTTGCAACAAATTTTTCATTTCTGTGAAAATATACGCAATTTGGGCATTCGCCAACAAGAGTTCTTTTCCCATCTTGAACCATATCGCTCCATGTATCATTGTCAAAAATAGGTTTTTCTGCATGAGCGTGAGGAACGAACTTAGTAATTGCTGGATCTAACCAGATAGACTTTAAAAATCTTCCAGGATCATCTACACAGGACCAAAACGTAGGTCTAAATGTGGCAGGGCCATTATTAACACCGTAAGTTACTACTCCAGGAGCGTTTAACTTTGATAAATCATAATCTCCACTTACTAAACTTGGTCCATTTAATACAAGAAATGCTGAAGCGCCCTTATATTGTCCAACCAAGTTTAGTGAAGCACATTCTCTTGTAAAAAAGAATGGAGTTTGCTGATAAAATTCATTTGATACTGAATGTCCTAAATGTCTGTCTCTGTGATGCCTAAATGTTTTTATGTCGTTAGCGTCCTTAAGCAAGCTTCTACGTCTTTCCATATAATTTTCTCCTATGACAAATACTTATATATATTATACATTTGTTTTTCATTTTTATACAGTATATGTTCTCTTAATTTTGGCGACGGAGGTCTTCTCGGACTTTTCTAAGAATAAAACAAGAACAAAAATCGAGGTACTTATGGATTCCAGTTTAATCAAAACAAGAGATGACTTTCACTTAATAATCAATGAATTAACCCTAAAAAAGGGGGTTGAAATAGGTGTTGGTGGTGGCAGAAATTCTTCATATTTGTTAAAAAACTCAAAATTAGAATTGTTATATGGGGTAGAAAATTGGAGTACGCATAGTTATAGGAAGAGTAAAAAGGCAATAAAAGAAAAACTAAAGACTCTTGGAGAAAGGTTCTCTTTAATAGAGGAAAGTAGTCTGAATGCTGTTTCAAGATTTGAAGACGAATCATTAGATTTTGTTTACATAGACGGCGATCATTCATATAGAGGGTCATATGCTGACATGGTTGCATGGTATCCTAAAGTTAGGGCTGGCGGATTTTTTGGTGGTCATGATTATATCATTTGTAAAAGGATAGGTGTAAAAAAGGCGGCAGATAGATTCTCTAAAGATATTAATAGATCGTTTAATATCACTGACGAAATTAACGATGGTGAGATTAACAAAAGCTTCTGGATAATAAAATAGACTTAGACCCTGACAGTCGTCCAAGAAATCTTACATTATCACCTGTGTCTAAAGCAGTTGTCTTTTTTAGTAAATTTAAACGGCCCCTTACCGTTCCATCTACACACTTCAGGTTCAAATAGGTCCCAATATTTTTTAGTTCCTATCCAACCTCCCATAAGGTCATCTATATATTTTGCATATGCAGCTTCATCCAACCATTTATTACAACCAATATTTGCGAATTCCCAGATTTTATCTGGAATTGTGCTATCTCTAAAGTAAACAAATCCTCCATTTGGAACGATCTTCTTTGCTCTTCCTTTTCTTTTTGCTGATAATGGTATTTGTAAATTCTGTCTGCCAGCATTAATTATTGGAGTCCCATACCTACAAAGTGCCGCCTGGAAACTTTCTTTTTGATTTAATCGATCCCAGAAATTTTCAAACAGAGGCTGATTTAAAACGCAATCCCAATCCAAAAAAACAAACTCTTTTATATTGTCCTGATTTGCAATATGTCTATACATGTGTAATTTATGCCACCACATCCTTTTTTCATTAGGCCACCACATATATGGCTCGTCACACAATAAGACGGTTTTAAACCCTAAATCATTTAATATTTTTTCATTATCTTTTCCATAGACGTAGGTAACAAAGTCTACTTTATTCTTTGCCATACATATGCGTTTAATGTCTTTCTGCACCTTTGTCCTAGACTTAACGAACTGATGATTTTTAGGAATATCGTTATTTTTTTCTGGAATCCAGTTTTCTGAGAATTCCCCAAAGAGCAGTCTTGCAAAAACTCTATTTTTCTTAGTGTTAACGACCATAATTTACCTCTGTATGTCTGGACCGCCACGATCATGATTTAAATGGTATTGTGGCAAAACTTCAATTGGTCTTCTTCCACCCATATGCACTCTGAACTGACGATCAGACTTAGTTCTTCTCCAAAAATCTCTTTTACTGCCAGAGTAAACTCCTCCAGCATCTTTAATAGCTTGAACTCTAGCTAACTGAAAGTAACCTGCACAAGTCTTTCTTCCGCTAATCCATTTCTTTGGCCACTGCGATGGAGCAGAAGTAACGTCCTCTATCTCGCAAGGATAAGTCCTTTCATCTTCTTCAAAAAACTTAATGCAAAAGGGGATATCTAAAGAATGTCTATCTGCTCCAAGAACTTTTGTTTCACCCTTAAACTCATCACTTTCAAGTTTCTTCTTGAGATCGTCAAAAAACATTGGATCATAAACCATGTCTCCGTCAGCAAATAAAATCCAATCTGCTTCTGTTGCACCAGCACGAAGATTCCTTGGAATCGCCCGATTTGGTGCTTCTTTTGGAGTCAACTCAATATCTAAAATATTAAGACCTTTCTTTCTAAATAAATCTGTAACTTCTTTGGTTTTTGGATTGCCATTTTCTGGAGTATATGATACACTAACTAGTATTTCAGGAATATCTCCTTGTTGCTGCAATATTGAGCTTAACATCCAGCAAAGTCTATGCTGATATGAGTGACAGTGTATGCATATTTCCAATTTCATAAATTTCTCCTTTACGCTTTTACGAACCACCACGACAGTATTCTTCCACCAACCTGATTTAGCTTATATCCATATCTTGCGCAATAATAATCAACAACTCTTTTTACGCTATAGTCCAAGTGTCCACCCCAGTAATCTTTCATTCCAGATTTAGGTCCGTTTTTATAATCATGACCCGAAATGACACCGCCAGTTCTAACTTTAGGTGCCCAAGCGTAAATATCATAGAATATTCCTTCTAGACTGTGGTCGCCATCTAAATAAACATAATCTAAATATCCATCTGGTATTTCAACTGAGGCTTCTAATCCAGTAGCCTTAACTAGCTCAACCTTTTTTAGCTCTACAAATTCTTTTAGATGTGCTGCGCATTCATCCATTCTATTCGTTCCATTAGGATCAAAATACCCCTTTTGGTGACCTGATCCAAAATCATCAATCCAAGGATCAACGCAATATAACATATCCATTTCTCCTCTTGATAAAAGGTGATGAGAAAATCCCCCCTTATCTACACCAATTTCTGCTCCTATAGAATATCCCATTCTTTTGCAAAGTTCTGGGAAAAAACGATCTCGATATTGATTTCTTCCCTTCTCCTCAAGGATCTTATTGGCAACACCTTCAACTTCAGTGATTATCTTTTGATTTCTATATATTTTTTCCATGTAATTCTCCAATATGTTGTAGCTTTATTATACATATTCTCCGCCCCATCCATTTGGATTGGCTTGGAATGGTCTTTTCCCACGAACAGCTTTAATCAAGAGCTTTTTGTTCTCATTCTGGCAAAGAAGATCTTCTTTAATGTTAGGTTTTTCATGATGTTGATGGAAAAGATTTAAGGTCGAACTACTTTCTCCCATCCACACCTCTTTAGCGCCAGATGCAATCATCCTCATTAACAGATCGTAATCTTCTGATCCCCAACCAATAAAGTCTTCATCAAATCCTCTAACTTTATTCCATTGTTCTATAGAGGCGCATTGACATCCACCAGCAGTACTTCTTTTCTTTATTCTTCCAATTTTACAAGAATCGATATCATTAAGTGGATCTAATCTCCCTTTATATATCTTTCTAGTTGCTAACCCCTTTAGATACATAGTCCTTGACTCAACAAAAATGTCATCACCAACCCTTGATAGTAATTCTTTAACAAACTCTGGTCCAAACATCATATCAACATCAGTAGTCATTATATATTTTGTATTGGCATTTCTTATACCAACATTATTTAACTTAGCCCGTTCGAATTTTTCTCCGATCTTCTCTTGAATTATCCTAATCGGAATAGAAGACTGAATTTTAAAGAAATCATCAAGTTCTTTAAAATTTTTACTTCCGCCATCTGCTATAAGCACTTCAAAGTCTTGACATGTTTGCCATTCAAGAGAATTCAGGAAAAATCTAGTTATATTGCTTTTTAAATTAAGTCTATCTCTATTCGATGCTACGATTGTTAGTGTTTTCATTTCTTTTTCTTCCTATTTACATATCTACTTGATGGCATACCTTGGTAATGAGTAAAGCAAATATCTTTTTTCTTTTTCTTTAAACGCTTCTTGCTGAACGCTGAAAAAGCCCACAGATTACAATGAATTGGTTCATGTAATTCCCAATATTTTTCAGTTCCCATCCAACCCCCACTTCTAATATCCATAGCTCTAGCTATAGCTGGCTCATCTGAATTTGTCTTAACCTTGTTCTCCCAACAGTCAATTATTTCATCCGTAAATGCCTTGTCTCTAATATATAGAAATCCTCCATTAGGCAGTTTTCTTGTATCTTCTTTTCTCCATTGGCACTTTCGCCTTTTATATTGTTGAAGATTTGCTTGACAATATTCTTTTTTTGCAAATGAGTCCCAAAAATCAATGGGTAACTTCTTTGTGGCAGTACAATCCCAATCTATATATATTATCTCGTCATATTCTTCCATGGCAATTTTATATAGCTCTATTTTGTGTCTATACTGATGAGTTTTTAAGTCAAACTGATACGGATCTTTAGAAACTAATTTTAGATCTTCTACACCCATTGATTTTAAATACTTATAATTTTCTTCTCCATATACATACGTTATTGAGGGAGGAGCATGCTTATTCTTAACTGTATTTGCTATATCGTGGTCCATTTTAAAGCGTCTTTCTACTAGGTCATCCCCACGCTCATAAATTCCCCATAACCCTCTAATAAATGCTTTTTTCATTTTACCTCCTTGACGAAAAAGACAACTTGTCTTCCAAGTAACCTGACGTATGGCCCTCTAGAAGGAAGAGTTTTAAATATTTCCCTAAGTTTCTTTGTGTCTGATTTCGAACGATAAAAACCATTATTTGCAAACATCTCTTCCCATTCTACAAACGGCTTTTCATTAATATGGCCTGTCCCACCTTGACCTGGAGGTGCTGCTGAAAATATAATATATTTATCAGAACTTAGGCACAGATTGTCAACCAAAACCTTACTTTTTTCTGGCAATATGTGTTCTGCAACTTCTATGGAAAATGACATATCAAACTTATCACTAACTAAGTTTTCTTGCGCATCACCAAATATAACAAAGCGTTTTATATGTTGGGGGATTAGATCTTTTACATTATCATATGCGTATTCATACCCTTTTATCTCTGAGCCCTGCTCGTGAAACCCTTCTAAGTAATACCCACTTGCGCACCCAAAGTCTACGACAGATTTTACCCCCCACTCTAATGCCGCCTTTCTACCAACATCTTGTTGCCACCCTCTAAGTTTTATCATCTTTTTGAAGAAGCCCTTAGGATACACCTTTAATGGGTCTTCTATATAAAGATCTGTGGCGTCCTTCATTGAAACAGACACTTCTTCCATCTTTCCATCAATTGTTTTATATAAATTAGTTTTTAACATTCTTTACCTTTTGCAAATAAACAGCATCCTTTTTTTGGATTGGGAATCTGTTCTATTGTCGTCTAGTGATTTATCGGCCAGCAGTACAACATTATCATACAGCGACTTTAAAAACTCATATTGTTCGTTTTGAAATTTGTCATTACCATTAGACTCATATATTAAAGTGGGGGAAGTTTTATGACAATATTTTACAATCTTTTTCCACTTTTTTACCCAAAGAGCAATAGCAAGTACAAAACATACATCTATCTCCTTGTTCAAGACGAAATTATCAATCATGTTAACATCTTCTGAATCAAGATTAAAAGTATAATAATTTATATTATGAATATTGTTAGCTGCACTCAACATATTCGCAGCATTAATTACCTTACTGTTGTAATCAAGACCAATACCATACTCTAGTTTGTCCGCAATATGGTGAAGCATTCCACCCATATTGCACCCAAAGTCAATTGCCACCTTCCCAGTAAAATCATAGTCAATATTTTTATATCTCTTTGAAATATCTCTTTGCCCCTTAAACTCTTTAGCTCCGATCTTCGTGCTATGATAGGCGGATTCAAAGCCGTGGCCAAATGTATGCCTTTTCTTTCCCAATGCGTAATTTACCACTTTTAAAACAGACTTTTCCATCAATTACCTCTTTAGCATCTTAGTTAGCTTGTTAGAATCCTTGTGAGACCTCCTTAAAAGCCTAGCAACGGATCTTTCGTTAATATGTAGGTACTGATACCCTTCAGCCAACGCTTCCGCGCTAGGAGCCTTACAATTGCCCCATGTGGCAAAGAATGGCTCATAGTGTTCGTAATAATAATCTAAGCTCTGCCATCCACCAGACAAATTATCCATATATTTAGCAATTACAAGCTCCTCAGACCATGGTCTTCCCATCTTTTCCCAAAGCTCATTTAAGTTCTTTGTGGTTTCCTTGTTGTTTATATATACAAAACTAGCTTCTGGCATTTTTCTTTGATGCTCTGGCCTCCAATTGATTTTCTTCTTTTTGTATTGCCTCAAGACAGCTTGAATCTCAGCCTTCTCACTTAATCGTTCCCAAAAGTTGTCAGGTATTGGTCTACACTCTGTACAGTCCCAATCTAAAAATACAATTTCGTCAAATTCTTGCATACCTTGATGAAGAACTTCTAGTTTGTGTCTAAACTGCTCATTGTCCATATCCCAAACGATTGGCCTTTTGTCAACGAGTCGTGCTTCAAATCCTTGATCAATTAAAAATTTATAGTTATCTTCTCCAAAAACATAGGTTATGTGATTCTCGGCATTTTTATTAAGCCTTACCAAATCCATGTCTTTGTCTAGTTTTGTTCTTCTTTTGAAGAATCTTCTTCCATCGTGCTCGTATATCCCCCACAGCCCTCTAATAAATGCCCTTTTCATATCTCTACCTCATATTTAGTTAAGATTTCATCCATACATCGCTCCAACATTGATAACGATTCACTACTTAAAAACTTCTTATACCTCGATATAGTGTGATTCGGTTTTACTCTAAACGAGA
>Ga0209657_1000888_pt1 | contig 18840 bp, 22 predicted proteins | sample SaaInlV_100m_DNA_FD_184650 | JGI IMG/M metagenome (GOLD analysis project Ga0209657, IMG submission 184650) | Marine microbial communities from expanding oxygen minimum zones in the Saanich Inlet - SI037_S3LV_100m_DNA (SPAdes) (version 2) | ecosystem: Environmental > Aquatic > Marine > Intertidal... | reverse complement strand
ACCTCTATATGGACGGGGCATATCACATTCGCAATGCAGCAGGCAACTCTGTCGTTGACTTTGAGGTCGATACAAACCTGTACCTTGGTGATGTTGATAGTGCCGGTAATGATACTAAAATACACATTCGAGATAGTCATTCAACCATAAAGATGGATGCTGGCACCAAAATTCATTTGGACACTGAATCTGTTTATATTAACGATGCACTCATACACAATGGTGATACCAATACAAAACTTAGATTCGAAACTGATACCATCTCTTTGCTTGCGGGCGGAGTTACTGGAACATCAATTACTCCTACAAACATCAATGCTGCTGTGGGAATCACTGCCGCAGCTGGTATAGATGTTACTGGTGCGGTAACTGCCACAACATTTGTTGGTGCATTAACAGGTAATGTAACGGGTAACGCATCAGGTTCAGCGGCAACGGTTACGACTGCTGCCCAAGGAAATATTACATCACTCGGAACACTTACTGCTTTAACAATGGGTGGTGAACTTTCTTGTGTGGATAATTTAGTAACTCGTCCAGTGCTTAAAGATATCGCTGAAACTGTAAATGTAATTGGAACTATTACTGGCAATACTGCGGTAAATTTTGCAGCAGGTAATGTTCAGACTGTAACTGGTAACGGAAACTGTGAATTCACTTTCACAAATCCTCCTGCATCTGGTAAATCAGGAACAGTCACTCTTATTATTACAAACGGTGGAGCAAACACAACAACATGGCATTCATCGGTCAAATGGCCAGGAGATAATGCTCCTGCACTCACAGCATCTGGTGTGGACGTTGTTTCGTTTATGACAATTGATGCAGGAACTACCATTTATGGATTCGTTGGAGGAATTAATTTCTCATGATTGGTGCAAGCAAAGCAACAACTACAAGAGCATATCAATTAATAAGTACCACTACTGTTACAAGTACTGGAAATTATACCTATACTGTTCCCGCAGGAGCTCTGTATATTGATATACAGATGTGGGGAGGCGGTGGTGCAGGTGGCCACAGGGGTGAAGTAGGTAGTGGTCGAGGTGCATCATATAACGCTGCTGGAGGCGGAGGTGGTGCCGGATATGTGTTGTTTCGTTATTATGGCGGAACAGCTGCGGCAAACGCACCAGATATGCGAGAAGGAGATAATCTAAACTTTAGTGTTGGTGCGGGTGGAACAGTCACCAGTGGAAATGGACTTGTACAAGGTAAAGGTGGTGACGGCGGAGATACAACTATGGGTGTCCACGGCCGTGGGTTTAACCAAATCCATACAATACAAAATGTTTCGGCCGGTGGCGGTGTTGGTGGTGACGGCGGGGCAAATGGTACAGACGCTTCAGCTGCAGATGGTGGTGATGGCGGAAGCAACGGTTCGAACAGCGGCATAATAACCACAACTGCTGGTAATGCGGGCGAAGATGAAGGCATTGATGGTAGCGGCCACGGTGGAGACGGTGGACACAGTTTCGACTCAGTGAGTTTTGGTAACGGTGGTGATGGTGGTGACGGGCCATGGGGTGCAGCTGCCGATGGTCATGCAGGCTCACAACCAGGCGGTGGTGGAGGTGGTGCATTTGCTGCCAACGCCGGTGATGGTGGCGCTGGTGCTGATGGAAAACTTGTTATAAAGGCCTACGGATGAAATTAACATTTGACATTCCAGAAGGCACAAATGGAAACTTTTCAATTGAGAAGAGAACAACAGATTTTCTTGCAGGTCGTAGTGTTCCTCAAGACACATATACGGTTTTGGTAGAAAACGGTATAGACAACATAATGCAAGACACATCAGACGAATATAACGAACATCAACCTTTATGGGATAATGCAACAGGGGATGTTTTGATTGGTGGACTTGGAATAGGATTTGTAAATCAAAAACTCATGGACAATCCAAATGTCAACACCATAACAATAGTTGAGAAAAATCAAGAAGTTATAGATTTAGTCTGGGATAGTTGTCCAAAAGATGGTACAATGACATTAATTCATGATGATATTGAAACATGGAATCCAACACAGACTTTTGATTGTGCATGGTTTGATACATGGACTACAGGACATCCCAACATGACAAAAGAAGAGTATGATGAATTTATTATTGGAAAATATACACCACATTGCAATTGGATTGGCGTGTGGGAACAACTTAATGAGTGACTAGAAAATTATGAAATTAGATTATGTAAAACTTCGTGACAATGTACAAGACCTAGAATTCGCAACAAACCATTCGGCTTGTTTTGATATTCGGTCGAACTTTACCCCAGAAATTGAGGGGTACAGTCCACACAACTTAAAAAAGATATTTACTCCCGAAGAACGAGATGATGGTTCGATGGGCATTTTACTAATGCCGGGAGAAAGACTAAAAATTCCAACTGGAATAGTATTCAATATTCCTGTGGGACATTCAATTCGCATACACCCCCGTTCTGGTCTTGCATGGAAACATGGATTTCGATTAGCAAACGGTGAAGGGGTGATTGATGCTGACTATCACCATGAGGTATTTGTATTACTTCATAACGCTTCATGTGGTAATGTTTGGGCGTGTGATGATGAACGAATTTGTCAAGGAGAACTAATAAAAAGTCTTGACTATACACTGAACATAGAGTATAATATACAGAACATCGAGTCGGTTCGTACAGGTGGATTTGGTAGCACGGGAACGAAATAATGGCAAAACGAAAATCTAAACCGTGGGGTATATGGATTACATCCCAAAATACTTGGATGATGGATAGTCCAACAAAAAAATCAAGATATGAATTAAAACGAGAAGCTGCTAAAGAAGCAGACGAGTTTAATCATGCGTGGAAAGGTCGTAAACAAGTTTATGAAGCAAGGAGAATCAAATGAATAGAGAAGAACTATTTAAACATCACAAGAGCATCTGCAAAGAAGCATTGGAAATTATGGAAAAGAAAAATCATGACTATGCAGGTAAAGATGGCGGTTCACCATTTGCTAATTTCACTCGGTCAGAAGATATGGGAATCTGTTCCACGGAACAAGGATTTCTTGTTCGACTCTGTGACAAACTTTCCCGACTTTCTACTTTCGCAAATGCGGGGCAACTCAAAGTAGATAATGAAAGTTATCATGATGCCATTTTAGATATAGTGAATTATTGTATCTTGTTTGATGGATTTGTTTCTAGTAAAGATAATTCTCCAACCGGCTGAAAACAACATATGTCCAATTTTTATACCAACATTTCTCGGCGAGGAAATAAGATTCTTTGTCGGGCCGTTTGTGATGGTGAACGTAAAAAGTTTGAGGTTGATTTTCAACCCACCCTGTTTGTTCCTAAGAAAAGACCATCATCGAATGACTGGAAAACTCTAGACGGAAAATCAGTCGAATCAATATCCCCCGGCACAATGTCGGATGCCCGTGAATTTATCGAAAAATACAAATCTGTTAATGGGTTTGAAATTTTTGGTAATACAGATTACATCTATCAATTTATTGGTGAACTACATCCTAATGAGGTTGACTATGATATGGATAAAATTCATATCGCATATATTGATATCGAAACTACATGTGATAATGGTTTCCCTCAAGTTGAAGATGCCATCGAACAAATAAACGCAATAACGATAATTGTTGGTGACACCAAATATGTTTATGGATTGGGTGAATTTACTCTTCCTGATGAACCAAATCTAATTTGGAAATCATTTGATGATGAGGAACTTCTTCTCGGAGAATTTATCCAAACATGGAGTGAAATTGCACCTGATGTTGTTACGGGATGGAATGTAAAGTTCTTTGATATTCCTTATATCGTAAATCGATGTAAGAAACTTCTTGGTGATGACATCACAAACAAACTATCCCCTTGGGGTAGGGTCATAAAAAGAACAGTACACAAGATGAATCGAGAACTTCCTGTTTATATCTTAGAAGGTATTTCAACTTTAGATTATCTCGACCTCTATCAAAAATTTACTTATGTAAATCAAGAATCATATCGTCTAGACCATATCGCTTTTGTTGAATTGGGGGAACGAAAGTTGTCCTATGAAGAATTCGATAGTATGTCAGAATTCTATAAACAAGATTATCAAAAGTTCATAGAGTACAACATCAAAGACACCGAACTGATTCAAAAATTAGAAGAGAAACTTAAACTCATCGAACTTGCACTTGCAATGGCATATTCAGCGAAAGTAAATATTCCAGATGTATTTTCTCAAGTTAAAACTTGGGATCAAATTATCTACCATTATCTCAGTTCGAAGAAAATTGTAATTCCCATGAAGTCGCATGGCCACAAAAAAGATGAAAAATATGCGGGTGCTTATGTGAAAGACCCAATTGTTGGTATGCACGATTGGGTTGTATCTCTTGACTTGAATAGTTTGTATCCTCATTTAATCATGCAATACAACATTAGTCCCGAAACTAAGATTAACCAGATGCAAGATTATATGATTACACCAAATAGCGTTCTTGGTGAACAGTCTGACCATTTTAAGGATGCACTTAAATCACACACCAACAAGAATTATTCTGTGGCTGCAAATGGAACATGTTATACTAAAGACCATCAGGGGTTTCTTCCTGCCCTAATGGAGAAGATGTACAAAGAACGAAAAATGTACAAAGGGAAGATGATTGAATGTCAAAAAGAAAGACAATCCATTTTAAAATCTGGAGCTCTTGGTGGTGATGTTTCAAAGTTACTCTCTGAAAAAGATTATGAAATTGCAAAGTACCACAATTTTCAACAGGTTCGAAAGATTCAATTGAACTCAGCTTATGGTGCAATTGGCAACGAATGGTTTCGTTACTATGATGTTGCTATGGCAGAAGCAATCACTCTGTCGGGACAATTGAGCATTCGATGGATTGCCGACAAACTGAATGAATTTTTAAACAAAACAATCGGCACGGAGAATTATGATTATGTGGTCGCTAGTGATACAGACAGTGTTTATCTTCGTCTTGGGAATCTTGTGGACAAAGTTTGTCCCACTTCATCGAAGTCGCAGGTGGTGGACTTCCTCAACAAATCAACAGAAGAAATTATCCTACCCTTCATCAAAAAAGAATATGACAAACTCGCAGAGTTGATGAATGCATATGAAAATAAGATGGTGATGGACAGAGAGTGTATTGCAGACAAAGGTCTTTGGACAGCGAAGAAACGATATGCCCTAAATGTTTATGATAGTGAAGGCGTTCGATATTCAGAACCAAAACCCAAAATCATGGGAATTGAAACTACTCGTTCGTCCACTCCACAAGCAGTACGAGAAAAGTTGAAAGAATCTATTAGATTAATTCTACAAACTGATGAAGAAACTGTTATCAATTACATTGAAAATTTTCGAGACGAGTTTATGAAACTGCCTCCAGAAGATATTGCTTTTCCAAGAGGAGTTAATGGATTGAGTCGTTATAAAGATAACACCACAATTTATAAAAAGTCAACTCCAATTGCGGTGAAGGGAGCATTACTCTTTAATCACTGGACTAAAGAAAAAGGAGTGCAACGAAAATATCAAAGAATTATGGAAGGTGATAAAATTAAGTTTTTATATCTAAAGATTCCAAATCCGATTCACGATAAAGTCATTTCTTTCTCCAATTCATTACCAAAAGAATTAAACTTAATGGGGTTTGTACATTACGATGAACAATTTACCAAATCATTTATTGACCCTATAAAGAATATCCTTGATGCAATTGGATGGTCACACGAAAGACGAACCACATTGGAGGGATTGTTTGTGTGATAAACTGAACAAAAAGGATTGTGAACTGCAACTATGTAACTTCTCAGATATACGACATATCTTTGAAGACTTTCACTACAAGAAAGGCCACATGGGTGGTGGTATCAGTCAGTGTTTTGCGATGATTCTTAATGGAGAATTGGTAGGGGGAAGTGTTCTTGGAAAACCACGACATGAAAGTAAATATAAAAACTGTATTGATATAAGAAGAATGGCATGTTTAGATGAAGCACCGTTCAATAGTGAAAGTTGGTTTCTCGGAAGTATCATTAAATACCTTATAGCTAATACAGAATACAGTGGTGTTTTATCTTATTCCGATTTGACTGTCGGTCATGTGGGTACAATTTACAAGGCAACAAATTTTATCGAATCTGGTAAGACATCCCCTACCAAATATGTGGAGTGGCAAGGCAAGACCTACCACATGCGGTCATTGACAATCGATAGACCATATTCCTATAAGATGAGAGACGATGTTAAAAAAGGTAAAGCAATTATTAAAACAGGAGAACCAAAAATTATATGGTTATACGACTTGACAAAAAGAAGAAAAGGAACGAGGCCCCAAATGCGTTTGAAGACATATGGCGTATCCTCGTTGGAAGGATTTTTAGAATGAATTTGAATAAAAAAGAATTAAAGTTTTTAATCTCGTTCTTGGATAGAACGATAGGATATCACAAACCAGAGATTAAAAAAATGATGAAGTCCAAAGAAACAAATCAAGAACACATAGAAAAAGTTGTTGACGAAGTTGAAAAACTTGGTATAATACGGAATAAGATATACAAACTTATGGAGGATTCATAAATATGAGTGAACTGTTATCAAAAATGATTTCCGCATCAGGAAATGAATACGCATCATCAATCGATGATGGATTGGAGGGGGCAGATGTTCATGCCTTTGTTGACACAGGAAGTTATAGCTTTAATGCTTTACTCTCTGGTAGTCTTTATGGTGGCATACCAGACAATAAGATTGTCGCTATTGCTGGGGAAAGCGCTACTGGCAAAACCTATTTTAGTCTCGGCATTGTTAATAAGTTTCTTAGTGATAATGATAACGGTGTTGTCTTATATTTTGACAGCGAACAGGCCGTAACATCGGATATGTTTATCGAACGGGGCATCGACCCCAATCGTGTTGCAGTATTTCCTGTAGCAACAGTCGAAGATTTCCGACATCAAGCAATTCAAGTTGTTGACAACTATAGAGAACTAAAGAAAACCGACAAGAAACCAATGCTTATTGTTTTGGATTCTCTTGGTATGCTCTCTACAACAAAGGAAATGGAAGATACTGCTGCCGGAAAAGGAACCCGTGATATGACACGAGCCCAAATGATTAAGGCAACATTTCGTGTGTTGACCCTAAAATTGGGACAGGCAGGCATTCCAATGATTATGACCAACCACACCTATGATGTGGTAGGTTCTATGTTCCCAACAAAAACTATGGGAGGTGGTTCTGGTTTAAAATATGCAGCCAGCACAATAATTTATCTCTCAAAGAAAAAGGTGAAAGAGGGTACTGATGTTATTGGTAATATCATTCACTGTAAATTGTTCAAGGGGAGATTGACCAAAGAGAATTCAATGATTGATGTTCTTCTGGACTACAAAGACGGATTACACCCATACTATGGACTAGTTGAACTGGGAATTAAGTATGGAATTTTTAAGAAAGTTTCAACACGAATTGAACTTCCGAATGGAACTAAATTATATGAAAAGAGTCTGTATAAGGATGCAGACAAATATTTTACTGATGATATTATGAAATCATTAGAAATTGCAGCAGCAAAGGAATTTAAATATGGCAACAGCAACAACGAAAATAAAAACACCGAAGAAGACGAAAACCCCAAAGAAGGGGTACAAGATTCTATGGATTGATGACTCTGGACTTTTCGTCAAGGTAGAAGAAAAGGGAATCCAAAAAGGATTAATCATTCGATACACAGATGTTCAGTTTGGAACAATGGATGAAGAAACCGGCAATATTCCTGTATCTTTTACTGCGGATATTTTGGACAACCCAAAGGATATCGATTTCGAGGCAAAGGACGAAGACGGCAACACCAAAGATGAATACTTAGGAAATTTGGTCACATGTGTTGTTCTAGACAGTATCGCAAATGATGATGGGCTCATTCAAGCCTCAGGAACCACAGATGGAACGAATCGAAACACTGATTCTGAGTAATCTTGTTCTCAACGAACAATTCACTCGGAAAACATTACCCTTTGTAGAGAAGGAATACTTTCAAGAACGATCCGAAAAGATTGTTTTCGAAATGATAGACCTATACTTTACAAAATATAATGACTCTCCTACTAGAGAGGCACTCATTATTACATTGGATGAAATGAAACTCGCAGGGCCGGATGTTGAATCCTGTCATGAAGTTATCAAAGATATCTTTGAACCCCATGAACAAAATAATTTAGAATGGTTGGTTGATGAGTGTGAAAAATTCTGTAAAGACAAATCTATCTACAATGCTATTTTAGAATCTATTCAAATCATTGATGGAAAGTCTAAAGAAAAGGATACCCATTCCCTTCCTAAATTACTATCAGATGCACTTGCTGTTTCTTTTGATTTAAATATCGGGCATGATTACTTAAAAGATGCTGAAGATAGATATGATTTTTATCACCAGAAGCAGATTAAGATTCCGTTTGATTTAGAATACATGAATAAAATTACCAATGGTGGTGTCGGCCCCAAAACTTTAAATGTAGTTATGGCCGGCACTGGTGTGGGCAAATCTTTGTTTATGTGTCATCATGCATCCAATTGTTTGGTTCAGGGTAAAAATGTTTTATACATCACATGCGAAATGGCCGAAGAACGAATAGCAGAACGAATAGACGCTAATCTTATGGACATTTCAATGGACGATATGAAAGAGTTGTCTAAAAAGGTGTATGCTCGTAAACTATATGACGCTACCAAAAACATTCAGGGTGGATTGTTAATCAAAGAATATCCAACAGCAACAGCAAATGTAAATCATATTAGACACCTTCTTGAAGAAATCAAAATCAAAAAGAGTTTTATTCCTGATATCATTTTTGTTGATTACTTGAATATTTGTGCATCCGTCAGATATAAACAAGGTAATACAATTAATTCGTATACTCTTATTAAAGCAATAGCCGAAGAATTGCGAGGACTAGCCGTTGAAAATAATATTCCAATTTTCACAGCAACCCAAACAAACCGACAAGGATTTTCTAGTAGTGATGTTGGACTAGAAGATACATCAGAATCTTTTGGACTTCCTGCAACTGCCGATTTTATGTTCGCACTAATTGCCACAGAAGAATTAGACGAAAATAATCAGGTACTAATAAAACAATTAAAGAATCGGTATAATGACTTAGCAACAAATAGAAAATTTGTATTGGGTATCGATCGTTCTAAAATGAAATTATACGAAGTTGATGATGAAGACCAGCCGGGTCTTCTTCAATCAGGTGTACAAGAAATTATTAACGACACATTTACAGATAAATTTAAAAAGTCAGAATCTAATCTCGGAGCATGGAGTATTTAATGTCTATTTACATAGATAAGACTTTTATAAACCGTATATCGGCTCAATTAAGAAATTTTAAATGGAAGAAAGACACACTAGCAAATTGTTCTTGTCCAATATGTGGTGATTCATCAAAGACCAAAACAAAGGCAAGAGGATATTTTTATGTAAAAGGAAACGATTTCTTTTATAAGTGTCACAACTGTAATCACGGAAGCAATGTATATAATTTTCTAAAACAAGTACAACCCTCTTTATGTAAAGAGTACAGTCTTGAAAATTATCGTGGTGGGGAAAAGTCACCAGTCCCAAAGAAATCAAAAGAAGATATGTTTAAGTTCGCAAGTAAAAAACCAGAATTCAAAAAGAAAGATGTAGTCTTAAATACTATAAAATGTATTAAGGATTTACCTAAAGACCATGTTGCTGTCAAGTTTGCAAATATACGCAAGATTCCAAAACAACATTGGGGATTGTTGTATTATGCCGAGGACTTTGGTTCTTTTGCTAAAGAACTAGACCCATCGGTTTTAGCAATGGGGGTAGAAGAACGGTTAGTAATTCCATTCTTTAATAGTCATGGCCATGTTGTTGGGTGTCAAGGTCGTTCATTAAATATGAAGGACGAAGTTAATGCAAGAGAAACTCTTAAGTATATCACCGTCAAATATGACAAAGGCATAGACCGTCTTTGGTATGGGTTGTGGAGAGTAAATCCAGATAAACGAGTGTATGTTGTAGAAGGCCCAATTGATTCGTTATTTTTAAGTAACGCAACAGCAATGGTGGGTGCAGGAGCGTTGAAGGAAATTCCATCTAGATTTAAAGATTCAGAGATGACATATATCCTTGACAACGAACCACGCAACAGACAGATTTGTGCATACATAGAAAAGTTAATTGAGTTGGGTAGAGAAGTTTGTATATGGCCAGACAACATTGTCGAAAAAGATATTAATGATATGGCATACCAGATGTCTACCCGCAAAATTCAGAAAATGATTGACGATAATACATTTAGTGGATTGGAAGCGACTCTTCGCTTCCGTGATTGGAGAAAGATATGAATCAAGATTTGCGTAGATTAGAAACTGTATGTAAAGCAGAATCAATGGCGGTGTGTTGATGAAAGATATAACAAAGTTGAAGAAAGCATTGGGTGCAATGTTGCAATACGGGTGGATGTGGGGATATCCAAGGCATATCAGTAGAGAAGATTGGGATATCATTAGGAATGTATATAAAGAACTAAACGGAGGTAAAGATTTTAAACCTGATAAAAGTAAACGGGCAAAGGCATGAAAATTGATTTTTTTGGTAGATTGTTGTTGTGGTGGAAAAGGAGAAAGAAGAAATGACTAAAGAGAATGTATTAGATAATGGCCATGTTCATCTTGTTGACAGTATGGGTAGCGACCTCACCGTGTGTAATGCCGCCCGAGTTTCATTCAACAACGAAACCGAATGGGAAGTTGACAAGGAAGTAGAAACGAGACTTAAGAAAAGCAATTCACGATTCCGACCATCCGATGTTCGAATGTTGTCATCCCGTGACAAGAAACTTATTAAGTATCTTGCAAAACACAATCACTGGACACCATTCGCACATCCTCAAATCACACTAAGAATCAAAGCACCGATTTCTATTCGGACTCAATTCTTCAAGCACAAGCAAGGATTCGTAGAGAACGAAGTTAGTCGAAGGTATGTTGACGAAACTCCAGAATTTTATTTTCCTAAGTTCAGACATAAACCATCAGGAAATGCCAAACAGGGAAGTGATGGTTGGTTGGAATGCGTTGATGGTGGTGCTGAAACTTCTGGTGGGTTTGCAACACATCCATTATATGAATCATACAAGCATGTCATCAAGAGTGCGATGAGTACATACGAAGAACTTATTGCTTCTAATGTTGCACCAGAACAAGCAAGGTTTGTTTTACCACAAGGAATGTATACAGAATGGTATTGGACTGGTTCACTTGCCGCTTATGCGAGATTCTACAAACAACGAGTAGATGACCACGCACAATGGGAAATTCAGCAATATGCACATGCTGTCGGGAAAATTATTCAACCAATGTTTCCCGTTTCATGGACTCAATTAACTGAAGAACCTAAATAATAGTAACCACATTATTTTGGAGTAATTACAATGTTGCGATTTACAGATTACAATGAACCCCCCACACAATACGATGACTGGGGCCCAAACTCAAATAACAATAACCTCATCTCCGAGGCAGGTCTTTCCCGACTCATACGCAAATATGAATCAGGGGGAGACTTTGCGATCATTACGGCTTATCGTGGCAATTATAACAAGAAGCAAAACATCAAAAGAAATCGTGACCTTCGGGGAGAACTAAACAACAACAAGTTAGGCCCTTATCAATTGGTAGGTCATTGGCAAGAATGTGAGTTGGAAGATGTTCCATATGAATCTTGTCCAGCGAACAAACTTAAAGATGTTATTGAACGGTCATATTTTGTTCCAAAAAGAGAAGACATGGATAGTTCAGAGTTTGAAGATATTATCAAAAATCTCTGTAAGAAGTTCCAGCAAGATGGAGCAGTCATAGGTCAAAAAGGTAATATCCAAATTGTAGAACCCAGTGGAAATAAATTTAAAATAGGGACTGGAACTTCTATAGGAAAGATAGCACAAGGTTATAGCCAACATGTAAAGAAGATGAATGTTCCGTTTACATTTGAGGGTGTTGAGGTGCCGGGTTCTAGTATAGGAAATCGAGTGATGAAGTCACATGGTATTCTGTTCCCTATTCTCAACGAAGAAGAAACAAAGTCGTTGAAGTCGTGGGACAACATTTTAAATGGTTAATAGGTTTCAAACATTTGATGGTGATGCAAATTTATTTTCCGGCCAAAACAGGGACGGAGATAAGTTTGTTCTACTAAGAAAGTTTTCTGACTATGAATCAGATTCAACATTTCTTTTTGTAGAAAACACATCGAATATCCATAAAACCATCCAAACTTCTGATGGTAAGGACTCCATCATTCTAACAGATGCATATGGAATGGATATTAAATTTATTGGAACGCCAGACCATATTAATTCTTTATTTCAGAGGGTGCCAGACCCTTTATTTGAAAGAATTGAAGAACAAAAAGAACCCGAACCAATAATCGAATATGTTCAAACGCCCGGCCCGAAAGGTGAACAGGGTTATGCTGGTGCCGATGGTGTTGACGGCAGAGATGGTACTGATGGTTTATTAGGTGAACAAGGAATTCCCGGCCACGATGGCAGAGATGGTATTGATGGTAAAGATGGCACCGATGGTATTGATGGTATTGATGGTATTGATGGTGTTGACGGTGCAACAGGCATTCAGGGTGAACAAGGCACACAGGGGGTTCGGGGCACACAGGGTGAACAAGGTATTCAAGGTGAACAGGGCCCTCAAGGTGAACAAGGATTACAAGGCATACAGGGTGAACAAGGCACTCATGGTAGACAAGGTTTACCAGGCCCACAAGGGGCACAAGGTGACCAAGGACTCGCAGGCAAAGATGGCCATCATGGCCATGACGGTAAAGATGGTGTCGATGGCCAAGACGGTAGAGATGGTATTGCAGGCCCGAAAGGCGAGCAAGGTATTCAGGGTGAAGTTGGCCCAAGTGGAGAGATGGGTGATACAGGGGACACAGGCATCGCCTCTGCGACTTATCCCCTACAAATTAAAGAAGATGGGATTCTATCCCTCGATAAAAAATTCATAGAACAACTTTCGAAAGCCGGCGGAGCTGGCAAAATCACCATGCAAGGTGGAGGCGGTAACCTTACCGCCGTCATGTCAGATGGAACTACTATAAATAAAGACGCAAGACACATAAACTTTACAGGCAATGGTGTTACGGTAACTAAAGGTAACAGAGGTAAAGTCGATATTAATATTACCAGCGCCGATGACGGTCTTGCTCTGGACGGTTTGACTGTTGTCGATGGTGGCGAACTTTAGAAATTAACAAAAAAAAGGATATATCATGAATAATAGTGATTTACCAACAGAGTATCAAAATTTTATACACCTTAGCCGATACTCCAGATGGATAGAAGAAGAAGGTCGAAGAGAAACTTGGAACGAAACCGTATCAAGATATTTTGTTTTCTTCGAAGAACATCTCCTAGAAAACAACAAATACAAAGTAACAAAGAATGACCGCAAGGAACTTGAAGAAGCAATCCTCAATCAAGAGGTGATGCCTTCTATGCGTTCTCTTATGACAGCGGGTGATGCACTCAAACGAGATCATGTTGCTGGATATAACTGTGCGTATTGTACCGCTGGTAGAGTTCGGTCATTTGATGAGATAGTTTATATCTTAATGTGTGGAACGGGAATGGGGTTTAGTGTAGAACGAGGGTTCCTCGATAAACTCCCAACAATTTCTGAAGACTTTGAAAAATCAGACACAACCATTGTTGTAAATGACAGCAAGATTGGTTGGGCAAAAGCATATAAAGAATTGACATCACTTTTAATCGGTGGTCAAATTCCACAATGGGATATGTCAAAGATTAGAGAAGCAGGTTCAAGACTGAAAACATTTGGTGGACGAGCTTCGGGCCCAGGCCCCCTTGAAGATTTATTCAACTTTACCACAAACATATATCAAAATGCAAGAGGAAGAAAACTAACATCGATTGAGGGCCACGATATTATTTGTAAGATTGCAGAGATTGTAGTTGTTGGTGGTGTTCGTAGGTCTGCACTAATTTCTTTATCCTCATTGACGGATGAACGAATGCGTGGTGCCAAAACAGGTCAGTGGTGGTATGAGAACGGACAACGAGCGTTAGCAAACAATTCAGTTGCATATAAATGTAAACCAGAGATGGGAACATTTATGGAAGAATGGTTGTCGTTGTACAAATCTAAATCTGGTGAACGAGGAATCTTTAATAGAGAAGCCGCACAGAAAACGGTTGAGAAACTCGGAGAACGCAGAGATGCGAGTTACGACTTCGGAGTTAATCCATGTTCAGAAATTATTTTGCGTGATAGACAGTTTTGTAATTTATCTGAGGTAGTAATCAGAAAAGAAGATACAATCGAAACACTCAAAGAGAAGGTGCGACTAGCAACCATCCTCGGAACTTGGCAATGCACACTTACAAACTTCCGATACTTGTCGAGTGAATGGAAAAAGAACTGTGAAGAAGAAAGATTACTTGGTGTTTCTTTGACAGGTATTATGGACAATGACTTAACAAACGGCAAAAAAGGTGAAAAGAAACTTATCGAATCATTAGAAGAACTTCGTCAAGTTGCTATTGATACAAACAAAGTATGGGCAAAGAAATTCAAAATCAACGAATCGGCTGCCATTACTTGTGTTAAACCATCGGGTACGGTCAGTCAATTAGTTGATGCATCATCTGGTATTCATACTCGACATGCAGAGTATTATATTCGTACTGTTCGTGCGGATGTTAAAGACCCATTGTGTCAATTCATGCAAAGGAAGGGGTTTCCTTGTGAACCCGATGTAACCAAACCAGAACACACAATGGTATTTTCTTTCCCTATAAAATCACCAGAGTCTTCAATTTTCCGCAACGACAAAACGGCTATCGAACAATTGGAACATTGGTTAATTTATCAACGACATTGGTGTGAACATAAACCATCTGTGACAATTTCTGTACGAGAAGATGAATGGTTTGAGGTTGGTGCGTGGGTGTATAAACACTTTGACGAAGTAAGTGGTGTTTCGTTCTTGCCACACAGTGAACACATTTATAGACAAGCACCATATCAAGAGTGTACATCCAAAGAATATCAATCACTCCTTAAAAAAATGCCCAAGGGAATTGATTGGAGAGAATTAAGCGATACAGAACAGGAAGACAATACAACGGGAGCACAAGAACTTGCATGTAGTGCTGGGTCATGTGAATTAGTAGACATTACAAACTGATAAAACATCATTTTTGTCTTAAAATCGACCGTTCTTGGACGGTCGATTTTTCTTTGGCCAAATGTTCGATTTTGTGCTTTTCCACCATACATAATAATGGAGGATAATTAAATGTACAGGTATTTAATCCTGTTTGTGATGTTGGCCATGACCGCCTGCGCTCAAAGTTTTGACCCACTTGGTCAGTCATCTCACAATCTATCTGAAAATAAATCGACTACTGTCAATCCACTAGACAGATGGTTTACCCCCACAACAATAGAAAACGACCCGTATCCTTCAATATGCAGTTTGCATTTAGAAGATGGTAGTCTATTGGGAAGTGGAATCCTTATCCGTCCAGATGTCGTTCTGACAGCAGGTCATTGTATCGATGAAGACAATATCTTTTCTGTAGTCATAGGAGAAGAAGAGATAATGGTGAAGGATATGATACTACATCCCAGTTACAGCGATACATTTGGGCGGATAAAAAACGATATCGGATTGATATTCCTTGAATGCGATTCAATCTACGAACCCGCAACAATGGGATGCGTAGAATGGATGGAAAGATATCAAGACATTACAACAGTTGGCAATTCTTGGGGATATAAGAAGTACAGCAAACCAGGCGTATTCAGATATTTTGGTGTTGTAACAGACGAACCAAACTACATGAAGTTCCTACCAAGACCTGTATCAGTTCGGCCTGGAGATAGTGGCGGAGGTGTATTTGCTACATTCAATGACAGAAAATATGTGGTAGGAATCATCAGTAATTATGTTATGATTAAAATATTTAAAGACCAAGTGATAATATCAGAGTGTTCTGCTACAATTATTGCCAAATATTTAGATTGGATTACAGAGGAAATAGAAATTGAAGGATTGGCTAGATAATAGATTGAAGTTGTTGATGACACCCATCGGTGCCTGTGTTGGTATCAGTGGTTTCTTCATTGGTATAATCTTAGTAAAATTTATCGAGATGATTGGCAATTGATGGACTGGGACACGGGAATAGAATTGCTTTTAATAATCTCTCTTTATTTCCTTACCGAAATGATGTCAAAACCAAACGACAGGGAATGATATAAATAATACTAGGAGATTATATCATGAACATTGCCGGAATAGATTATAGTTTAAGAAGCCCTGCTATTTGTTGTTTACATGGCAGTAAATGGGAGTGGAAAAATTTATCCTTTTATTTTCTTACAGACCAAAATTCAAAAGCTAAAATCTTTCTTGACAACATCCACGGAGAGAGATTGTGTGCGTGGAACCACGATGCAGAGCGATATTGTTCTATCGCTGATTGGGCTCAAGAAAAGGTTTTAGGTTGTCAAGAAGTTTCACTCGAAGGATATTCTTATGGTTCATCGGGAAAGGTATTTCATATTGCCGAGAATACGGGAATCCTTAAATATAAGATGTACAAAGGTGGAATTCCCGTAACGGTTTATTCTCCCTCTCTCATTAAAAAGTTTGCAACTACCAAAGGCAATGCTGACAAAACACAAATGTATGAGGCGTTTGTAAAAGAAACTAACAAACAAATAATGTATCCTATCATGCCTAAGGCCAAAAAGGTAGGAAATCCCGTATCTGATGTTGTTGATGCTTACTACATATGTAAGAAACTTTTCTATGAGATATCAGAACGGGACTTAATGAAATGACAGAAATAATAAATAGTATAGTTGCTGCATCCATAGTCGGTGGTGTGGCCATGTTATGGAAAATTGGAATTGAATTGACTAAACTTCGTGTGATTATCTCTAATCTAGAAACAGATATTAAAGAGATTAGAAAAGATATCGATGACATAGAAGAAGACATTGATGAAATCGGAGGAAAATAATGTTATCAGCATTCCTAACACCAGAATTTTTAACACTCATAGCAAGTAGCGCAACAGGATTCTTGTTTCGTTTTTGGTCGGAGAAAAGAAAAGACCAAAAAGAATTGTTCGAACGAGCAATGGCTCGTTCAAAGAGACAAGATGAAAGTGCTGATTTAGCAGCACAACGAGTAAGTGTTGATGCAGGTAAAGTAATTCGCCGTACCATTGTTGTTACAATATTGTTTGGCACTATCATCGCTCCATTTATTCTTCCTTTCTTTGGCATTCCAACCGTGGTTGAAGTAACTGAAACATCAGGAACATTTTTGTGGGTGTTTGGGGGAGATACTTCCATCAAGTTCCAAGAAGTATATGGATATTTGTTTACCGAAGAGAACAGACAAATTCTATTAACAGTAGTTGGTTTCTACTTCGGTAATGCTGCCGGAAAGGCTTCGACATGAGAAGTCTATTATTTGTAATGACTTTGATATTGTGTGGATGTGGCGGAGCAATTAAAGTTGTTCCTACCGACCCTGTTGGACAAATTCCTAGAAATTATAACATACAACCCAACAACCATAACGCACCAACCGAATCCCAACTAAAAGAAACAACACCACCCAATATTTGGATAGTGTTGTGGTTGGGTTCTGTTACTCTTGCGGGATTTGCAACCTACCGCACATTCAAAAAGAAATAAGTTGTTGTATGGAAAAAACATACAGCGTAGAATGATTAACTATTGTAAAGTAATCCGTGTGACCCCGTGCGTGAACGGGGTTTTTTAATTACTTTCTTTTATTGTGTTTGAGTCTTTGGTCGTTTAATCTACGGCGAAGGAACATCATGTCACCAGTTTCTTCATTCTTGATAATGATTGGTGACTTTGGATTTCTCAAAGAATATTTCTTGATGTTTGCACCTTGTTCCGATTCTGAAGCAAAAAACTTAGACCATCTTTCATTCTTTCTTCGACCTGTACTGCATCGATTGAAGTCTTCACTACTTACAGTAAAGATTTGAGAATCGGTATACTTATCTAACTCAGTACACCGTTTCTTCTTTTTCTTCTTGCCCATATCTAATGGGTCGGTAAGTGTACCAACACTTGTCGTGGTTGTTGAAATCTCTTCCTCAATACCTTCACCAAGTTCTTTCATGACTAATGCCATGTCCTTCTTCTTGTCGGCAGGAAGTCCCTTAAGAGATTTTAACTTTTTGACTATTCCATCAACTGCAAATTTGGACAATCCATGAACATTCTTTTTATCGAGATGTGGCCCGCCTGTCATTTCAAATGAGTTGGCCATCCATGCAAGAAGTTCTTTACCTTTGTCGCTCATCTTCTTGATTCGTGGGTCGGTATCGTACTTACCTTCTCGCATCGCAACAGCCTTTTCCCACTGTTCTTTCTTATCTTTCATTTGTTCTTCACGGGATAACATTGTTCTGGGTGCATTAAATTGTTTTGATTCTTTCATTAATACCTTGACTGTCTTGAGGTCAATCTTCATAATCTTTGCAATCTGTTCGGCAGTTTTACCATCCTTGATATGCATATGAAGTTCAGACATTTTACTTTCATCAAGTCCATCAACGGATTCTTCTAGTTTGTGCTGAGGGATTTTCTCTGACATTGCTTTGCCTTTGAAACTCACAACATAGAAAGGACTTTCTGGGCCACTATCGTCATATCGTACAACAATTCCCTTCTTGCCTTTCCACTGAACGAAATCGTCCTT
>Ga0209657_1000884_pt1 | contig 18848 bp, 40 predicted proteins | sample SaaInlV_100m_DNA_FD_184650 | JGI IMG/M metagenome (GOLD analysis project Ga0209657, IMG submission 184650) | Marine microbial communities from expanding oxygen minimum zones in the Saanich Inlet - SI037_S3LV_100m_DNA (SPAdes) (version 2) | ecosystem: Environmental > Aquatic > Marine > Intertidal... | reverse complement strand
GAGAACGATGAGAAGTTCAATGCGGGTGTCGGAAGTGCCTTGCAGAGTGACGGACTTCCAAGACTGACTTCAAGCATCATGGACGGAAACAAGCAAAACTTTAGTGGAGTTGTCTCCGTTCCCTATCTAACCAACCCATCAAAACTTGCGGAAAAACTTCAAAGACGAAACGCAAAGGTTCTCACCTCACCTGGTGCGGAACTTCTTGCAAGGGAACTGAAACTTCCGGTTGCTTCCAACCTCACCGAGAAACGTTCCAAGAAATGGTTGGACACTCTTGACAAGAAAAACTATCCACCATCTGCTGAACACGACACCGTTGGTTGCGTTGTCATTGACTCAAAGGGAAGATTGGCAAGTGGAAGTTCCACGGGTGGAGTCGGCAACGAATATCCTGGAAGAGTAAGTGATTCCGGAACCGTGTCAGGCAACTATGCTTCCAAGTTCGCCGCAATCACCGTCACGGGGAAAGGTGAGCAGATAACCAACGATGCAGTTGCCTCAAAAACCGAGACAAGAATTCGTGACGGAATGAGTCTTGAGGATGCATTCGGAAAAACCTTCAAGGAAGCAAAGCGAAGAAAGCATTTATACGGATACATCGGAATAGATGCCGGTGCTAATTTCGGAATTGCCTACACCACGAATGCTATGCCGTATGTTGTATACGGAGTAAACGGACTGATACGAAAGTACAATTAACCGATTGGGTGCTTGTTCAATGTTTCAATCATCGAATTTGCCGAATCCAATTTCTTGTATTCTTCTTCAATAGTCTCGGTAACAATGGAGTGTTCTCCGATGCCAACCATATTGTTTTCGTATACCGCAATATTTGCGAGGGCGGTCTCGGCGGCAGCTTCATATTTCTTTACGAGTGCCGAGTGAACTTGTTTTGCTATTTGTTTGCTCATGATTTCTATTAAATATATGTGAACTTTCGTTATGAGTCAAGAAAACTCTTTCAAAACATTGTCAACCGTACCAAAGGTAATTGGTGAGGCCCCTCTAATTTCATCATAGTCGGATTCATCATAAAACGAAAGTGCCTCATTTTCGTCGGTATCTGGACTACACGACTGACAATACCACTTATCAAGTTCTCTATGTAACGAAATCAAAGAAAGTTCTTCTGAATCCGATCTGCAACCTTTTACAAGATTGCCCAACTTGGATTCAAACTCTACATAGCACTCCGCAATCCGACACTCCAAATTAGAAGATGTTATGGAAAATACTCCATATGAATCGTAATCGAAGTTTTTTTCCTTAAAATTTTCGGGTAACCAGTAAACCCGTGATAGATTTTTTCTTTCCGTGAATTTTCCCACACAATGTTTTCGTTCAATAACATCCTTCCTGCATTTAAAGTGCTTTTGCTTAGTCGTTCCGAAGCCTTTATTAGGATTACAAACTAAGATATCAAAGGGTATCCCTCTGTACATAAATCCGTAGAATTTTTTCCACGCAAGGGCAACTAAATAAGCCCATCTCCAATCACTTCCACCTTTTTTAGAAGTCGCAAGGTAATATGGAACAAACGGAAATACATCGTGAATAAAAACATGATCAATGTCTGCCATAGCAATTTCCATATCAGATAGAACAGGTAACAGATATTTGCAATTCTTTTTCACATATTTCTCTATATCCGTAAGTTTTACTTCATCGTTATCTATTGGTTTCTTTTCAAGAAGAGCAATTGAATGGGGTGGATTGAATTGAAGATATGCAGAATTGTTTGCTATCTGAAAAATGTTCCCATTCTCAAGAATTTTTTTAGAATGAACTTTGTGATTTTCATCTAACGACTTGGAAACAAAACCAAGGTTATCGTAATTTGGTGTGTCTTCGTTGGAATAAAGTCCTCGTATGTACGAATCATGTTCTTCTAAATTCTTAGTAGGTTTTGCTCTTTTAAATGCAAGTTTAGACGAAGCAATTTTCCGACTTAGAGAATTATTAACTACTGGAATCACCATCATGGGTATAACCTACAAAATATCGTGGAAAAAGTCAAACTTAAAATCAACGGTTGCTCCATAGTTCGTTCTTCAATTCTTCGGCATCTTCAATGGAAGCAAACTTTTTCCTAATTTTACTTTCAACACCTTCCGAATTGTTCTTCCCCCCACCTTGATAAGTTGCATTTGCAGGTGCAAGAATATGAGCAGTGTTTGTAATTTTAAGAACTTCCCATTCGTCCTCGGTCATATCACGAATAGAGTCGGTAAGATCATATCCGTTTTCCAAAAATTTAAGTGCATTTGAGTGAAGTTCATCCTCATCGAGTTTCAGGTTATATCCTACATTAAGTCTTGCCATTCTTCCCCAACGTTGCTCAACCGAATCAGTAACAATCTGAGAACCCTTGTCCTTATCTGCGGGTCGCAGATCAACTGTATACTTCAGTGACGGAATGTCCATACCCACCGAACCAATTCCAATAACAAATAGGTATTTTGGTTCAGGGTTATTATCATCATTGAATTCATCAATAATATCACGATATTCTTTTGACTGAGTTTTCATGTATTCGGTTAAATCCGTTTCATAATCGATGATACCCATTACTTGATTTGGTGTTAACCACATCTTGTAATGACCATTCATTATGTACATTGACTTCCTATCTCCCCAGCCGTTATCAATTTCATATTCAGCGAACTTTTTCATTGCCCAAAGTGTTTCACCTGGGTTGGTACGTTCTGTTGTATTTTTCGCAGCCTGACGGGTAACTACCAATGCACGGATGATTCGTGTACCTTCACCTTGAAATTCTTCTTCTATATTCTCAAGAAATTCTCGGTTAACACTATACAAATCAAGGAATGTGTACAATTTCTCAAGAAACTCGTTTTCGTTGCATAGTGATGGGTCAAAATAGTTGAAAGGACCGACCCATGCGGTTCTTGAAATAATCATTTCCTTGGTGAACATATCCTTGTTGACCTGACTGAACTCAATGCAATTTCCGTTGTCATTTTCAACTGTTGAAAGAGTTCCCTTTTGCTCGGATGTAAGTGTTGCCGACATACCATACACATATGGATTATACTGGATTACATCTGCCAAAATACCGGATAAACACGCATAATACTTTGAAGGAACGAGGCCTCTGTCCTCGGCATAATTTTCCGCACCACTCGTAGAAGAAATGTGTGCCTCGTCCACAATAATTCCAAAATTAAGGTTGTTGCGATTCAAATAATCAATTACTACTTGACCCTTTGCCTTTCCACTAAAAACATCAGGATTACCATTTCTACCTTCCCTAACACGCCTTCTTCCATATGTAAAATTTTTAAACGACGTAAGAATCACAAGACACTTTTTATTTCTTCCACGTCTCCGTCTATCCAAAGTTTTAAGTGCGGATTTTACATTATGCAGGTCAAGTTCGTCCGCAGTTCTTCCAGCTGCTTTCAAAATTTTATTTTCTTTTTTATTCAGTCTTTGCTCAAGTGTTTCTACATTCATTTTTAGAATTTCTTCTTCTGAAAGTGTGGCAATTCCCTTGTCTTCAACTTGAGAGTGTTCTTCAAATGAAATGATGGAATTCTCGGGAACCAAAATGAAAATGACTGAACTTTTTGAAAGAGCTTGTATTGCAGTTATGAAAAACTCGTACAATGCGTAAGTTTTACCCACACCGGTTGGTGCGGACAGAATCTTAAAAAGTTTATCAGTATAAAGAGGGTCTACTGCTCGTTTTTTTGCAAGTTCAAGAATGCTTTCAAGAACCGGACGAACCAACGCATCTCTTATTGCCTCATTTACCTCGGCAGTTGAGTGGAAAAATCTGTTCACTCGTTTAGAGATTTCCGCAGAATTTACACTCTTCTTTTTAAACTCTCTATCAAGCATTTTGAGTTGTCTTCGGACACTTCCACTAAACACATCATCTGTAATATTTTTCATAATTTTTAAAGTTCTTATTCCCTCAGTTTCAATACAAGTACTTTAGCATAATTGTTATAAAACGTCAACCTTACGATTCAACAAATTGACTGCACAATTCTCTTGGAATTATTTTTCCAAACAAATCAAATGTCACCGAGAAGTCGCATGTGAACTCCCACCTTGCCAGGTCGTGTTGCAGTATGGAACACGGGCAAATCTCGGTATGACAACTTGTCTGCATCCACTAGCAAACGGACTCGTTTCCCCTGTACTGTGGTAAATGCAACCGTTCTTGAATTCTTGACCTTCCCATCAAAAAAGTTGGGGTCGAGTTTGGCATCCACATGACAACCATTGTGAACCGTAGAGTGATTTTCAAACACACACGTGTGAAACCAATGACAAGGTTCGTTCCAACTTGGAGCAAAGACTTCCGCACCTCTTTCATCCTTGGCGTGCATGGTTTCCGTGTACCACAGCCTCAACGGACGTCCCCACGGGTCCATAACCTTTTCCAAAAGTTCCTTCTTTCCTAGTTTGTCCACTTGAAGAATAAACCCAGGAAGATACGGCATCCATTGCGGATTGGTTATCGGATACTTCCTTGCAGTCTCAATTGTCTGCAATTCCGATTCTTCAAAATCAACCTTGTACGGTTCCATGTCTATACGTCTCCCCATTCCTTTCGCAATTCATACATAATCTGAACCAAGTCTTCCTCTGCCTTCTTCTGACGTTTCTCGGTTTCCTCCTTGAGCAATCCAAGCAAAGACAGGTCATCTTCAACCATCTTGTTAAATTCCAGGAGTTCCAACGGATTTTCATCCCAATATTCCTTGGGAGTTTCCGCAACTTTTGCTTCACTTTCCCTAAGTCGTTGCTTTACTTCGGCCGTCTTTTTGCGAACTCCCTCAAGAAGTTCGTTTGCCTTCCTCGCACGTTCGTTTACTTCGTCTAAGTTAAATGTCATTCTTATATGGGTTGGACAAGATATAAATTAAACCATACGTTGTCAATACTTGTATACGCATAATGGGATGCCGTTACTGGGCACTTCGGAAAAAACATTGCATTGCGACTTGGGTGTTCTTGTTCACGACTCTGCCAAATCAACGGATAATCATCGGTGTAATACGTCCACTCTCGGATGGGACGCAACCAAGGGTCAAGATTATTGTGAAGTGGGTCTTTCTTTTCTTCTATGACCTTCGGATATTCGAAGGTAAAAAATCGGTGCTGATTGTTTTCCCACGCAAACCAACGTTTGTCAAGTATGGGATATTTCTTCTCATAGGAATTCCACCAGTCTTCGTCTATCCAGTCTCCGGAAATTTGTATTGGTCTAGTTGGCATCAATCTCTTGATTTGTAACGATACAAGCAAACCGGTTTTCCACCGACCGTGCTGTATCTAAAATTTGTTTCAAGTCGGTATCCTACCGATCCACCTTCCAATTCTTCCCACTCCAACTCCACGTTGGAAAGTTCCCACTTCCACGGGATCAACTTTCTTCCCCAAGGGTCATTCAGTGGATTTTCAATCACGGATACAAAATGCCTTGGGCCCATTGTTTCATATCCCTTGATTTTTGCAAGTTCCCATTCAAGTTCGTTGGTAATGGGATATGTCTCCACAAGATCGGTTGCCAACCACAACTCTCCCGCACATACCGACTCCGATACGTCAATCAATTCCACTTTATTATTTCTCATTCTCAATACAAGTATATTACCATAATTATTATAAAAAGTCAACGATAAACTATATAAATATCGACTAATTTTCCCTCCACCGTGGTGTATCTCCACTGAATCGTTCCTTGACTTTCGTCATCCCATCTCCATGATTGAGGTCCAGGGTGAGTGAATTGTCTCCAAGGTAAAATTCTTCTGTTCCAAGGGTCAAGTTTTGGGTCATTATCGTCAAGGGTAACGTAAGTCCAAAACACTCTGGGTCCAGGAGTTCCCTTTGTTGGCAATGGAAGAAGATACCACCTTGGGTTTTCAATCGGATATTTCTTGAGCAATATCTCACGAGTGTCCCCGATAGTCCACACATCCATGTCGGGACTCCAAACTATTTCCTTCATGCAGATTGCGTTCCCAATTTTGTTTTCCAAGATTTGCGATAAGCATCAACATCAAACTTGCCGATTTTATAAAATGCTACCAACTTGCCATCCACACTTGAATAACGACGTTCATACGGATGTGCATCGTGGCCAGTAATGTATACGTAAGGTATCTCAAATGCCCACTCTTCGTCTTTATGAGTTCTTGACCATTTCCACGGAATCATTTTGCGATTCCACGGATCAAGCTTGGTTGGGGTTTCCATAAGCAATTTTCGGTTCTCCTTCGTATCCTCGTTGAGTGGGTCATACATCGTAGTCCAATTCTTGTTCTGAATAGGATATGCGTTAGTCAGTTCTTCGGCGTGCCACCAACGTGTACCCCATGCTTTGTATACGGGAGTTTCATCTATTATCAATATCTTGGGTTCGTCACTCATTTCCTAATAATCGTATACTCGTTTGTACAACTTAAGATGTTTGCCTTCAATGGTTGTATATCGTTCTGCAAGTGGGTACTTCTTGTTCCCACTCAAAAACATATGCGGAATTCCCATGTGCCATCCCTTACCATCTTCAAACGACCTCCACTTCCACGGAATCATTTCACGAAACCAAGGATCATAATCTGTATCTGAGATGCAAGTAATGTTGTTTGCGACGTCTGGGTCACAATCTTCATTCATTGGGTCACATACGTATTGCCAACATTCGGTATGTTTAATGGGATACTTCTTCATAAGTTCAACTGTTCCCCAGTAGTCCCAACCAATATGCTCAAGAAGAATTTCCGTGGGTGTATTACTCATAAATTCTATGCAAGGCAATTACCTTGCCATCAACGGTTGTGTATCTCCAATCAAACGTGTTCAGCGAATCCCTTTTCCACGATGACATATAGTTGCCAGGACTCCCAATCGGATACAGAATGAATTCTCTGTCCCAAGGGTCAAGTTTTACCTTCATATTTGCGGTGATGAAATGATCACCTTCATAGGGATTTCCATCATAACTCGGAATACTGCCGATCTCCCAATCGCTATTCGTGATTGGATAAAAGAAAACCAACTTGCGGATTCTCCAACGAGGTTGCTTCGTTGCTTCCCATGAAACTCTTGTATGAATTGACACTCTACTTACGAATATTTGTTTTGAACCGGATTCTCTCTCCACAACTTTATTGGTTTCTCATTAACTGTCGTATATCTGAAATCATAAATACGGTCAAACCAAGGTTGATACCAATCATCATGTTGACTGAGTTCTCCATCCTCATCCCAATATTGCCATTTCCACAGAGGTCTGTCCCACGGGTCAACCAATACGTCGAATCCGACACCGTTGGGAACATTCACCATAAGACACGGAATGGTTATAAAATTTGCATAATATGCGGTTGCCCTACCATCGGCAAGTTTCCAATGAACGTTCATGATTGGAAAGTTATTCTCAACCAAGTCTTGAGCATCCCATTCTGGCTCCTCGGAGTTTATCGTAATTCTCTGATATGACATATTCATGACTTACGGTGCTGAATAATACGGTGTCGTAACTACATAACTTTTGGTCGGGCCGTGTAATCGCACAAGTTTTCCTCCAACCGTAGTATTCCAAATCTTCATACTCGGAAGTTGTATACAATGATTTTTACCATGATTCACTTGGTTTCCATCTCTTGCAGTAAAGGAATTATTTCCGATTGTCCAATCACACATAACACGATCCCACGGATCAAATGCAGGATACCAAACCTTGCATACCATGTTGATACAAACCTCTGTGGGGCTGTGCTTGAAGAACGTGTTCAAAAGTTGCCACTCCGTAAAATTGGATTGTGGATAATCCTTGAGGATGTTGATCATGTTAGTCAACCCCCACTTACCGCAGGATTCCCGATTTATCGTAAGTTTCAATTTTTGCACTTAACTTTGTGGTTTTTCTGAACAAGGTATACGTCTATTTGTTTTCCGTCTACATTGACCCACCGAAAATAGGTATTGACCAACCAACGGCAAGATTCCCACTTCGTGCCATCTTCCCATGCACGATTCCACGGGTCAACCACCGACTTTTCATCATAAGTAACAATCTTGGATGGCATTCCCGGATACCAATAAGCATCTCCGTAACCAAGTACGTAATTTGAAATAAAATCCCGATTCCTAGTCGGAAACTTATTCAACAATTCCTTCTTATCCCATAAATCCTTCTTCATACACAACTCCATAATCTAACTGCCTTTCCTTCAATGTCAACCGAACCATAAACCAACAATCCCATTTCATCAACGGTCCAGTTGATTGGATCAAAATCACGATTCCACGGGTCTTTCTCAATATCATGCAACTTGGTGCGTGACGTTATGACTCCCGATACTACGGGAGTCCCCGTATATTTCCACTCCCAGATATTCTTGATTGGGTATTTTTTAACGACCTTTTCGGTTTCCCACAACTTCATAATACTAAATATAATAGATTCAAATCAAACTTGCAAGAGTTTTTTTAAGAATCATCCTTTCTTTTTTCCGCACGTTTCCACGGGTCAACCCAAGTGGGTTTTCTGCGATACAAACGAATTGCCTTTCCACCAACGGAAGTTACCGTCATGCACTCCTTTGGATTCATATCCTTCAATGGTGGGTGTGGCCAACAATTTTCATGCCATGTCTTCGGAGTCTTGTCCCACTCTGTAATATAAGGAAGCATCGGCCTACCCCACGGATCAAATTTGGGATTCGGAACAATCGCAATCAGATGACTCCGATAGTTATGGGGTTCAACCCAACGTTCCCACTCCACTTCGTTGGTAATGGGAAATTCATTGACAATAGGAAACACGTCGTGAAACGTCCACTTCTTGATTTCAATAAAATCGTTGTTAGTTTTCATAAGTACTTGTTAAATCTGATTCCCTTGTTTTCTATCGTTGTCCACCTAAAGTCAATTCCACTAAACGTATCAATCCACTCAAACGGACCGCTTCCGTATTTGTTTGCAAAGTTGGTTTCCGGTCGAATCGTAGTTGCGGGTATCCATGTTCGCAGAGGACGATTCCACGGATCAAAGTCGAGAAACTTTTTTTGCCTCTCCGTTAATACACTCGCATTCACTTTTGTTCTAATTATAAATCTAGTGGCAGATTCATCATACTCATACACAGGATTCGTTATAGGATACTCTTTGATAATATAATCAAGTTCTTCGTGCCACGTATAAAAATGCTCTTGATTTTTGTCGTATATTAATTGACCATAATTGGTCATACGAGTATTTCCACGAATTGTAATCGGTTCGATCATTCGCACCAGAGCATTATATGTTTTCCTTCAATTGTCGTAAACCTATAAAAATCCGTATTGTCATTGGGAATCCAATCGTGGGGTCCACGACCCGCATCCTTTGTCCAAACTTTATCATCCATGCACCACTTGCGAAACGGACGAAACCAGGGGTCACTTTCCAACAGGTTACTCGGAGATATCGGTTTTGTAATGTAACGTGTTCCCGTAAACGTCCACTGCTCTGTATTCAAAATCGGATACTTCGCATTAAGTTCATGTGGAGTCCAACTCACCTTGGACGATGGTCCGTGTTGTGTTTTAATTTCCAATGGTTCTGTTGAATACGTCATGTTTATTCGTGTTTAAAAACCAATTTCAACTTAACGTATTTTCCGGCAACCGTAACATACCGATAAAAACGATGCGTTGCGTGTGTTTTGTCATAATCAGCTTTCCATTCTTGGGGACCATAGAACTCTTCGCCAGGTTGGGCATACGCATATTTCCACTTTAGCAAAGGTCTGCCCCAAGGGTCATTTTTGATGTCATGTAAATTTCTTAACTTTTTGTTCTTGCTTGTATTGGTTCGTGCATGGACAACCCAGTCACTTTGCAAACGAAACCATTGTTTGTTGGTGGGTGGATATTGTGACTGTAACTCCAATCCCCACGCAGGACATAGCAAATCAATATTCAGAACTTTTGTCATTTGTACAAAGGGTGTTTTGGTGAAGGATGCATCCACAATGCAATCGTTTTTCGCATAACCGATGTTAACCGATAATATGTTCCGTTGGTTTCGGCATTCACCCAATCATTAACTTCAGTTTGCCCAATCCGATTCCACATAGTCAATTTGCGGCCCCACGGATCAGTTTCAGGTTGTTCATCCAAATCGTAAAAATATTCAAATGCAACCCCTCCATCATTCAACTGCCAACGTTTATTGGTAATCGGAAATCTCTTTATCAAATCGTGCAAAGAATACCAATGAACGTTCGGATTAATTTCTCTTACTTTACTTGCCATAACTTTATTATTCATATTAAAATACCACCAATTTTATTGGCACTCCGTCCACGGATGTCCACCGAGTATATGTGAGTTTTGATGGATCAAACGAATGAATATCCCATCCGTGGATTCTTGGATCATCACCACATATCCAGTCACGAAATTTTCTACCCCACGGGTCACGTCGTGGAACATTACCATTATTGTCATAAGAAACATATTCCGTTTCAGTACCATCCAACGACCATTCCTTAGTATTGGTTATGGGATACCTCCGTACAACATCATTGAAAAAGTAGGAATCGTATCCCGTAATAACTTTTATTGGTCTTTCTATGTTCATCATGCCTTCTTCATCCAAAGTTTAATTGCAGTTCCCTCAATCGTAGTATAACGAAACATCGTATAGTCCTTAACCGGCATGGATGCCGAAATCCAATTATACTTGTTTCCGTCACCACCCTTGAAGTTCCACGGAATAGTTGGTCTATCCCACGGATCATTTATGGGATTCGTGACCGTTGAAACAATCATCGGATACCGATTACTCGTCCCATCAATTTTCCATTCCTTGATATTGGCAATAGGATACTTGTCAAGAAGTTCATCTATCTGCCAAGCAATGCCACCATCTATCAATACTTTATCACTCATATTCAAACACCACTTGGGATGGACCTCCACAATTTTACAAGTTTTTCACCAACCGTGGTATATGTCAAACAATTCTTAGGCAGATCATTGGCCGGTGGAAGATTGCTGGATGGTTCCGTCCAATTGAACGAAGATATAGGTTCGGTTGGAGATACATAAACTCCTCCACAAGTCCAGTTCTTCATTTTTCTATCCCAGGGATCGAATTGCGGATTTTCACAATACGCAATCAAAAAGAAATCCGAATCTTTCTTCAAAATATTCCATTCCGTTTTATTTTTCAACGGATATTTTCTGACCAGTTGAGAAATGTCCCAACATTCCGTATTCGTTATGCGGATTGCTTGATCTGAATCTTTATATCTATCACTCATTCTCAATACAAGTACTCTACCAAGAATATTATAAAAAGTCAACCAAAAAAGTGATTGAAGTGAAAAAAGATTGTTGATGAAATCAACAAACTTTTTTTGCGGAAATCTTAACTAATAGGAGTCTTTTCCCAAGGAAAGACCACCCAATCCTTGCCAACAATATCGGTGTGATAGTAGTTTGGAATAAACGAAGATGTCCTTCTCACAAACACACTGCAAGTAATCACTTCCGTAATTGCCTTGTTTTTATTGAAGTGTTTCATCAAATATTCAAAAGTTTCTCCTGTGTCTGCAATATCGTCGACCAGCAAAACACGACCATGTAAGTAAGGAGTACATGACTGATACAAAACCGGCCGGGTTTCCTTTGACCCACGTCGTAGTTGATAAGACCTCACTCCCGTAGTTCTCAATTCACGAACTCCCATCTGCTCTGCAATTATCGTGGCCGGTATTAACCCGCCTCTACTGACTCCCACAACCGAATCAAACTTCTCACTACCCAACCTACTTGCGAGAATGAGACAAAATGCGTTTAGCTCATCCCAAGTGTATTTTGTAGTGTTCATCCATCATCCCCCTCGTCCCACTCGTCATCTTCCCAATACTCATCATAGTCCTTTTCACCACAAAAAGTACCCTTGCCATATTCATCCTCAAATGTTCCGTCAACTTCGATCTCATCATAATTGTCAATCAATTCGTCAATTTCCGACTCAATCGTCATGTTTGATGAGTTTTCATTTGCCCATGTTGTTGCGGTTGCATAGTAATGACCTGCACCCGTCTTCTTGCGTGGTTTGACCACAACGTTAAATCCCCATGATGGTTCCTTCTTGGTTAACCAACCAATTGCTTCCTTTAAGTAATCCTTGTCGTGGTGAGTGAATTCCAATTCATAATCGGTATCATTGCTCATTTGTATCGTCCTTCCGTTCTTGTTCATATCTCTCGTCAAGTTCGGTTTCCCCATCCGATGTTTCCTCCATCTCATACCACAACCCAAAAGTTTCAAGAAAATGGACATAAGCAACTGCATCATGTTCCGAAAAATTTTTCTTATAAATATCTGGACCGTATTTTATGCTGATATTAACCTGACGATTTTTCATTAAGGCAATATTAGAAGGCCTTTGGAGTTTCGTCAACTCTTTTTTTGATCTTTATCCAGTTTTTCCATGTGATTCTGAAATTTGTATGCGGACCAACAGAAAAATGCAATCGCAAGGTTTAAAAAACACATCATGCTTCCACCATAAGCAAGAACAAATGCAACCACCAAATTAATCCAAAAAAATACGTAATTTAACTTTGCGCGGGTTGACAGTTCTGAAAAGATCATGGTAACAATATGCTACCTTTCATCTTGGGTTTGATTGTCTTTGCCGAGCTTTTCTTTATGGCCGTTTCGGCGTCATCCTTTGTCATAAAATAACCAACGAATCTTCCTGGACCCCTTCCTTTATTAGAACTAAGCATATAAACCGTATATGGGCACACGTCTTTCGGTGCGTTTTTCCATATCTCTATGCGATACAGACAATCATCATACAACCATGTATACATTGTTCGCTTCATCCCTATCTTATAATTAGTGTATTATACGCAGATTTTTATTAAAAGTCAAAATAATAACAAAAAACGAGAACGAAAATATATGTATATAATATACAATTTAGTTACATCTCCCAATGGTTATATTTTTTGGGGTGGTTCTCAAACACTAGTTGGGCATCAATAGATGCGGAGTTGGAAGGAGTGTGAGGACCACCCCTCTTTTTTAGTAAAATTATGGAGTTTCGTCTGTCTTCTCACCCACATCCGGATCAGAGTCATCGTCTTCAAAGAAGTCGTCAAATCCTTCCTCATCAGACAAAGTGTCATCCAAGGCAAGCAAACGTGACTTTATATCAATCCCATAAGATTTTGCGGCGACTCTAATTGCATCGAGACTTTCAACTTCCAGTTGAATCTTATCACCAAGTTCCTTACACGCATCCGTTTGCTTTTTGATAACGTTTTCGATGCGTATTGTTTCATGCGTCTTCGCACTATCTTCCTTTGCCTTTGCCAATCTCTGGACTAGACGATCTAATATTTTTAGACGTTTGAGGATTTGTTGCTTACACCAATAAATTGTAGTAACGTTTCCCTGTGCAAGTTTGCACAACTCAAGAATTTGATCCCCTAAGTCGTCTTCATTATCACCGTAACCATTGTATTCAATGTTTTCATCATCCATCTATTGTCATATCATACAACAATAAATATGATTACGAACTAAAAATCGTCCGAATATCGGTTGCGATTTTTCGACATGTCCACAAAACCATCCATACGATTCAATTCGTCTTTGACGTCATCCTCGTCATATGTAAGTTTATCCGTTTCGAGGTCTTCCTTGAGAAGCTTCTCCGGGTCAAAATTTTCAAGAGCAGACTTTCTGCCTCTCTTCTTGGGAGTAATAACTGTCTTCTTTCTTCCATCGGGATGTTGGTAGAAAGACGTTATGTGACGAATATTGTCAATCCGTTCCCATTCGTGTTGTGGTTTTGGGTGAGGGATATCCAAAACCTCATCAAGATCGGGTTCCAAGGAGAACGAACTCTTATTCTTGCTTCCCTTGGGTCGTCCCCGACCACGTTTAGCAACCACTACATTAGTAGTCTTAACTTTATTCTTACTTCCCTTGGGTCGTCCCCGACCACGTTTTACTTTTACCTCAGTCATATTTCCTTAGTTATCGTTAGTTAAATTGTTTATTTAGAATCTTGGATTAATATCCGTGGGTGTTTCCGACAGAAATGGTATTTCTTCATTTGAAGGTGGGGCATCTGTGTGGGTGACCATAATCATGTCACCCGATAAAATGGCAATGGACGCAGCTTTCACCGCATCATCCATGTTATATCCCAAAGACTCAAATCTGCGAGTAACTGCATCAACCAATGCAATGTTGTTCATAAGGTCATCCATGCTCATAAATATATTAGACGAGAGGATTAACTGCCAAGGTCAATCCTGCTTCGTTGACTACTGCTTGACTATTCGTGTGTCGAAAATTGGTTGCAATTTGATATGCAATCTGTTCCGTTCCCTCGGTGTCCCACCTTGCGGGAGGAATTCGGATAATTCCACGAACGACATATACCGTTCCTGGGGCCGTGGTCCCGAATCTCTGAACTCTATCACCTACTTGAAATATATTTGTTTCCATTTTTTTCTCTTTTTTTTCTCTTTTTTAAAAGGGTTATTCCCTCACTATCAATACAAGTACTCTATCAGAATTATTATAAAAAGTCAACCACTAAATTCACTTTTATGCAAATACCGACGTATTAAGTTCAGCAACGTTAAATGCGTAATTGGGACCTCTACGATATTCAACTCCGTAAGGTCCGACACATCCCGTTCCACCATCATCGTTGAAAACGTTTCCACGTGCGTGTTTTGCGGGTGCCTTGTATCCGGCGGGCATCATTACGTCACCTGCCTTGTACATTCCAAGTGCCTTGGAATGACCATCAACGAGGGCAATAAAGGCATAAACCGAAGTGCTACCATGTGCAGTCTTGGTAATCCGAAGGAACTTCCGTCCTCCGTCACGTCTCAAATAAACGTGGTCAACCCCTTCGTAAATATTATCGAAGTTGCGTTTGGTGTGTGCGTGAATGGACATTTCAATTGAAACCATCCACATACTAATTCTTTCTTCTAATGTCATAATTTTCTCTCTATTTTTAAGATTCTCTTTTCTCACTATCAATACAAGTACTTTACCATAATTGTTATAAAAAGTCAAGCATTATTTTTATAATAATTGTCCAAACTGCTTGCTACGCATGATGTATCATGCAAAAATTGAGATTTGGGTACTTGAATACTGTGTTTCCAGCAAGAACCTGCCTTTGTGCATGATATATCAAGCATATTTCATAAAACTCGGAACTTCTCTACGTTTCCATGTCGCAATTCCCGACTTATCTTTTTTATAGTATGTCTGATATGCAGTTACTACATCATCCGTTCTATACTCCTCTGGCATTGCTTGAGCAAATTTGGTCAAACCTGCCTTCGGAAGTTTTAACGAGTGGTGGTTCTCATTACACCAATTTACCACGTTTAAAGATTTATGAGTCTTGCCGTACCGATAGGTGTATTCCTCACCCAGTCCATATGCATGTCGTATTAACCACTTATAGTTGGCAACAGACTCCCGTACCCAAACTGAGCAGGGGTGGTTATAATGAGTCCTGCGATAAGGCGCATCACCTTGAGGAAATGGTGAGCATAACAACTGAGCAGACTCAAGTATCATCTTAACCACATGCTTGTCACATGACAATTTTGCAGCGGTAACTGGGTCTGAATCGAGTACGAATATGTTCATTTACGCAAAAATCCAACCGATTATTACAAATCCCAGAACATATGGTGTGAGTGCGAAAAGAGATTCCGTAAATGCCCAACTCCAAAAATCAACCATAGTCTCGGCATATTCAGTTAGTTTCTTATCAGTCACCTTGGTTTTTTTATGAGGTTTTTTCATGACTTCTTAGCAAATGCCTTCTTTACATGAGCAAGCAGTTGACTCATCTTGTGTTCCGACAGTTTAGGCACTTCCACTTCATCTTCATCGTTGTCGTGCAACGCACTTAAGAAAACCAATTCTCCAAGTTGTTCGTCACTTATATCCGAAGCATTATTAACCTTATTTACATTTGAATGTATTCCTTTTGTCCATCCGTTTTTCATAAACGCATCCCTTCCATATCTATTTACTTTATTTTCCCCAAGTTTTTCAACTGAGGTTCTTATTGTTTCTTGTATTTCACCTTCGGCGAAAAAATGCTCATCATAGGAAACGTCTACTTCAAACCTACACTTTTTCATAACTAGTCACTATAATGTAATGATTATCAGACGTCAACTACTTTCAATTGTCTAACTCTATCCGATGAAATGTTGTCCCCGTACTTCCATTGATCTTTTGTCGGAAGTTCCGTCAAATTCAAACCCGAACAATCAACTTCGTACATGAACCACCTTCCCTTATCGGAATACTTCAAGTAATGGTTTTCAACATAATCCAACGTACCCAAAAAAAGGAATCTGTTGAACTTCTCGAAATAATTGTGAAGGGTCTTTGCGTTAACCGCAAGTCCGTGTTTATCCAAATCTGAAATTGGTGATGCGTGGTATCTTATCATTCAGTGCAACTTGCGTACTCTTCTTCTTCCAAGAAAAATCCTTGGTCACTTGCCGAGTCACTTTGACCTTGAAATCCTGGTTCACCATTCTTCTCGTAACACCGAGTGTGATAAACCGTAGCAGAATCTTCGTAATGCAAAACGATTTGTTCAGGACCCATGTTCTCGTTCAAGTCCTCGTTTTCGTAATCATCGGCATATTTGTCCGAACGAAGTCCAAGACCTCCATATCCGTCATATTCTCCTTGAAGAACTTCACCGGTTTTCAAAACCATAGTCATCTCGTTCATCCATTCAATTTCCTTTGGTGAATAAGGTGATACTACACTCTTATCGCAACATTTGCATTTCCAACTAAAAAATCCCATTTTATTCTCTCCTATTTATTATTAGTAATTACGTAATTGATGATCCAGACGAGCAATTTCTTCCGTCTGATTCGGTTCGTAAAGTGTAAAGTAGTCAAACTCGGCACGAAGTTCCTTGTAAGTCGGTTGGACTGCATCGTAGAGCAAATCATAATCACCCAAATCCATCTTGGTCACAACTTCATTAATGGCAACTGCCATGTTCTCAAATGCCTCATCGGACGAATCCCTTACGTGACTCCAGTCCCAAAGCATCTCGGCAATGGTTTCGTTGTCATGGTCAACCATGCCAAGGCTTCCAAAACCATCTGCATACTTAAACCGAATGTCGGCCTCGGTGGTGTTATTCAACACTCCGTTATTATCTCCTGTGTAGTGTAAAAACGACACAACATATTCTCTCGCAGTTTTCATATAGTTCTTTTTCTAAAGGTTATTTTCTCAGTATCAATACAAGTACTTTACCACGATTGTTATAAAAAGTCAAGGACTAAATTATAAAAACTATCGAATTTGTGGAAGTTTTCTGTCCACGTCAACATACTTCCACCACCTTGCCATGAGAAATCCAAACAACCCGCCACCCAAATGGGCAAAGTGTGCAATGTTGTCGGTTGGACTTGCATAGAATGCCAAGTATGCCTCAAGTGCAACATAAGCAATTACCAACCACTTTGCAGGGATAGGAATTGGGACTAACAAGAAATACAACTTCTCACGGGGAAACAGATATGCAAACGCAACAAGGACTCCAAATACCACACCAGATGCTCCAATTGTCTTGCTGAGAAACGTACCGAGAAATTCTCCATTCTTAGTGTCTCCCCAAATATAATTCAACAGAGCCGTTTGTTCATTCACCTCGGGGAACGGGGTGCCAGTTGCTTGATAAACATCATACATATTGACTCCCGTTTGAATCAAGGCTGCTCCTATCGCAGTCACCGCAAAGAAAATCAAAAATCGTTTAGTTCCCCACAATCGTTCAAGCACCATTCCGAAAATCACAATCAAAAACATATTGAAAAACAAATGCCAAAAATCGGCGTGCATAAATGAATAGGTGATTAGTTGATGAACTGAGAAGTTCTCGGCCGCAACATACGACAATGCGAAGGTTTGATCAAATGTGGGAAAAAAGTAAGTCTGTAGGGCGAATGTTAGCACCGTTATCCACAAAATACACCGAACTGCCGGAGTCCAACTCACTCGTCAAAATCCTCGTCTAGTGGTTCGTTGGGGAATAACTCCACGTAATCATACTCATCCGAATCCGGATTGAAGGGTGGGAGCAAAAGAGTCAACTTAGAACCAAGTTGTGCCAAGTCCTCACCATCTGCAACTTCATCCAAAGGTTCACTCATATTGAGAGATGCCTGCACCACTCCATACGAACAATGTGGGTGGGAATTTGATATGCCGTGGCCATCATGCCAATCTATGTTCATCACCACTCGTTCCTCACACTCCTTCTTGAAAGTCGTATTAATGTGATGATGCAAATATGCAACACTTCTTGTCTCTGTATTAGTCATGCTTGATAATAATATGTATTTGGTCCAGTAATAAGAAAACTAAAATTCCTCTTATTGTCGGAAAATTCTCTTGCCTCACGCATATACGCATATGCAAGACCTTCGGTTTCAAACTTCTTTGTCATGACAAGTTCCTTCGTCTTACGGACACGAATCGTCAAGGTATGCGGTTGGTCAGAATAGTTGGTATGATTGTTCACATTTCTACCTCCACATCAAAATCATTATAAACAAGAGAACCAACAAGACGGTTCCCCAAGGTAAACTATTTTCATTCATTTTATCACTTTCTCTATTAGTATGTTTGTTGCTTTATATAAAATTCCAACCCAGAGTAAACCACCCCAACCGGCAAGCAAATCATCGAATCCAAAATATCTATTCGGCAATACAAACTGCATAAGTTCCTCACATAAAAGAAGTCCCATCAAGACTC
>Ga0209657_1000871_pt1 | contig 19000 bp, 12 predicted proteins | sample SaaInlV_100m_DNA_FD_184650 | JGI IMG/M metagenome (GOLD analysis project Ga0209657, IMG submission 184650) | Marine microbial communities from expanding oxygen minimum zones in the Saanich Inlet - SI037_S3LV_100m_DNA (SPAdes) (version 2) | ecosystem: Environmental > Aquatic > Marine > Intertidal... | reverse complement strand
GTAGCGTTCATTGGCCAGGACGGCATAGAGAATCTCTTAGATAGTGTTCCTTGGGACTCTTTTGATGCTTGGTTTACGGGGGGCTCAACTGAGTGGAAACTTTCTGAGGATGCTGCGGTCGCTTCTAACGAAGCTAAGCGCAGAGGGAAGTGGCTCCACATGGGGCGGGTTAATTCTTTAAAGCGTATGAGATATGCTAAATCTCTTGGCTATGACTCTGTTGATGGAACAAAGATTTCTTTCGCTCCAGACGAAAACTTCCCTAAGATACTTAGATGGATCAAGAAAGTCAATGAAGAATCTACTTTGTTTTAGTGAGTGATTAGTGATATCATTGTGTAAAGCGCATTGCGTTTAAGATTGTATCTTGCTTCTAATTGGCTGGCTTTGTTAGCTATTAGATTGCCATAATGGTATAATCCTTTAAGAGGAATATTAATGGATGATGTAAAGATTAATACCAGCAAAACAGTTTCTTTGTCGCTGGGCGCTGATCCTGATAGCAGCCTAGTTAATGCCACTGTGTATCACGAGTTCGGTGATAGTGGCGTTATTCAGGCCTCTACTGCCTGCACTCGAACAGCGACAGGCGAGTATTCTATTACGCTTGGTGAATCTACTGTTAATTCGAGCAACTATGTGTTGGCGCAGGCTGGCGTCCACAAAGTCGTTTTTTCTTACGATATAAGCAGTGTGGCTTTCACAAAAGAATATTATTTAAATGTTTATACACCGTATATTGCCTCTGCAACATTCTTTGCCAACAACACCGACCTTCAGTCGCTGTATGGCGCAAAGTTTGATGACCTGGAAAAGAAAGCTAGACGAATCATTGACACTTATTGTGGTCAATCATTTGATTTCTACGGGTCTAAGAGCTTCATTATCGATGGGACAGATAATCGACACATTCGTGTCCCCTACCCTCTAGATGCGTTGACAACCGTTATTGCTGATTCTGGCGATAGCGATGCTGAGACTATACATGATAGTTCAGATACTAATCTCAACAATCTAGAGAAATATAACTCTATGGGTAACTTTGGTTCTTCTTATTCTATCCGGTTTAAGAATAAGGTTTCTGACACGAAAAAGAACTATATAGCTAGATCTTATGGGAACAAGTTTAGCAGCAAATCGGACTACAAAGTAACGGGCGATTTTGGTTGGCGTTATGTCCCTTCAAATATTGAGAATGCATCGGAATTGCTTATTTTAGATTTAATGAATGATGATAACGAATACCGTAGACACCGTATTCATCATGTTGAGATGGATACAACTAGGTATCGTTTTGATTCTGACTTCTATGGGTCAACAGGAAATGTTGATGCAGATGTTTTATTAATGGACTACACTCTTTATGTAATGGATTACGTGGGGTAATCATATGGCTTTTCAGACCTTTTTAAGGTTTCCCCACCTAATCGATGTACATCTGTATAGCGAGGCAGAGAACGCTGCTGGTCAGATAGTTCCTGCTTTCTACTTTAGCGACACGATTCGTGGCGCTGCTGCGCCTTCTGGAACCTCTAGCAAGACTGCTCCTTATGTGAATGATAGCGATGAATATGATATTCATATTCCTAAGCAGTTTGAATCAAAAGTCACTTATGGCGCTAGGTTTCATAATATCCGTGACGCTCACGGTAATGTTCTTGAATCCGGCCCGTTAGAGGTACTTTCTATTCTTAAACACCCAAGCTACTCTGGTAAGGTTCATCATTTGATTGTCATTGCCCGTGTGGTTATGGAGGCTAAGTCTGATGTTTAATATCCACACAAAGGGAATAGGAAACCTTAGAAGCATGGAACGTAGGTTCAGGAGCGCCGAGGTTAACTTAGCTACAGCTATGTCCATCGAGGGGCAGGTTGCTGCTAGTCAAACCGAAGACAGGTTGTCTGATATGTTTCCTGATGAATCTATTCACTGGGTTGTCGCGTTCGAAGCGGACTCTTTTGATATGTCAATAAGCATAGATGCTTCTGACGACTATGGTGCATACACCCTCGATCTTTATTCTGAAGAGGTAAGTGAAGCTGTTGGCTTGGAGATCGCGGATCTCAGTGAGCGCATTTCTCGTGCTATTTCGGGCGGCTCTAATGCCTGAATATAGTGATCAAATAATCGCATACGATTTAAATAATGAACTAAAAGAAGATTATGGCCTTAAGGAAGTTTCTGGTAAGAACATTAAAATCTTTCCTATGGTGGCTCCTTCCGCACAGAAGCCTCCGTTTGTGGTATACTATTGGATACCAGGACATATCGAGAGTAGCTCTTTTGCTATTCGTGAAGATACTGTTCGTTATATTGTTTATGATTCTGATGCTGATCGTTGCTTCCGTATGAGTAACAAGATTATTAGTATGTTTGATGTTGGCGGTGGTCCTCGTGGTCCAGGTGTTGACACAACGGTTAGATCATCTGTTAATATAAATAATACAACTAATCGTATTTTAAGTTCTCGTCTTGTTGGATCGAAATCTAATCCTCCTTCTGCAAAGGAGGGGTGGTTCTCGGTTCAACTTGACTTCTCAGTCATGTATGTTGCAAGCTAGATTCGCAATAAAAATGGATATACGCTATACTGCTATTACATATGTGGGAAGAACACCCGGATTCACTGCTCGTATAGGCAAAGCTCAATATACTTTTGAGTGGCAAAATGCCTTAGGAGTGGGGGGTCGAAGTGGTGAAGTGCCCGTAGAGCACGCTAAAAAACTATCTAGATGGAGGGACAGACGTGGAAAGCGCCTGTTTACTCTAGAATAACCTATAGGAGGTAAAAAAATGGCTATTACAACTGCAAATATTGTTGTCGGTGAAGCGACAGTAGAGATTGGAGAAGAGGGGACTGCTTTTGCATCCCTGACTGACGTTGGTGCGACTATGGAGGGTGTTGAACTCTCCTGGGAGCCAGACATGGTTGACATTGAAGTCGATCAGTTTGGTGACGCTGCTAAAGTTATCCAATCCCGTGTGAAGGTTATGATTAAGACGACTCTTGCGGAGGCTACTCTAACGAACTTGGCCCACGCATGGAACTATTCGTCCGTAACCAGCTCAACCGACAGCGCAGGCGCTGACATTGTGACCGATTTGGACACTGTGGTTGGTGCTTCGGCAACGAAAACATTTAAGTTTGGTATCGAAAACGTATACCCGTATGAGAAGGTTCTTCAAATTATTGGTAACGCTCCGGGAACGACCGCTAGCACTACGCTTAAGCGAATCTTTCAAACCAAACGAGCAGTATCTTACTCAGCTAGCTCTCATTCTATGAAGCGAGCTGAAGCTGTAGCATTTCCTGTTGAATTCAGGATCTTGCCTAACAGTGCAGATACTAACTATGAATATGGTAAAATCATTGACGTCACCACTAACAGTTAAAAACTGTAGTGTTGAGGTTGGTGTTAACGTAGATATTTGGTAGAATAAGTTCTATCACAATAACGAAAGGTGTGAAAAGTAAATGACTACAAAGAATAAAGACCTTCGGGCTGGACAATCTATTATCTTCGCTGATGGCGTAGAGAGGGTTGTTTTTCCTTTGACTATCCGTCAACTTCGTAACTTTATGAAGATTGCGGACAAGCTAAATATTGAAGGAGAAGATGGACTAAACGATACTGATATCGATAATATGGTATCAGCAGCGGCCATCGCTCTTCAAAAGGTTGATCCTGATTTAGCTAACGACGAGGAAGCCTTGGAAGACGCTTTAGATCTACGATGCTTCGCTGACCTTATGGCTGCGAGCATGGGTAACGAGGCAGAGTCCCCAAACTAGTAGATGGAGGGGGAGGTATTGAGGCTGAATCAATTAATTGGCACTCATTCCCTCTCCATCACCTAGTTTTGGAGGCTTTTGTCTCTGTTGGCTCATGGGTTAGCATTGAAGATTTAGAACTTAATCTAACCATGCCGGAGTTGACTCATATCGTTGATATGGTGCGGTTCACCCGTCATAGTGATTATGACTTATTGGCACAAGTTGTCACGGGTGAGGGCATTGGTGAATATTCATCAATGACTGACCTCGAAAGCGGCTCTGGTGGCAGTGGTAAGTCAGACATGGATTTAGATAGCGAATTTACTATCTCGCATCTTCCTATTGGGCTTGGGTATGAAGCCGAATAGATGAGATAATGTATTAGGTGAGAAAATGGCTGAATCTGGTGAGTCGAATCTAGAATTTAGGGTTTCCGTTGGCGGCATTAATCAGCTTGGCCAACTGCAGTCCCAGATTGCCCGTGTCACAAAGAACACGGTCAGTATGCGTGACGCATCTATGTCTCTTAGTGCTGCTTTTCCTAAGCTAGAGGGGGCGGCTAAAGACCTTCAAAAGATTTATTATGGTCAAGCAACCTCTTTAAAGCAACTGGTTCGTAACCAGAAGATTTTTCGCAACACAGTAAAAGCCCAGGTAGGGCTACTTAAGGAGTCCCGAAAGGAAACTACGCGAGGAACTGCTGCCTGGACTTCCTATAGCAAGCAGATTAGGCGAGCGCGAAAAGATATGCGCGGCCTCCCCCTTCGAAAACTGGGGACCGACCTTAAGTCTGTAAGCAATAAGCTTTTGGCTGTTGGTAAAAACACTCAGTGGACTGGCCGTCAGATGATGGTTGGTATCACTGCTCCTCTTGGTATGGTTTTGCGCTCCGCTATGCGGGCATTTGAGTCTTTTGAGCAACAGTTTGTTCGTACAGTAAAAATCCTTGGCCTCTTCGGAAAAGAGGGATCAAAAGCATCAGCCGCAGCCGACGCTCTTAGGGTTGCTATTCGTGACGTATCTACTGAGGTTGGCGCAAGCCAGTCAATCGTTGCAGCACTGACGTCCGACTTTGCCCAGATGGGTAAAGCGCTTCTTATGAGTGCTGAAGAGATTAATTACGGAAAAGAGTCGATGCAGGGCGTTGCTGTTGAATACTCCAAGCTCGCCCTGCAATTAGAGAAGGTGGGGCAGGTCCAGGCTGGTGTCGGTCGGGACTTTGTAGCCAACCTTGCGGGACTCGTTAAACTTCTGGATCCATTTGGGAACAGAATAGACAAGGTTCGTGGGCTGCTTGCCAAGTTCAACATGGTTGAAAACACCACCGCTCTCTCGATGGCCGACCTTGCCGAGGCCTTCCCCCAGGTATCTCCTGCCGCTGCCGCTGCTGGCGTACAGTTGACGTTCCTGACTGGTCTTCTTGGTCGAATGAAGGAGATGGGCCTTAACGCTACTGAGTCTGCTCACGCATTGAAGTTTGCGTTCCAGCGTATGGTTAATCCAACACAAAAGGTTATTGCTCTTGCGGAAAGGCTTGGCAATTCTATCGGGGCAGAGTTTCATAAAGACCTCGGAGTCGGCAACGAAATGTTGTTTAATTTGGCAGAGAACATAAAACTCATATCCAAAGAGGCCAGCGACGAGGATGCTCTTGTTTATCTTGGGGAACTCGTAGGAAAGCGCCAAGCAAGCCGTCTGTACGCATTGGTTGCAGGGATGGATGGATTATCTGAGTCTATAGTAAAAATTTCTCAATCCTTTTCCACGCTCCACGTCACGACTAGGGGAGTGTTTTCTACTATGCTAGAGGACTTGTCCTCAGCGTCGGGCTTGGATGACGTAAAAGACGCTATATCCAACGCCTTTAGGTCGGAAGAATCAATAGCAGAGTTTGAGCGAGATGTCATTAACTCAGGAGCCGGGATGAAGGCTGGCTTGGAGGCAACATCGACGTCGGCTGCTGTTATGACAGTGGCCTTGCAGAACCTTTCCCCCGAATTAAAGTCTCTCGTTATCGACTACATGGGAGCGACTGCCGCAGGTAAGGTATTCCAGACGGAGTTTGAGGCCGTCATGTCCGGCCCCGCTGCACAGATGGATGTACTTAGGACAAAGCTTCGCAACCTTATGCAAGAGATTGGCGCTGTGTTCTTTGACACCATTCAGGGCCTCATTCCCCATGTTGAGGATTTTATTGTGTCATTAACAAACATGAGCGCTGGTTCTAAAAAAGCACTCATTATATTTATGGCCTTTGTCGGAGTCATCGGCCCCGTAGTGTTCGTTGTCGCCCAGCTGGCGAACACATTTGCTTTGTTTGGGAAGGCTTCTGCAAGTGTTATTCCTAAGATGAAGTCTGTTACTAGAAGTATGCTTCTGTCTAAAAGACTGGCCGGAGAGAATATGCCTATGTTGAAGGGGTTTGGTACTGGTTTTGTTATTGTTGGTAAAAAAGCCAAGACTTCTGGCATGGCTATCAAGGCATGGGCAAGAAGTTCTACAAAGGCACTGCTTGCCTACAAGGCTGTTGCTGCTGATCCTGGCATAAATGCAACTCTGTTTGGCGCTGGCGTTACTAGCCCAAGAGTAAAGAGCATGGGATCGAAGGCTGCTGCGAAAGCTGTCCCTCCTATTCCTGGATTGAAGCCAATGTCTCCCCTTGTCGGATCAAACGCTGGGCCTTCTGTTCGATCTACTCCTGTTGGCCTCCCCACCCGCAAGGTTAAGAAGCCTATTGGTGGCCTCGCAAGAATAATTCCTGGATTTGGCAAGATTGCTGATAGTGTATCCAAATCCAGTAAGCAGGTTGATTCTTTTATTGCAAAAATGAGCACTACATGGATGACTGCCATGAAGGGTATGCGATCTAGCTCTTCCAAGATGGGAAGGGGGGTTCGTCGTGTCTATCGCCTTATAACAACAGATAGTCAACGAGCCGCTATCCGCCAGTTTATTATAGCCCAAAAGAATGCGTTGCAACAGACGGGTTTGTATAAGTTCATAACGAGCCAACATAAGAAGGAAGAACTAAAGAAGATTATAGCAAAGACAGCGGGTGCTATTAAGTCTGCTTCTATAACTGCCATCGAAACCTCTGCTGTAAAGATCGAGGCAGCCAAGAGGTTGTCTATAAGAAAAGCTCAGGCAGCGAAAGCATATTCCATAAACATGATGGAAGTTGCTTCTGTAAAGATTGCCTCAGCGAAAGTTGTTGTTCTTGAAAAGATCGCTGCCTTAAAGAGAGAGGCGCTGAAGAAAGCAGTATTTGTTAAGTCAGCAGTCTTTAGTGCTCTTGAGGTTGTGGCAGAAAAAGCCAAGGCAGCCAAGGTATTCGCTATAAACAGAGTGGAGGCCATTAAGAAGCAGGCCATTAAGGGAGTCACTTATGCCCAGACTCTGACTTGGCATGTTCTTGAGGTGATAGCAGAGAGGGCGAAGGAAGCTAAGATATTCGCCATTAAGAAAGCGAACGTAGTAAAAATGAAGATGCTTTCTTTGGCTCTTGCCGCTCACTTAAATGCGCAGACAGCCATCCCTCTTGCTCGTGCCAAAATGGTCGCCACTAAGTTGTTTGCTATCGAGCAAGCACAAATGCTAAAGAAAAAGGCACTACACGCAGCGGGAGTCGCTCAGCACCTTGTTTCTATTGCCATACCTACGGCTAGAACGAAGATAGAGGCTGCTAAGAGGCTAGCCATTGTCCAGCTTCATGTACTAAAGGAAAATGCGATTCATGCTATTGCTGCAGTCAAGTACGCAGCTTCTTATGCTGCCTGGGCTGTTGTCGTTCATACGAATCTAAAGGTAGCCGCTGCTAAGAGATTTGCAATAGAGAAAGCAAACGCCGCCAAGATGAAGGTATTGTCTTTTACCACGGCTGCTTATATGAATACACAGGTCTTGAAACACAAGGCGATAGCGAACGCTGCTGCTGCCCAAAGGTTTGCTGTCGAAAAAGTTAACTTAATGAAGATCAAAGCACTGAAAGCCGTCGCCTTCGGTCAGGACATGGCTCGTCATTTGCTTGAGGTCACTATCACTAGGTCTGTTGCGGCCAAAGAGTACGCAATAAAGCAAGCGTTTGCCCTAAAGGTGAAGGCGCTGGGCGCTGCTGCTTATGCTAGAAAACTGGCGTGGTACGTCGCTGGCCTTGCAATGGTTGCCCCAGCGGAGGCTAAGGAGTTTTCTATTAGAATGGCCTTCTCCATGAAGAAGCGGGCTTTGGATGCTGCGGATAATGCTAAGAAATTAGCCTGGTATCTACTAGGCACGTCTATGGTCAAGGCAGAGGAGTCCAAGAAGTTTGCAATAAGACAGGTTGCTGCGGCTAAAACCTTGGCTTTGAGGGCATCTGTGTTTGCACAGACAATGGTTTGGCATCTTCTTGAGCTGGCCTCTGCACAGGCAAAAGCAGCACAAAAGTTCGTGATAGATCAATGGAGCGCCCTTCAAACGACGGCGTTGTATCGTTTTATTACGGCAGAGAATAAGGCTGAGATTGTAAAGAGGTTTGTTGTAGCTAAAGCCAATGCGGTCAAGACTGCTGCTCTTGAGATATTCAAGTCAGCCGTTCATCGAATGGAGGCGGCCAAGATGCTTGCGGTTGAGCGCGCTGCAGCGGCTCAGGCTGCTGTCGCAGCTGCTACGAAAGCCGCAGCGCAACGGGCTGCCGCTGCTGCTCGTGTTGCTCAAGAGCGAGCCGCCGCTGCTCAGATAGCAGCCACTGAGGCTGCCGCTGCGGCCAGACAAAAATCTTTGCTTATGGAGAGACTGGCTAGGGAGAAAGCGGTTGCGATTAAGCGAGTCCTCCTTGAGCGAGGCGTGGCTGTTAAGTCTATGGCGATATCTGCTGGCTCTTCTCTCTTTAACATGGGCAGGTCTATGTTTGCTGCTTTGTTTAGTAAAAAAGTTTGGATGAACTCCCTTAGGATGACTGCCGTAGTCGGTAGGCTTTCATTTAAGGCAATGTGGATTGCAATCAAAACACAAGCGATAATGACCGCTGCTGTCTTCAGGGTTGCGTTTACGGGTGCAATTAAAGCAATAAAGGTATCAATGATGACAACCGGCATCCTTGCTTTGTTCCTTCTTGTTGCTGGCGTGGTCTTGTTTATTAAGGGGAACCTTGGTCGATTTGGCGAGGCAATGGCTCCTGGTATTGCACTTATTAAAAATGCTTTTGGTACTCTTATAGCCACATTGAAACTTATTGGTAGTATTGTATTTAGTGTATTTGGCGAGATATTTGGGGGGGGCGATAGTGCTGGCGGCCCAGCGGACGGCATTGCTAAGGTTGGAGACGCATTTACCAAGGTCGCCGGTATTATACAAATGTTTTCAAATATATTAAATAAAGTTGTTGCTAAGTACCTCCCTAAGATACTAAAGGTTGCGATGGGTGCCTTTAAGACATTCGTTGATGCTATTTCTAGTGGAATCGGGTGGATGATAAAGAATTGGAGATCGATTGCTGAGACGGTCATTAAGTTCCTTCATGTGTTCCAGACGATTCAGGAGAAGATAATTGACGCTGCCCTGTCTATGGTTCGCATCGTCAGTAAGATACTAAGAAAGCTCGTTGCTGTGTTCTTTGCTGTGGTTCAGCCATTGGCGATGGCTGTTGGTAAGATCCTTGAGGCGCTTGGGTTCTTGTACGGTGGTGTGACCAACGTCGTTCAGTTCATTGTTGACAAGTTCTTCTGGCTCCTCGAGACCCTTCGGCCTATTATTAACGGTATTGGAGGTGTTATTGGCGGTCTGGTCAACCTTCTGCCAGGGACAAAGGTTGACTGGGGGAACTTTCTGCCGTCAACGGAGGCCCTTGATAGCCTCAGAGGAACCATCGTGGACGGCGTGGGTGCTGTTGGTGACGTTATCTCTAGGGCTGTTACTTGGATAGGAAAAGAGTTGCCGGGAGCGATGCAGAGAGCGGGCGGTGTTCTTGATGCCGTGCTTTCGGGCGTAGATAGCGTTCTTGAAGATATTATTAACGTAGAAGCTGCCGACGCTGTTAACGGGTTTTTAACAGGAATACTTGATCGAGACTTTGACTTTGGCGGCCCTGGTAACGGGATCGCTAGTGCTGTAGAAGAGGCCGTTACTGACGCTGAGTTTGATACTGACGATATGGATCAGTCAGGGCTAACAGAGGCTGTCGCCTCTGCTACTGGCAAGGGATTCCAGTCTGCTGTTAATGATTTTATCGGAAAAGTGAAGGCGGCCCTTGCGGACGAGTTGAAATCTATTATCGACTCTGCTCTGTCTGCCTTTGACGCTTATGCTGAAGTGCAGCTGTCTGCTTATGATGCTCGTGTTGACGCTATCAACGCAGTAAAAGAGGCCGAGGCTGAACTCACAAAGACTCTAAAGTATGAGGCTGATCGTCGTGCTTTGATTAACAAGATGGCGTTGGATAAGGAAAACTTTATACGTAACCGGTCGCTAGCCATATATGAAGGTCGGGTCGAGGACGCTCGAAGCCTGTCGGTTAAGTTTGGTTTAGGTAAAGATTCGAGCAGTGATCAGCTAGATAATCTTGATAATAAACGTGAAGACTATCTTGTCAATAAAGAGCGCGATGCTGCTATTGAATCGATCAAGATTGCTAAGGCAGCAGAAAAAGAACGCCTAGAGATAATCAGAGCGGGACTAGAAGAGCAACTGCGCCTAGCCCAGGAAAAACTACCAGCCACGTTTGAAGAGTTTCAAGCATGGATGGATAGCGTTAATGACCTTGTTGATGTTGGCTTCCAAGAGGCGTTTGGTGACTCTGGTGTTCTTGATTCTTCACTCGAGGGGGTCGGACAAACAATTAAGGACGCTATTAACGGATGGGATGATATTCTTGCTGACTTTGATCCTGTTGTTAAGTTCCAAGACATTTTTGATAAGGTAAACGAAAAGTGGAAGTCCGCCCTTCAGTGGGATATCATAGCCCAGTCCTGGATGGATGACTATATGGATGCTGCTATTCCTGTGCTCCAAGCCGCCTTGGCTGAGGCTCGCGGGGAGGTGGAGGAAGCCGCCGGTTCTGGAGTGGCTGGCATGACCGATAAAGAGACTTCTGCCATTATTGATGGGATAGACAAAGTGTTGGGTAGATGGAAGGAGTCTACAGGAAATACAGCGGACGCTGTTCTTTTGACCTTCGCTCAAAAATGGAAAGAAGCCCAGGGCGAGTCTTGGTTCTCTTCATTCAATTCCGCCGCTATGGATGCCGATGCCGACAAGAATCTTACAAACCCAAACAAACACTTCAATGGGGGAAAGATCTCTGCTCAGTACGGTAGGTACTTGGGTGGCTTTAAGTCCGCTGCTGTTCCTGTGGTTGCTCATGGTGGTGAATTTATAATGAGCGCCAAGGCGGTTCAGAATGTTGGACTATCTAACCTAGAGGCAATGAACAACAGTAGGAACTACGAAGGTGGTGGTGGCTCTAATGGTGTCAACATCTATGTTGATAACTTTGTCGGTCAGCCGGAATGGTTTGAAGGCATGATGAGTGAATACAACGTAAGTGTCGCTCCAAAGAACGAACGTAGTCGTGGGATCGAATCTAGAAAGATTAGTTCAATGTCAGACAACAACAGAAGGGGCCGTGTATAATGCCCTTGGTGTCTGCTAGTTCTCTTATATATGGCAACGCTCGTGTTGTTGCTGTTGATTCTATAGGCAAGGCTCGTGGGGCTATGCCTCAAGCAGTTAAGTCTTTTTTTAAAGTAAACGGAGAAGAAATAACTGCCCACAACCGCTCGTTCAGCTCATCCATAAAGGCCGTTGCGTCCTCTGTTACGCTTGCCTCAGGAAAAAGCAAGAGATTCTATGTTCGCTCGCCTAAAGCCTTCTCTCTGTCTTTCTCCTATGTCCCAGGGCCAAGCGCTATGTCTGTTGACGGCCAGGGGGCGAGAGACTTCTTGTTTTCTATTGCTACATTGGACAAGAATGTTCTTGTGGAGTATCTCCCAGAGTATACGTCGGATCAGGATTCGTTTGATTATGAGTCTGTTGTGTCTAGGGTTACCGGGTATAGTGAAACTTTGATTCGTAGAGACGAATCTAATGGTTGTTATTATTATAATGTTTCTATTTCTTTTGAGGGGGTATAATGGCAACCGTAACCGGAGATGTGAGCATATCTGCCACAGGGACGGCATCTCTGACTTTTTATTCTAAGTGGTCTGATCGTCCATTTTTGATGCTTAATGGGAATCTCGTCACAGATCATGGACGGCAAACGTCCTTCTCCGTCAAGAATAGTAATAGAAAGACCCTTCAGACTACTTTTGGATTTGAGCGAAACTACTACCCAAGGAACTCAGTTAAAATAGGTATGTCTTCTGTTTGGAAGATGCTTCCTGACTCTTCGTCCCACACCTTCGATAGCAGACAGGGCAGGTCTGGCGTTAAGGCGCTGGCTTCGTCCAAGAAGTCCATATCTCTGTATGTAAAGAAACCGGATGGTTCTGGTTACTTGTCTTATGATGTATTTGTGAGCAATTATAGTGAAAATCTAGTGTCTAGGCGCAATTTTGATGGCGGTGTCCTGTATGATGTTAGCATGGAGTTTACGGAGCTATGATAAACACCAACACTAACGGAGCGGCTCTGTCTCAGGCCTTCAAGGATGCTATAGATAGTTCTGTTTTATCAACAAGAGTTAGGGTCGTAATTGACTGGCTTGACTCTAGGCACCTTGAGTACACAGACGGAAGCGACGTCGTTTCTGTTGCTGCATCAACTAATGATCCCCATCCGAGCTCTGATAAAGGCACGGTTGGTGACTTCTTTGGTCCCAAGCAGGCCGGTAATGGTTGGGAGCGTCAAGGATACCTTTGGGGTGTTTGTGGTGCTTTGGATGTTAATGGTCAAACAATAAGGGCAGATGGAAGATGGTCTGCAATGCCGGACAATGATTCGTCCAGGTACGAGTTCGGATGGTGGAGTGGATCCACTTCTAATGCTTCAGGGTCCTTCGCTACAGCCCCCTATGTTCATCTAGAGTTTGATGCTGCACGATGTTCTCATATCCGTGTAAATACGTCAGAGTTCTATGGGCAGGTTGATTCTGTCAAGGTAGAGTATCGTGTTTCTGGAAGTTCTTCGTGGACTGTTCATGACGCTTCTGCTAGTATTGCTGAGGGGTCTTATTATTATGAAAGTGCAATTAATAATGAAGATTATTTGACTCTAACTGACATACGGGTGTCTGCTTTGTCTACTCGTAATCCTAGTGATTTTGCTAGGTTTAATGAAATTATACCAATATATCGTGAAGATATTTCTTCTTACGTTACGTCTATCTCCATCAACAAGGTTCATAGTCTTCATGATAGCTCTTTGCCTATTGGATCTACTGCTGCAAACTCCGGTACGCTAACTCTTGACAACACTAATGGACGGTTTAGTCCGTTCTCTACTGCTGGCGTTGGTTCCTATATGCGTAAAGACGTTAAGGTAACTGTTGACCTGGGTGTGCTGGTTGATGAGGCTTCTGATATTTATGAGTATGTTTCGTTCGGGTCTTTTTGGATCGACAACTGGAACATATCTCATGCGATGACTGTGCAAGGGCAGTTTCGTGATTACACTAAGTTCTTAAGTGAACTTGTTCTTGATGATGGGTTTTTTGTTGAGAACACCCTGGCTGGTCGGGCTATTGCTGATTTGGCGCTGAAAACTAATTTCCCTAAAGCGGATACTCGCTTTGTTCAGCGTTTCTTTGATGAGGTTACAGACAAAGGAGGGGTTGTTTGTCTTGAGTTTAATGACGGCAATCCTTTTGCTATTTCTGCTTCCTCTAATGTTGCTGATGCTGGGGTTTGGGGGCATTGGTGGAATAAATCTCAAGATAGGTATAACCCAATTGAAGATATAAATATTGAATACAATGCTTTTAGAGATACGGTGCGCGTTATTGATGTGGCGGGGTCTCCTCTGGTCCGAGAGATCGTAAGTTCAGCGTCGGATGCATTGAGCATTAACGATCTAAATAATGGATCGTCGGGGGTGTTTTCTCCCGCTCAGTCATCTGGTGGGTATACTGAGTTTATTAATGCTAGATTCTTTACTTATTATGTCTCTGCCTCTTCGTCTCCTACTAGTTTTAGATTTACTATAAAGAACGGCGGTATTCGAGTTAAGTTTAATGACTCTATCGTTGTTGATGAATATAATGTTGTAGACTCTATGTACAATACAGACAGGGTGTTTACAATTGATGTCGGTTCTCTCCGTAGCGGCGCTGCGTACAAGATCGATATAGATTACTACCATTGGTACGGCACTCAGAAGCTTGTTTGGGAGTTCTCTACGGACAGCGGGGCTTCTTGGTCCTCTGTTCCTACGTCTTCAACTGCCCTTGCTGTCGCCTCAGATTCTATTGGTGTCCGTGATACTTATGGGTCTAGTTATGGTCATGATCATTTTAATCACGGCGTATATGTGAATTCTTCTTCTTCTGTTTCGTTGAGTCAATCGTCTGGTATGGTTTCTGATGCTAGTAGTAGGTCTACTTCTTTCGACAACAACGGGAACTCAAACTACCAGCATGTAAAGATTCCTTATGACGCTTCGTTTGACGCTGCTCTTTCATCTTCTGATATCTATACTGGCGGGTACTCTATGGAGTCTCTGGCTAAGTTTGATTATGCCATCGGAGGCGACGGTGTGTATGTTGGAAACATTGACGATGCGTCTAGTGCATCTGCTGGATGGGGGCTGTTCTATACGTCCTCAGCAAGTGGTGTGTATTTGTACGATGGCTCGCAGATGTTGACGGCATCTTCTTCTGATGTCTCTGGCTTTGGCTCTTCTTTATGGACGCATACTGTTGCTACTTACGATGGTTCTTCTTTGAAGTACTATGTTAATGGAGAACTGAAAGCGTCTGTTTCTGGTAGTGGTCATACTTCTTGGGCTAGTCGTGATTTGCTTGTCGGTAAATCTACTGATTCTTCTTCTGGGGCTTCTGCGGATTACTATTTTGATGGTAACTTTGATAAGTTTGTTTTGTACAACAAGTCTCTTTCTGCCGCTGATGTTTTGGATAACTTTTATTCAATTAATGTAACTGAGTTCCCAAGATACGATTACTTGTGGGGGAACTCCACTGATGTATTCAATTTAATGCAGGAAATAACTACAGCTGATTTGGGTATGTTTTACTTTGATGAAGATGGTTTTCTAAACTATCATCATTACAATAGGCTATATGAGTCCTTTATTGATCAGCATTCGACGGTTCAAAAAACATTGTCTGACGACTCGTTCGTTGTTGGAGGGAGCACCCCCATTGATCTCCAGGCCAACAAGGTCACTGTCCAGGTAAGCAACCCCACTATTGAGGCTGCGGGTCTACAGGGCTTGTGGAGGCCGCCTAGCCCCTCTACGGTCACTGTGACGGGCTTGTCTGTTGACATGGGCGTCTCGGACACCACAATGTCTGTCACGACGACTGAGGGGGAGTATCCTTGGTATGACTCTGGCTATTTGAAGGTTGGAGATGAAATTATTCAATATAATAGTAAAACCTCCAATACTTTTGAGGGACTGACTCGTGGATTGTTTGGTACAGCAGCAGCGGAGCACACTGCGCTTACTGGCGGGCTAACCACAAAAGTCAAAGAAACTAAGTATTTTCAGATAAAGTATGGAAAGTCACCCGCCATTGGTGTTGATCGCCCACTCATTGCTGCAATAGACTTTGAGGACCCAACTTTAGCTGTCATTGATGTATGGGAGGCCACTCCTTTTGGTGCTGAGTTTGTTACAAGCGCTAGTGATGATGTTGGCATAGGCGATCTTGTTTATCTAGAAGGCAAGAACGACATAAACTCTTTAGAATACTTTACATCTGTCGCTGGTATTCCTGTAAGCGTACAGTCCGCCTCTCAGCAGGTAGTCCAGCAGTCAGCGGAGAATCATCCTAGCATTAAAAAGTATGGATTGAAGTCCATAGAGATTGCTAACAAGTTTGTAACATCTGCGGCTTGGGCTGATGTTATTGCTGGGTTTATTAGAGACAAGTTTCAAGATGTTGTTATGGTTTTGTCTGTGGATATAGCTGGCATCCCGCAACTACAGTTGGGTGACCGTGTAAAGATCGGGACTTTTGATAATTTAAGCATATCCAACAAAGAATACTGGGTCATTCAGATTGACTCGACTATAGGATCTGGTATTAGCCAGAAGCTAGCATTAAGGGAGGTTGGTTAATATGCCTAGCGATGATCAAGATGGAATAGTAGAAACTCAGATTACTTTTTACCGTGTGGCGGGCCACAACCATGACGGAGAGAACTCTACGAGAATTGACTTCAGCTCTTACGATGTATTTGACATCATAGATTCTGGCCAATTAAAGAGTATTATTGTCAGTACAGTCGAGAACGCCGTGCTTAAGCCGCGCAGTCTTGTTGTTGGTTCTGGCAGTGGCACCTTTTCGATAGATGGCTCGAGTCCCCAGGCAGTGGAGGGGCTGACTGTTTCGTCTTCTGCTTCTGCTACCTCTGACGGTAACATATTTATTGATGCTTCTTGGTCTGGCGATTCTGACGGGACTAATGTTAGATACCTTATTGAACTCTTAAAGAGTGAGTCTGGGTCTTCTGGTGCGTACATTATTCAACAGTCTGTTGAGACTAGAGGTTTGTCTTATCGTTTTGAATGGATAGACAACGAGTCTGGAGACGGCGGTACTGTCTTCTATAAAATAAATGTTTATTCTCTAAGCCCCCTTGGTGTCCGTAGTCTTGCTGCCTCTTCTGCTGCGATCACGCCTGCTATTGACTCAACTATCCCATCGGGACCTACGTTCAACAATACGTTCAATCATTTTGATGAGGGAGTCAAGGCTACGTTTCGTGGGTTTTTTGTTTCTTTAAATGATAATACTGAGTTTGATGTAAAGGCAGGTCGAGGTCACTATGAGTATCAGGTGTCTACTGACAATAATCCTTTAAACGGTGCTGCTACTTTTGATGACGAAGACTACTTGAAGGCTTTAGGGTCTTCTAAGAGTACGTATTTTTTGGTAAATAATCTTGATGTTCGGGCTTCTGCCGGGGCTGCTAAGATTGATTATTACTTAAGGCTGCGTTCGGTCGACTCCTCGGGCAACCAGTCACAGTGGGTCTATTATGTTAACTCTGCCGATGGGGGGGCTAATGGTACTGGCTCTACTGACATAACTCAGGCTTCTGCTATTAATGGTGTTGAGGTTGATGGTGGGGTAGATGTTTTGGCGAATTCGATTACGGCCAATGAGATTTTAGCTAACACCATCACTGCTAACGAGATTTTTGCTGGAACCATTACTGCAACTGAAATTGCTACTGGAGCCATTACCGCAAATGAAGTGGCTTCTGATATTATCACTGTTGGTGACACTATCGCTAGCAGTAACTTTTCTTCTGGCTCCGCTGGTTGGCAGATCCAAGCAAGCGGGGCTAGCGATGGGGTTGCTGAGTTTAATAGCCTTACTGCTCGTGGCACTATCCATGCGAACACTGGCACTATTGGTGGGTCTGGTGGCTGGAATATCGCCACTGGTTTAATACAGTCCGACTCTGGCGCTTCTGCTGTCGTTCTTGGCAGCGGAGCGACCCCTTGGATCCGACTAGGAGCAAAGACGTCTTATAGTAGTACAGGTAGCGGCATATGGATGGACACTGTTAATGGCTTAGTCCTTGGGTCAGGAACGTCTGGTATGTGGGCTAAGACTAATGGTACATTTTATCTTGGAGGAGCGAGCGGGGCCTTGCAATGGGATGGGTCCGATTTGACGATCTCAGGGTCAGTAACTGCGGACTCAGGAGCGATTGGCGGGTGGTCTATTGATTCCAACGCTATCTATACAGGAACAAAGGATGCTTCTGGATACACGACGAGCGGCATCACTCTATCTAGTAGCGGGTCTATTCATTCTAAGCAGTTTTATGTTGATTCTTCTGGGAATGCTTTTTTTAAGGGAAACATTAGTGCTATTAATATCAGCACTATGGTTAACGATTCTGGCTTCACGGACGACACGACTGCCAATACCAAAATATCTGCTGATGATGTTGGGGCTTCCGGGACTACTGTTATTTCTGGTGCGCGCATAAGCACAGGGACGCTAAATGCTGACACTATCAATGGCGGGACGATCAGCGGTACTTCAATCAACATTGGGAGCGGAGTATTTCAGGTGTCATCAGCGGGAGAGGCAACGGCCACCTCGGGGACAATCGGTGGCTGGACCATAGCCCCTGATGCCATACATACAGGGACAAAGGATGCTTCTGGCTACACCACTAGCGGTATAACTTTATCTAGCGGCGGGTCCATTCATTCAAAGCAATTCTATATCGATTCGTCTGGGAACGCTAACTTCAAAGGGACCCTTACCGCTATCAACATTAGCACTCTGGTTAACGATTCTGGTTTCACGGATGACACTACCGCTGATTCGGCTCAGACCACGGCTGATGGTAAAATATCTGCTGCTGATGTTGGGGCTTCCGGGACTACTGTTATTTCTGGTAGCCGTATCACTACGGGGACAATTGACGCTAACCTTGTCACTGTCAACAATCTTAATGCCGACAAGATAACTTCTGGGTCCATTAGCGGAAGCAAGGTTATTGGTGGTTCTATTCCTACGTCTACCACTATTTCTGGGGGCAGCATCTCCACTGGAACACTGAATGCTGGGGCGATTAGTGGCGGTACAATAACTGGTGCATCTGTAAACGTGACCGGAAGCGGGGAATCGCTGGTGGTTGGTGGCTCTGGTGCGGGGCGCGTAACGTTTAATCAGACGGCTCTCGTTTCCTCTGCTATCCGTTTTGGCAGTAGTTCCGATGATGATGCGTATGGTTCATTGGTCTATGGGAGTTATTCGTATGGTGGGTTCTCATTTAATGGCGTAGGTCTATATAATAACGCAAAGTCTGCGTATATACTTCTGAACAATACCGGGTCTACTAACCCATACGTATATATGAAGAGCAACTCTAATGCTGTCCTTAACTTTTCTGGAGCATCTTCTGCCAATAGTGATTTCAAGATTGAAGACGGATATTTGACGTGCCAAAAATCAATTCTGGCAGGTTCTACCTCCTATAGTGCGTATGGACTTTCTACGTTCGGATGGACTGCTGCTATTTATGGAAAAACGTATATGGACGACAATCTTCAGGTCATGGGCACAATCATGTCAGTGGGCAGTATCATGCCGTATACTA
>Ga0209657_1000869_pt1 | contig 19021 bp, 10 predicted proteins | sample SaaInlV_100m_DNA_FD_184650 | JGI IMG/M metagenome (GOLD analysis project Ga0209657, IMG submission 184650) | Marine microbial communities from expanding oxygen minimum zones in the Saanich Inlet - SI037_S3LV_100m_DNA (SPAdes) (version 2) | ecosystem: Environmental > Aquatic > Marine > Intertidal... | reverse complement strand
TCATACGAGTTTCTGTTCAAACCCTCCAGCAGCTCTGCAACTGTCTTGTGGTCCAAGAACAGGTGGGTGTTGCCGCATGCAATTATCACGCCCTTTGCCTGCTTTTCATTGCAATCAAGCAGCGTGACGTAGTTGCCCTCAAAGATAATGTCACTCAAGACTCTTCTCCTCTTTGGATATGCCCAACCTGGCCAATGCAGTGTCAGGCCAACTTATGCTCTCGTTTAGAACAGTACCGTATTTGATTTCACCATAATCTACCTGGGGCTTGCTGGAATTTGCTTGTACCCAATCAACATAGTATGCGACTTCAAGATAGCCCAAAACATTTGCCTCATGATTAAATGCGGCAAACGCACCGCCAAACAAACCGTTTTTTGCATAACTATATGACAGAAAAAACGAGTGATCAAAATAATTATCCAACTGCAGAATTATTTCGTTTGGCAAGTTTTTCTTTTTTGCAGTGTTTCGAAGTTCTAGGTACTCCTCGTCTGTAAACGACAGTTTTATTTTTTCATATTTTTTTCTTGGAAAACTTGGATGCTTTTTGCACAGATTGTCAACTGCAAGCTTGTGGTTGATGACTTTCTTCCATACGTTGGCCTGTTCTTCAGCACAATACCTGCATGTCTCTCTTACCTTTTTCAAGATCTCAGGTGTCCACTCATAGATTTGTCTCATGGACAATGTTTGCAGTTATGATATTTATCGGTTTAACTACACTTAACATTTGTAAAAGTATGTTTAACTATACTTAACTTCTAGGCGTAAAAAATAAAATAAAATTGAATAATTTAGATCTTTATTTATTTTCAAAAACTTACATGACGTAGTTATAAAATAAAAATCCCCCGGATAATTTTGATTAAATCTACAACCTTTTTTATTATTATGTTATAATTGATGAGTATTGATTCTAAAAAAATTTTACAATATGGGATTAATATTATCAAAAACAATGGAAATAATACACATTGAATAAATTAAATAAAAATAATATTGAAACATTTATTCATTGTAAAATATGTGTGAATGAATTAAATAATTCTAAATCCACAAAAGATCTTTCGATGATAGACCCACAGTCCTCTGGATATTCTCCTAGAACATATGCCCGTTTTGAAGTTGGTTTAACTAAACAAGGATTTCAAGTTTGGTGCATACGACATAATCAGAACGTAATCCATATTGATTTTAAGGGACAGGAAGTTGATACTGATACAACCGCAGATGTGGATTCTGAGGATGCAAATACATGGCTTGCTCAAGGTATGGAATTAATTAAATTAGAAAAATATGAAGAAGGGATTAGATGTTTTAATGAAGTAATTAGATTTGAAGATGTTGATCATTATGCACTTTGTGGTGCATGGAATGAAAAAGGATTGGCATATAGCAGGTTAGGAAAGTATGATGATGCCATATCTTGCTATGATGAAATAATTAAAATTGATCCAACTTATGTAAATGCATGGAGTAATAAAGCGAATGCATTAGAATCTATAAACAAACATGAAGATGCAAAATTATGTTTTGATGAAGTTGATCAATTAAAACATAAACCTGAATAATAGTTTGCTAAATAATTCTAAGACTTGTTATATTGCCTTCTGTTTAATCTTCGTTTTGTTAATATTTTTTGAATTGTTCTAAATTCTGAAATTGATTTACTGGATAAATTTAAATGATCTTTTAGAAGTATGTCGTCGACATAATCTAAAATAGGATCTATCTCCCTATTTTTTCTAAACATTGAATCAATTTTTTGAAGATGTTTTGCTGCTATTTTTTTATATGGTATCAATATTGTTTCAGCATCATTTGGAAGAATTTCTAATACTCCGCCACCATGACTACGCCCAATGATTTCACATGATGCCATAGTTATAGAATTATAAAAACAGAAAATTAGTGACTGTAAATCCACATCTTCTTTGATTTTTACCCTGTGCATCGTATCTGTAGTAAATGAATCCGCGTTATTTAGAACCAATTTGGGAAATTTATGTGAACGTCTCATAAGAAATGCGTCTGGTTTCCATATCGATGGTACTTGATACCATCTTTTTCTAATTCCAGTTTTATATCCTTCATGAATATTATTTTTTTCTCCCATTTCGATATACTTTTTCATCAATTCTGAATAATTTTCATATTTGTTATCAGGAAAATTTAGTAAATGTGATGCAATTTGTTTTTTCTTATTTTCATTCCAATCTTTTTTTTCAAAAATTAATCCATTAATATGTAAACTTCTGCCAACAAGTGGTAATGAAATTTTCTCTAACTCATATTTTTTCAAAATATCTTCATTTACTACAAAATATTCATTTGCTCCTGTAACAATACCTACGTCAACTGTTGCCAAATCCCCTAATTTGCTTACTAAAGAATTTTTTTCAATTATGTCTAATTCTTTAAGTTGTTCTTTTGTCAAAAAAAACTTTGTCCATTTTTCCTCAGTGGGTTTCACATTCTTATATTGATTTACTGGAATAGAATTCAAGTCAAAAAAGTTTAGTGATTCTACATCTTTTAATTGAATTATGTTCATTTTGCTGTTTGTAAAATTTTCAATTTTTTCAGATTTTTTTTGTTTATCAATTAAAAGTAAAATTACTTCTTGTTGTACATCTGGAAATACTAATTGATTAAATGTAATTAAAGTAATTTTTGCTTGTAATTCACTCAGGAATAATCTGATCTTACTACTATAATTAACATGCATAATTTCTCCAGGAATTACCATTGCCAATCGTCCCCCTTCATTAAGACACGTTACACTTGCGATTAAAAATGGAGCCCAAATATTAGATAATTTGTCTATCTTTATACCTGCAGATAGCATTGCTTGTTGTGCTGCATTTTGTTGTTCTTCATCAAAATACTGGTATCTGATAAAGGGTGGATTACCTAAAATAACATCAAATTTCTTTTTTTCCAACGTGGTGACATAATACTTGAAAAAATCATCATTAACAATAGTTGAATTTTTTCCAAATTTACTGACTATTTTTTCTGCTTTCTTTGCTTCTTCTGGATTTAATTCTATTCCAACTACTTCCTTGATTTTTTTATATTCTCCATCAAAAACAGTTTCAAAAAATCCTCCATCACCACAACTTGGTTCTAATATTGATTTGGTAGTAGAATCCACAGCCCAGTTAACTAAAAAATCTCTAATAATTTTTGGAGTATAGTATCCTCCACGAAGTTTTTGATCAGTCATTGTTTTTTGTAATTTCATTATTCAATCAGCGTACTTGATTAAGGATTGAATATCATATAATTCATTAATTGTATTCTCAAGAGTTTTACGTTTAGTTTTAATTTCATCCAAAATTCCTTGTTCATTTCTGGTTGTTTTTGATTGTTTTAGTTTTTTGTATGTCTCTATAAGATCTTGCACTATTTTTGCAATTTGATCATGTTTTGCTTTCTCTGTCATGTTTTGAAAATCAATTTTTTTAATTGGAAGTTCTCGTAACAATGTTTGACCATGAGCTATGTAATCCCGTTGAAAAACAGATGCCATTTTTGATGAGACCCATTCTAATGCTTTATGATTTAGTAATCCTAGAACATAATAAACTGAGTAAAGAGAATTATCCCTCATTTTTATTCCAACATACCCTGCGGTATCACCCGTTTGATAATACATGTTTGATTCATCATAGATGTACCTCTCTTCTTTAAACAATACACCTACAATGATTTTTGGTTGATTTTCAATTCGGGTTAATGATTGACTTCTGCCAAAACGATACCAATCGGTAGAATGTTCATCTAAATCTCTTTTTGCTAATGCATCTTTAAAATCATTCAGATATGACCATGCATTTGGAAATTTTGATTTTAATGTAGATTCAGGTATGGTTTTTGCCTTTCCGTCTACTACTTCATAAGGAAATATTATCCATCCATCAGGAGTTTTTGTTTCAAATGATTTGAACGAAGCACCATGTTGAAGATTTGCTCGAAGCAAGTATGGTTTTAAAATGCCTTTTTCAATTTGTCTTTCAGTACCTTTTTTATTAAATTCGATATAATTTCCATTCTCTTTCCACTTATCTATCACATATACTTCATCCCTACTTGATTGTATACCTGTTAATGTTTCCCCCATTTGATCATCATTTAGTTTAAAACTGTCCGATGTGATTTTATCCCATAATCTCTGTTCATTTTTGGTTAAGAAAATCCACTTGTCTTTAGAAAAGTATGTTGAGGGATAATCCCTTGTTTCAATTCCTTGTTCATTAGAAATTTTCCATTTGTCAATATCTTTTACTTTTACATATTCACTTGTCATTTTTTATTCTCCAAAAATAAAATACAACTGTAAGTAATTTTATTTTTCCAAATTTGTAGAGTTCCAAAGTCAATTATTTTTCTAATAGAATCATTTGCAGACAAGAATCCTCTTAATTTTTCACCAGCAGAAATTTTCATAAATTTGTGTGGAACTATGAATCCCATTTGACCCCCTTTAGACAATAATCCATAACATTTTTCAATAAAAATATAGTACAAATCATATTGTTTGTAAGCCGTTGAATAATATTTTTTAAAAAATTCCCATTGGTGACGAATATATTTTTTCATATCTTCTGTTTTCATGTAAGGTGGATTCCCAATTATGATATCAAATGATGATTCATCAAATTTTTGTTCCCAATCAAATATGTTAATTTTCTTTATTTGAAATTGTTTTAGAGATTTTTTAGAAATAAATTTCCATAGGTTTGTATCTACAACCGAATTGCCCCAAAGAATATTCTGAGATAATCTTGGAAGAATTTTTTCCATTTGTTTTATTGTTGTTTTTGTTTCATCTTCTAGTAATTTAATACATAATGAGAACTGTGTTACTTCGACCGCATTATAATCTACATCTACTCCAAAAATACAATTTAAAAGTTTGATTTTCTCTTTGAGAGATAATTTCCAGCCTCCAATTACCTCGTAAATTTCATCATTATGCCCATTTTTTACATACCACTCGATTACATGATCAATTAGGAATTGAAATGCATTTACTAAAAATGAACCTGAACCGCATGCAGGATCTAAAACTTTAATTTTATGAATCTCATCAGGAGACATATCTTTACAATATGTTCCAATTGTATCAGTTACAATACTATTAATTATAAAAGAGGGAGTTGATACCACATCACGATTTTTTTCTTCAGGTTTTTTTTCTAATGTGATTGTAGGTCCTGGATTAATTTTTAATTTTTCAGTTAAAAACATTTCATAGACTTCCCCAAGTAATGATGACTCTATTATTCTAAATGAAAATGGACTTTGAGGATAATACAATTCATGAATAATTTCTGCAAGTTCTTTATTGTCTGAATTAAATTCAATTGGACAATTGGGGGAACTAAACAGTTGAGAATTATATTTTTTAGTGGCACTCTCCAAAATAGAAATAAATTTTTGTTTATCTAAGGATTTGGCAGAATTTAATAAATTTTCAGAAGGCTCTAATGTCCTATCTTCACAAATTCTAAGGAAAATAATTCTATTGATTAATTGTTGAACTAAATCATTTATCTCTTCATTGTTTATTTTTGTATCATTTTTGAGTATGTTTTGTGCAAATAATTTTCTCCAGTTATTGATCTGTTCTAAAAAGTATTCATCTGGAGAAATAGTTGCCACTGATGATTTAATTCTTAAAGTTTGGGAATCAAATTTTCCTGAAAATACTGCATCTCTTGAAAGTAATTCATAAATTTCATTAAATTTTTTATCGTATTCGGTATAATGATAAATTCTTTTTTGACAAATTTTACTATCGTCATCGGCATTTGGTTTTATTGATGAATCATAAATTATGAGATACTCAAAATTTGTTAAAACAACGATTGAGTGTTGACCTGACCAACCATAACTTCTAGCCTGAAATGCAGATTTTCTATGTGTTTCAATTTTTACATGAGGTTTTTTTGCTTCGACAAAGAATTTTTTTGTATTTCCTGCACGAAATCCATAATCAGGCCTATGATTAGTAGATTCATCTTCGGTAGAATCTTCGAGAATTACTTCACGTAAGGAATCTGGGAGGTTTCTATTATTTTTTAAATCCCAATTCAATGCCTCAAAAAATGGATCAATGAAATCTGTCCGAGTTTGAGTTTCATTATAAGTAGACTGAGAATACGAGGAATGGTTAGAAGTGAATTTATTGATTAGATTTTTAATTTGTAATAATCCTTGTGATTTTGTAATTTCTATATATGACAAATACATTCCCTTGATTTTTTTTCGAATAAATCTTTCTAAATTTCAACGATAGTGTTCAGTCACAATTTTTTTAATTTACTGTATTACAATGTAATTAATTGTTTAAATCCTGCATCATTGAAAATAATATCTAGTGATAAATTCTAAAATTAGAGAAATATTACTAGATGAAATTCAAAAGGAGGTATTTGGACCTCATGAAATAGATGAAACTTTTGAAAATACGGATCATCCTAAATCTCGATATCTAAGTGGTGTGCTGTATCCAATCCAAACTCCAAATTTGGACGACGATGATGGCATTTTAAAAAAACAGATACAAATCAAATCATCTGGAGAAAATAATGACGATGAAAAAACTCCAATTAACATAGGAACAAAACCCAGTTCAATGGGATTAAGTTGTAAAATACCATTAACTCAAAAATCTATTCAGGTAACAATTTCATATGGTAGATACCTCTTGACTGATTCAAACAATATTGAAAAGAAAAATGATGAAATTAAAAATAAAGAAATTAAAAATAAAGAAAATGAAAATAAGGAAAATAAAGAAAATGAAAATAAAGAAAATGATCTAAAGGAAAAAATCACTGAATCTAAAACAAAAAATCTATACCCCGATTGGAAAAGAGTAGATCATAAACCAGCCTCATTCCAATTAGATCTTACAAAATTAGAAGATAAGATAGAATTAGAACCCCATATGTTTTTTAGATATTTTATCAATAAAAATAAAAATGAAGAATCCTTAACTTTGAATGTTTTTTTAACAAATGAAGTAGAAATTAAAGAAGGTACATTTATTGAAGATTCTAATTGTATTTTTCAACCTAAAATCAAATTAACTTCTCCAGAGTCAACCAAAATCTTCTTAAATATTTCAAAAATGACTGATAAAAAAATAAAAGAATCACAACCAAAGGATCAAATTACATTATTTTTATTTAGAAATTTTAAACATTTTGCTCAAGGGAGGAATTGTGCAGTTGAATGGAATTTAGAAGAAACTGATGATAAAACAGATTGGATTCAAACTACTTTTGTTCCACATTATGTAATACGTGAAATAAAACCAAAAGAACCATCTATAGAAATAAAAAAATCACTTAACATGAAAAATCTTTCAGAAGTTACAAATTTTAAAAAATATAAAGAATTATTGTATCCAATTACAACCGATTATGAAAATTGGATAATGGAATTAGAACATAAAATAGAATTGTGGGAGAATGACAAATCTAATACTTATTTTGAAAAAAAATTTATTTCAAATCAAGGTAATATTCCAAAATCATTAACAGAAGATTGTCATGATGCTCTTAAAAGAATCAAAATAGGGATTGATAAAATTTCAAGTGATCCTCTAATTGGAGAATCTTTTAGATTTGCTAATGAGGTTATGTATCAAAACATTATTCATTCAAAATGGGTTAAATTAAACAAAGAAAAAATTTCAAAAGGGGAAACTATAATGGAAGATAACCCCAATCCAAGTTCTGTTGACCCTGAATGGAGATTATTTCAATTAGCATATTTGTTACTAAATATTGAATCAATTACAAATCCTACAATTGAAAACAGATCTAATGTAGATTTACTATGGTTCCCTACTGGTGGAGGTAAAACCGAAGCATATTATGGTATAATTGCATTCACATTGGCATTTAGACGGATAAGAGGAAATGTTCCAACAAGATCAATTGAAGAGGAATTAGATCGTTATGGAGTTTCAATCATTATGCGATACACATATCGTTTATTGACATTACAACAATTTCAACGTGCTGCAACTTTATTTTGTGCATGTGAATATGTCAGATTAAAAAATCCCCAAAACAAAGAAAAATTTGGCAATCAACCATTCTTGGTTGGTCTTTGGGTAGGGCATGACACTACTCCAAATAGTTTTGCAGAAGCAAAAAAGCTAATCCAACAAAAACGTTCCAATCCGAATATGGAAATTGAAAAAACAGATCCAATTCAATTATTGAATTGTCCATGGTGTGGAAGGGAACTTGATGCATACAATTATGAATTTCAGCAATCTTATGATAGTCTAGATAATTTAACACCTAGAAGAATTCAAATTAGATGTAACAAAAAATGCTTCTTTGGTAAATTAAGAGATTCTGAACGAGTACTCCCATTAGTTTTCGTTGACGAAGACATTCGAAATCTATGCCCTTCTTTGTTAATTGCAACTGTTGATAAATTTGCTCAAATTTCTTGGAATTGGAAATACTCTACTTTCTTTGGAAATATTTCACAATATTGTAAAGAACATGGATATAGACCTGGAAATGCACCTAGCACAAATACCCTGGATAGATGTAGTCATCCTGCAAAGAAAAAATTCTCAAATGGTAAGGAGGAAAAAATACCAGTTGTCAATATAGGTAGAAAACTTGCACCTCCGGAGTTAATTATTCAAGATGAATTGCATTTAATTGCAGGGCCATTAGGAACTTTAACTGGATTATATGAAACAGCTATAGATATTTTATGTACTAATGAAACAGGACTCAGACCAAAGATTATTGCATCAACTGCAACAACTAAAAAATCAGAAGATCAATTAAGAGATTTATTTAATTCTAAAACAACAAAAATATTCCCACCGCAAGGATTTGATTTTGGTGAATCTTATTTTGCAGAAGTTTTACCATTAAGTGAAAAACATCCAGGGAAATTGCATGTAGGAATATGTTCTACTTCAGTAAGTGGTTTTAACGTAGATAGTAGAATTGCAGCATGTGTTTTAAGAAAAATTAGACATATTCGTGAAAATAAAGATAAATTTTCTTTTGATGGTAAAGTGTATTCTTTTACGGATAATAACTTGGATCCGTATTATACACTAGTAAGTTACTATAATACAATCAAAAATCTTGGCGCTGCAATTCGTATGTATGAAGATACCATTCCAAGCTATATGGGAGTGATAAGCAATACGTCTGAAAATAAATTTCAAATACAAAATAATGCTCCAAAAGAGAGTGTAGAAATTCTAAAAAAAGAAGAACTTACAGGCAGAATTAACGCAGCAAAAATACCCACAATATTACAAGACATTGAAACAAAGTTAGGAGACAAAAAAGTTCTTGATGCCTTATTATGTACAAACATGTTATCCGTAGGAGTAGATGTTGAAAGACTTAATGCAATGGTAATTAACGGTCAACCAAAAAGTACCTCAGAATATATCCAAGCATCAGGAAGAATAGGCAGAAAAGATCCGGGAATTGTAGTGACAAATTATGCATATATTCGTCCTAGAGATCTTTCTTATTTTGAAAATTTTATTCAATTTCATTCTACATATCATAAATCAGTTGAGCCAGGAATTGTTACTCCTTTCTCAAGCAGATCTAGAGATAGAGGATTGGCTGGAGTATTTCTAGCATTAATTAGAATGAATAGTCAAACATTATCTAATAACCCCAAAAAGTTTGATCCAAACGACACCAACATTGGTAAAATTATTAGTGATATTGAAAACCAAATTATTGCTCGAGTTAATGAAATAGATAAACTAGAATCAGACGGAACTAAAACGGACATAAAAGAATTAATCAAAAAGTGGGACACAGCTAGAATTGAATTCAATAGTTGGACATCTAAAGGAACAGGGGATTTAAAGTATAGACGAAATCCATTTACAAATAAAACTGAATCTGACATTATCTACTTGTTAAATTCTTCTAGAGATGCATATGATGAACATTCATTTGTAATTCCTGAATCTCTAAGAGAGGCCGAATCTGAAATTTCTCTATATTATCATAAACAATACGAGGAGACAAAATAATGGTTGATATAGGTTCAATTAGACCTAGTCAATTAATCACTAGTTTTGGTCCTGGATCTTTAGTAAATTTAGAACATGATACGGTAATGATTCTAGGATTACAATTTTGGAAAAGAGATACTAATGAGGAGAAATTTTTTAAAAGAGTCTCCCACCCATATCTCTCTCGTCAATTAGAAAAAAATTATTTTAAAATGCCAATTTCAGGAGATAAATCAGCTATTCCGTGTATTTCGTTTCCCCAATGGGCAGTATGCCAAGAATGTCATAGATTACAAAAACATCCTAAAACTACTAATTCGAAAAATGGATTTTTCTGTAGATATTGTAAATCTGATTTGCCCTTATTTCATTCAACCTTTGTACAAATTTGTGACAATGGACACATTCAAGAATTTCCTTGGGAAAGATGGGCACATTTGAATGAAAAAATTGGTGCAACAGGAAGAAAACAATGTACAAAAGGTGATGATGAAGAACCGAAACTAGAATTTATTACAACTCAAAAAGGTACTAGTCTATCTAATTACAAAGTAAGGTGTTTACATTGTGATGAATCAAGAACAATGACAGGTGCAACAGACAGAAAAAAATTTAGACAATTAGGATTTAAGGAATGTTACAAAAATCAACCATGGCTCAACATAGACGACAAAAAGTCATGTGATGAGGATATTTACGGAGTTCAAGTAAATTCTTCGTCTGTCTATTATCCTTCTACTGTTACATCCCTATTAATTCCAAATTGGATTCATGATGTTGATGAAGTATTAGATGAAAACTATGGTGCAAACTATAACACTATCAGGGCAGACAGAAAATACGGAAAATCATTTGATCAAATAATGGATTATCATAAAGATGGAATGTTTAAGAAAGTTTTAGAAACTTATTCAAAAGAAGTAGTCATTAAAAGATTAGAGTTAAGATATGAATCTGCAAATTTAGAAATTTCTACAGAAGGGGAAGCATTAGATCAAGAATTTGATGATTTTTCAGATGTAGACATTAGAACGATTAAAGGTCCAACTCACGACAGAAAAGTAGACATAGAACCAATGGTAATTGATTCATCTTCACCTCTAAATGATTATGGAATAGGATCTCTAAAGAAATTTCATCGGTTAGTATCTATTCAAGTTTTAAGAGGATTTACTAGAGGCACCCCTCCCGATCCATATGCTACAGAAACTCAAATGAGAAAAAAACACCCGTTCCGTAAAATCAGTTCAGGTTCTCAAAAAAATTATGAAACAGGAGAGCTGGAAGAAATTGATTGGTTACCTGCTGTTGAAACAAGAGGAGAAGGATTGTTTTTTAAATTTGATGAAACACGTCTTCAAAATTGGGAAAAAAGACCCAAAGTTATTGAGCGATTTAATGTAATCGTGGACAGCTATGCTGAAAATATTGATGCACAAGAGCGTTCAGAAAAACAGAATGTTTTAGAGAGATTTAGTTCGCCCAGATATCTTCTGCTTCATACTTTTGCACATTTGCTTATTCGTGAAATTGCAGATTATGCAGGATACCATGAAGCATCATTAAAAGAAAGAATCTATTCAACATCCGATAAAACAATGAGAAATGGAATTATGATTTACACATCAAGTTCTTCATCTGAAGGAAGTTTGGGAGGACTAGTTAGACTGGGAGATGTAAAAAAGTTTGAAGAAATAATAGAAAATACAGTTAAAAGATCCAATTCATGTTCAAGAGATCCATTATGTGGTGAAACAAATCCTGTAATTGCACAGAATAACAAGATTACATCAAGTACCCAATTATCTGGATCCAGTTGTTATTCATGCACCTTGCTTCCAGAAACTAGTTGTCAAAATTTTAATAATCTTTTAGATAGGTGGATGCTTGAAGATACTGAGGATGGGTTCTTTCGTTCACAGCTTAACCAATAGTCATGAAAACTAAAAAAAAAATATTACTAGAAAGGTTTGTTGATAATATTTCAAAATCAAAAATTGATAAATTTTGTACTCTTTTAGAGAATTCAGAAATAAAATTATCTGATGATATTTTTACAATAAAGAAAAAAATTGATATGAATTCAAATGAAGAAAAATATTTTTTAAATATAATTTCAAATTTTTCAAACAAAGAAGATATAATTTTATTAATTAAATTAATTACAGAAATAAAAAATATCCAAACTAAAATCGATGAAAATACGTCTCTCGCATGGAGTAGCCCAATTAAATATCATAAAAAAATTGATCAGACATACTCAACATTTCTTAAAATGATAAATGAATCCAATGAATCTATAATCTTTGTAGGTTATGCGATGACAGATGATGAAAATCAAGATATTTTTGATGCATTGAAAAATGCAGCTAAGGAAAGACATGTAAAAATTAAGATTATTTTTGACAAAGCCACAAAAGCTAAGAAATGGGGAAAATGGACAAAATCTCCAAAAAATATCATAGCAAAAGTATGGGATGATATTGAATATTTTCCAGAAATTTACTCCTATGATGATAAAACTAGTAGCTTACATGCCAAATTTTTGGTAATAGATGGAAAGGAAATTTTGGTTACATCTGCTAATATGACTGATCGGGCCATGACTAGAAATTTGGAGATGGGTATTAGGCATAGGGGAGAAGTTGCCAGTGACGCTTCAGATTTAATTGAATTACTAATTGAGAAGGGAATTGTTTCGGAGATTAAATATGACTGATGTTTTTGATTTAAAATCTGAAATTTCAACTAAAGAAAAAATTATTTCACAATTTTCTAATTGGTGGTCTGATGAAGAAATTAGAGAAAATATCATTCCAAATATAGTTGAAAAACGTCTTAAAGATTCTATAGACGGAGCATTACAAAATTTTGAAAATGTAGTTGATTCAAATAAAAAGAGTTTTGCAGAAATTTTGTATGATTTAGTAGGACAAAATTTTCTTCTAAATCAAAATAAAACAATTCGCAATAAATTTTTAACAATGATTTTGCAAAAAAAATTTGAAGAAGACTCATCTTTTCAAGAGAGATTTTTAAATTATTTGATTAAAGAAATAACATCCACATCTGAAGGTAAATGTAAAAAATGTGATAAACGATGGGTAATTTCTGAAAAAGTATATTTACAAGGATTAGGACTTTCAAAATCAATCTGCTGTTCAGACCAACATTGTGCGTTAACTCAACAAAAAAATAATATTCCCAAAATCTCTGATCATACATTCCCTGATTTTGTTTGGGGGTTTTCACTTAAAAGGGAATACAAAAATTTTTGTAAAAACTTAATTGATGAATTTAATTTTCCAGAAGAGGTAATTTATCAACCACCTAAAGAAATTAAATTACTTCCAGAAACAGTAAAACCTTTAGGTGTGTTTTCAACTCTTTATGATTTTCAATCAAGCATTGGACTAAAAATCATTGACATGGTTGAAAATTATGAAAAAGAAACATCTCGAGCACTGGTTGTTTTACCTACAGGTGCAGGTAAAACACGTTTAGTTGTTGAGTCACTTATTGAATGGATAAATAACGGAAAGAAAGGCAAAGAAAAATCTAAATTTGTATTGTGGATTGTTGATAAAACGGAATTATGTCAACAAACATTTGATACATTTGCAGAAATATTTCGATTTAGAGGCAAAAAAGATTCTAGTCTTAAATTACATCCAATTTATGGAGATAATTTCAAAAATATTGGAGATATTCTATACAAATATTCCGACGAATCAGGAGAAATTAGTGAAGAAAATGGAATTATCATTGCATCAATTCAGTCTCTTTACAAGATGGCACAAAATGAAGATCTAGGTTCACTACCAGAATTAGGAAAAAATACGTCTATTGTAATAATAGATGAAGCACATCATGCAGTACCATCAAACAAAAGCTATAACAAAGTTCTAAAGTCATTAGGATTTAATTTTAGAAATTCATTAAAAAAAGGAGTTGATATTCATGAAAATCAAGTATGTTTATTGGGATTAACTGCTACCCCCTTTCGAGGGACTGATCAACTAGGAAAAAATACTAAAGATTTACTAAATAGATTTGGTACTGAAAAACGAATTCTATGGCCCCCTTTTTCAGATGAGGCAATCAATGAAAATATTCCTCCTTATGCTCATCTAGATGTTCAAAAAACTGCATATGAATTCGAGCGTGTGAAATTGTATGGAGAAAAATCATATGATAAAGATGGAAAAATTAAAAATTATCGTTTTATTATCCAAAAACTTTTTTCAGCATCCACTTATTCTAAAAATTCCATAATTAGTGATAAGACATACACTGAAAAAAATATTGATTTTGAATTTAAAGAACCTGGTAGATATCAAATTCAATTAATCGTTACAGATAACGATGATAAAATAAGTAAAAATTTAGCTGCTTCCAATATAGAGATTTATCCAATAGAAAAACAAGAAGGTAAAACAAATGTTGAAGAAATGAGAAAACTGTACAAACATTTGATTAATCGAGAAATTCTATCTAGACCACACCATTACATTATTGATAATACCAAAGTAGTGTATGACTTTACAAAAGACATAGAACGATTTAAAACATTTCATGATATTTCTGATTCAACAATAAGAGAAATTGGACAAGATCCTCACAGAAATCATAAAATTATTGAAAAAATAAGATCATTGGTAGATCCTGAAAAAGAAAATAGAGCATCTATTCTTCTTTTTGCATGCTCTATAGACCATTCAAAATATTTATCATTCGTACTTGATGCAATTTATGATATTAAATCTGCCTCTATTGACAATACTACTAGTACCGATGAAAGAGATCAATCAATACATGATTTTAGAACAGGTAAAATTTCGGTTTTATGCAATTATGATATTTTGACAACAGGATTTGATTCACCTAAAGTAGAATGTGTTTTTATCACACGTCCAACTTATAGTCATTTATTATACAATCAAATGACTGGAAGGGGCTTGAGAGGACCAAAAAGTAATGGAACCTCTGATTGTGTAATTATAGATATTTCTGACAATATACAACTTAGTGATGATGATACTGTAATTGAACAACCATGGAAAATTTTTGACTATATTTATGAATCAACATATGATGAACGTGATGAGATTAAAAAAGAGCAAAAATGTTATGGATGTTTTGGAACTGGAAAAAGACAATTTGACACAGAAATACAAGATTGCCAAATTTGTAACGGGATTGGAAAATTTTTACCAAAAAAAGAAGATGATATTTCGTCTCAACCCAGTATAGAAAAACGTAAAGAAAAAATAAAAAAAATCAAAAACGAACTTTTTAGAAAACATCCTAACTTGAGTCTTAAAGAAATTAACGAATCCGTTAAAAAATCATTAAAGTATGATGTTCTTTTAGAATCACAAAACATTGAAACAAAGCCAAAAGGTGATTGGGGGGCATCATGTAAAAAATGTAACAAAAATTCCAGTGACATGCCTAGAACATTATCTCAATTTGGAAGATCAACTGATTTGATTTCAAATGTTAATCCAAAAGGTATTTTTGATGTTTGTAAGGAATGTAGAGGTAAAGAAAATGTTTTCACAGATTCTAAAAAACTAGAATGTGCAAGATGCCCAAAATGTGAAAAAACTGCAAATGGAGTTGAACAGGTGGAACAATTATTTGGATTTCGTATGATGAATGGTAAAAAAGTAGTCCAGTCTCAGTGCAAGAAATGTCGTTAAGTTAGAATAGAAATTATTCTATTATTCCCTTTAACATGAAATCTAAAATATAATTTTCATAGTCTAATGCCGACTCTATTTTTTTTTGGTTTATAATTAATTGGGCATCTTCCCCTATAACATATCTAGGTTCAAGTGTATCAAAATTGGAAAATTCAACAATCTTTTTTGCAACAGTATCTGGCGTATTTGCATTTTCAATAATATTTTTAAACATACTCAAATAATTTTCTATACTCTTAGAATAATCTTCATTCTTTAATGAATTTTTTGATAATGTTTTATTATCTATGAATTTTGTTTTTACCGCTCCAATTTCAATTAGTGATAATTGAATGTCAAACTTTTTTAATTCATATCTTAATGACTCAGTTAATCCTTCTAATGCAAATGATGATGATATGTGTGGCGACATAAAAGGAAAACCTGTTAAACCAGCTACAGATGAAATATTGATTATTTTTCCTGACTTATTTTTCTTCATTATTGGAATAATCTTTTTTAGCATTCTAACTGGCCCAAAAAAATTTGTTTCCATTTGTTGTTTGAATTCTTCAATACTTGTATCTTCAAAACTTCCTAAATGAACATACCCTGCATTATTTATTAAAATATCAATTCTGCCATATTTTTTTTCAATTTCATTTATGGCATTTTCAATAGACGTGTCACTAGTTATATCTAATTGTATAATATCCTCTGAATTTTCTAATTCATTCTCTAATTCATTTTTATTTCTAAGGTTCCTCATTGTTGGAAATGTAATAAAATTATTTTTTGAAAATTCAACTGCTGTTGTAAATCCAATTCCACTTGAACAACCTGTTATCACAACCACTTTTGGTTTGGATTTATTCATAATGAATCTAATTTCTCCTTAATTGCACTATGTAAAGAATATCTGGTGTCTTGTTTAACTAATTTGAATCTCATTCTATTTTTCTAAATTTATTGTATTTATGATTTTAAATTATATTGTATTACGAATTGAATATTTCTCAATTTTTAGGAGTACAGCGACTTTGATAAATACCAGGTATTTTTGAAATAGTTATTGCAATTTGATTCTGAAAAACTAGCAGCAATCGAGCATGTAGGCTCACCTCTGCTAGTCACAGCAGGGCCTGGCAGTGGAAAAACTAGAGTAATTACTGAAAGAATCAAGTTTTTGCTAAAAACTGGACTAAAACCATCTGAAATTCTATGTTTGACATTTTCAGAAAAAGCAGCAAACGAACTCAAAGAGAGAATACAAGAAGATGAAGATGTAAAAGAAAAAATTGACATCTCGGAAATGGAAATCAGTACATACCACTCTTTTTGCAGACATTTGCTTTTAGACAATACTACCCATACCGGACTTGGAATGAAGGGAGGAGTAATTGACAGACCAATGTTTTTGGTATGGGGAGTCCAAAATATTGATAAATTTCAATTCGATGAACATATTGAAATTGGAAACAATGCATCTGAAATTATTGAAAAGATGATTGATGGAATTAGTGTTTTCAATGATGCATTAATTCCACCTGAAGAACTAGAAGTGTTTGTTCAAAAAAGATTGCAAGACCCATCTCTAATGAAAGATGTAGAAGAAGTAGAGTACATACACCTGCTAGATAACCTAACAAAAATTTACAAGGAATATGTGAAATTCAAAAAAGAAAAAGACGTAATGGACTTTGATGATCTTATCGTAGAGTCAAACAAATTAATGGCAAACAAAGAAAAACCACATGCACTAAAAGTGGCACAAGAAAAATACAAACACATCTTAATTGATGAATTCCAAGACAACAACTACGCACAGTTTGCAATTGTAAAAAAACTAGTTAGTAACGGAAATGTTACAGCAGTAGGTGATGCAGATCAAAACATTTACCGATTCCAAGGTGCATATACAGAAATTTTTCAAGACTTTAAAAAAGAGTACCCTGATCATACAGAAATAGTTCTAGCCAAAAACTGGAGAAACCCAAAAAATGTCATTGCAGTATCAAATCAACTCCTAGAGCAAGATTCATTCAGAGAAGCAAAGAAAATCGTGCCTACAAAAGACGATTCTCAGAAGGTAAACGTCATAGAATGCTCCTCTGAATTTGCACAAGCAGAATTTATCAAAAACAAAATTCATGAACTAAAAAAAGAGACTGATTGTAATTTTAGTGACTTTGCCATACTATCAAGAAAACAACGTGATGGGTTTAACGTTGCACAAATTTTAGCATCAGATGGAATCCCTGTAAAGTATATTGGAAAGTCAGAGATTCAAAACTCTCCAAATGCCAAAGTTTTGTTTTCATTTCTTAGAGTAATTGCAAACCCAATGACATCAATGACAAGTATAGTTCGAATACTGCAAGAGTATGGAATTACTGAACAAAATATTTCTAAAATAAACTATGAGGCAATGATTAGAGCCAAAACACAAACTGATGGTGACTACACATATGATGTACTATCTGATCTTAATGTAGATGGTTTAACTCAAACATCAGAGTTGCGTGAAATCCACTCAATGATTCAAAGTTTCATGGATTTGGCAAGAGACAGTTCCCCCTCACAACTAATTTATCAATTAATTAGAACAAAGACTGGAATTTACAAAAAAATATCCAATGATGATTCAATTGAGAACTTCATAGAGCGTTCAATCCTAAATGACATTGTAGATACTGCAATTGACTATGAAAAAATAAACTCAAACATGGGAATAAAGGAATTTTTAGAATTCGTTGATGAATTAAAAAAGTTTGACATTGAAACAAAGCGTCATGATGCAGATTCTGATTCTGTTTCTGTATCTACAATTCACAAAAGCAAGGGACTGGAATTCAAAACAGTTTTCATCATTGATGTTGCAACATCAAAAATCCCACTACGTTACACAGAAAAGCCATTTTACGTACCACGTGAATTATCAAAGGGAGTATTTCCAGCATCAGAACCCAAAGAGGAATTTCTCCGCGAAGAGCGTAGAGTATTGTATGTAGGCATGACTAGAACCATAGATAATCTCTTTGTGATGTATCCTACTCAATATGAGAGCAGAAAAAGAGCCAACAAGGCATCAAAATTCATACAACCACTAAAGCCTAAGGACAATGAGTTTGTTGATTTCATACAATATGATTCAAATTCAAGTTCTGACATTTCTACGACCTTTAACGCAGTTGAAATTATCAAAAATGAACAACTAGCTGAAGTTATTAAAAATCTCTACAGTGAACAATACGAAAGTGCAATTCAAAAGATTTTGGATTTG
>Ga0209657_1000854_pt1 | contig 19231 bp, 20 predicted proteins | sample SaaInlV_100m_DNA_FD_184650 | JGI IMG/M metagenome (GOLD analysis project Ga0209657, IMG submission 184650) | Marine microbial communities from expanding oxygen minimum zones in the Saanich Inlet - SI037_S3LV_100m_DNA (SPAdes) (version 2) | ecosystem: Environmental > Aquatic > Marine > Intertidal... | reverse complement strand
GGTACTGTAGAATGGAGGATTGCTCCTGTAGTCGTGGCAAAATAATCTGCAGTAATTCGTGTAGCTGATACAAACTCGGGAAGCAGTAACATTTGTGTCTTTTTATTTTCAATCTTCTTGAGTGCAAAGCCTGCACTTCTGATTTGCGTCTTCATGTCGGTAATGTCTTGGCTAGAGAGTACTATAGCTGGGACTTCTTTTTTGCGAAGTGGTACAAAGACCACCAAACCTTCTTTAAGAGGTTTAAGAGAGAAATAAGTAAGGGATTCCATACCTATACTGCGTGCTATTGGGATTACATTAATCAGTTGCATAGGTACAGAATATCAGAGAAAAGCCAATAAGTCATAGATTTGTAAAAAGCCCCTAAAACCAGTACAATTATGCGATGAAAGGGGAAACTAAAGATAAATTTATCATTAAGGGACTAGGTGGCAAGAAGAGCCTTGGTGGTAAAATCGCTGTTTCTGGTGCTAAAAATGCAGTACTTCCAGCACTTGCATCTTCTATTTTATTTAAAGATAAATTTTGCATATCAAATGTTCCAGATTTAAAAGATGTAGAAAGTATTAATATGCTTTTGGAAAAACTTGGAGCTACTGTAGAAAAAATAGGTAAGAAGAAGTATTGTGTCAAAACAGACAAAGTTAAATCAACAACACTAGACGAAGAAATCTCAAAAAAGATGCGTGGGTCTATAGCACTTACTGGTCCAATACTTGCTAGATACGGAAAAGTAAGCTTCCCACACCCAGGAGGGTGCGTTATTGGTGAAAGGCCAATAGATATTTATCTGAATGCATTTGAAAAGATGGGCGCACAAATAAAAGAGAAAGACGAGATGTATATAATCTCTGTAGCAAAAGGTAAGAAGTTAAAAGGTGCAGAAATATTTTTCCCTAAGATGAGTCATGTTGCCACAGAGACTATAATGCTCGCAGCAGTATTAGCAAAAGGTAAGACAACGCTTAAGAATTGTGCACTTGAACCTGAAATAAAAGACATTGCAGATTTTCTTAATTCCTGTGGAGCAAAGATAAAGGGCGCCGGTACTCCAACTATTGAAATAATAGGAGGAGCACTTTTAAAAGCTGGAGAGAAAGTTTATAAAACTTTACCTGATAGGATAGAAGCCGGAAGCTTCTTAATACTAGGGGCTGTTGCAGGTGACAACTTAGAGATAACAGATTGTAGTCCAGAACATATTAAAGTTTTAATAAATGTATTGAAAGATTCAGGTGTACCAGTAATTGAAAAAAGGAATAGTGTTGCGATTGTAGGAAATGGAAAAATAAAAAATAAAGATTTTAAATGTATTGATATAAAGACACATGAATACCCAGGATTTCCAACAGATTTACAGTCGCCAATGGCAATATATCTGACACAAGTTAGTGGGGAGAGTCTTTTGTTTGAAACTATCTTTGAGGGGCGTTTAAATTATACTAATGACTTGGTAGAGATGGGTGCAAATATTACTATGTGGGACCCGCATAGAGTAATGATAAAAGGCCCAAAACAACTTAAAGGAAAGGAGCTCGTTGGCCCAGACCTCCGTGCGGAGTTCGCATTCTTTATGGCAGCGATTGTAGCAAAAGGTGAGTCAGTTATAAATAATACAAGATATATTGACAGAGGATATGAGCGTATAGAAGAGCGTTTGAGTGAAATAGGGGTAGATATAAAAAGAATTAAAATATAATGTCATTTTTAACACCAAAACTAGGAATAGATTTAGGGACAACATACACACTTGTTTTTGTGCCTGGTAAGGGTGTGGTTTTAAACGAACCTTCTGTTGTTGCTGTGTCTGAGCAAGACAATAAAATATTGGCAGTAGGGAATGATGCAAAAGAAATGATAGGAAGGACGCCAGATAATATAATCGCATACCGCCCGATGAAAGACGGAGTAATAGCGGACTATCGGGTGACAGAAGCGATGATACGATACTATATGAGAAAATCTCTTGGTAAATGGAATTTGTTTAAGCCGGAAGTTATGATATCCGTCCCCGCTGGAGTAACTTCTACAGAAAAGCGTGCAGTGATAGAAGCAACAATGAAAGCAGGAGCGAAAAGCGTTTATGTGGTTAAAGAGCCGATACTAGCGGCAATAGGCGCGGGTATTCCAATACATGAAGCACGAGGACATATGATAGTAGATTGCGGAGGAGGAACTATCGATGTGGCTGTAATCTCGCTTGGTGGTATCGTAGCGTCTACTTCTGTAAAGTGTGCTGGCAATAGGATAGATAGAGCAATTGCGGATTATATAAAAAGAACATTTAACTTGGCTATTGGTGACAAGACAGCAGAAGATATAAAGATAAAAGTAGGTTCAGCAGTAGTGGTAGAAGAAGATATAACAATGACAATAAAAGGACGGGATTTTCTTACAGGACTTCCGCGTTCTGCAGAAGTAAAAACAAATGAAGTTGTAAAAGCAATCGGAAGAGAGCTTAAAGAAATGATAAAGGCTATAAAAACAGTCTTGCAGGAGACACCTCCTGAACTTTCAGCAGATATTATAGACCAAGGAATAATTACAACAGGTGGCACGTCACAACTTCGTAATTTCCCAGACCTCGTCTTTAGACGCACGGGCGTAAAAGCCGTCCTTGCAGACGAAGCTGCATTTTGTGTAGCCAAAGGTACAGGTATCGCACTCAACCATCTTGATACATATAAGAAAAGTATTTTAGCAAAAAGATAAAGACGCTTGACACCTATGTTATTATAAGAATATGAATACACCATTTGAAAATTATTTAGAGAATTTAGATAAAGCAATTTCTATACTAGAGCTTTCAGACAAAGAAGCTGGTATTTTAAAAGAGCCAGAGAATACTATAGAGAAAAAGATTAAAGTAGAGCTTGAGAGTGGAGAGAAAGAACTCAATGCATACCGTGTGCAGTTTAGTAATGCACGTGGACCGTATAAAGGGGGTATACGTTTTCATCAGGATGCTGACATAGATGAAGTGAAAGCGCTTTCCGCAGCGATGGCCATAAAGTGTGCAGTGGTAAACATACCATTTGGTGGTGCCAAAGGAGGCGTACAGTTTAACCCAAAACATATGAGTAAGGATGATGTTGAAAAGGTGGCGCGTGCATTCATAGGAGCTTTTGTAGAGGATATAGGGGTAGACAAAGACATTCCAGCGCCAGATGTGCAAACTAATCCAGAAATAATGGGTATTATGCTGGATGAATATGAAAAGACAAAAGGTAAGAGCGAAGCGGGAGTTATTACAGGTAAACCAATAGAGCTTGGTGGAAGTGCGGGGAGGGGTACTGCTACGGCACAAGGTGGCGCATATGTACTACAAGAGTTCGTAGACACAATCCATCCTAAAAAGAAAGACCTGACAGTCGCTATACAAGGGTTTGGTAATGCAGGAAGCAACATAGCAAAGATTTTGCACTATATGGGTTATACAATAGTTGCAATATCTGACAGTAAAGGCGGAGTGCACAGTAGCAGAGGTATTGATCCAGAGCATGCGAGCAAAGTGAAGCATGAGGGGGATGATCTTACTCATATGTATTGTGAAGGTACTGTATGTGATTTAGAAAAGCTAGAAAGAGACAATGCAAAAATTATAAAAAATGGAGATGTCATAACAACAGAATGTGACATACTTGTCCCAGCTGCGCTTGATGGAGTGATAAATAAAAATAATGCAAAAGATGTGAAAGCAAAAATAATCCTTGAGCTTGCAAACGGACCCACAACACCAGAGGCAGATGAGATGCTGAAAGATATGGGAGTAACTATTATTCCAGACGTGCTTGCAAATGCAGGAGGTGTAACCACTTCGTATTTTGAATGGACACAAAACAGAAACGGATTTTATTGGAGTGAGGAAGATGTACAAGAAAGACTAAAACCAATTATGGTAAAAGCGTTTACAGATATATGGAAGCTAGCAAAAGAAAAAGACATACCACTTCGCGACGCAGCATTTGCACTTGGGGTGGGTAGAATAATAGAAGCGTCACGTCTAAGAGGTAGGATTTAATTCTACAGGAAGTTTAGTAGTCCGTCGTAATTTATGAAGTCAAAGAATTGATAACCGTATTGGACTGTTAAACTGAAGTTGTCCGTCACGAGCAAGAGTCCTAATATTATCAAGAATACTCCTCCGATATATGAAACTACTTTGAGGTATTTGGAAAGTTTGGTTATGTATTGTGTGGCGTGAGAGAAGCCTAGCGCTATCGCTAGAAACGGTATAGCAAGCCCTAGAGAGAAGACAGTGAGCATTATAGCGCCTTGTATGGCTGTCGTAGTAGTAGATGCAAGTAAGAGGATTGAGCCAAGTATAGGGCCAACACAGGGTGTCCATCCAAATGCAAATGCTCCTCCTATGACAAACGAGCTTGATGACTTACCGATGGTGAGCCATTTAGGTATTTTGAAACGTCTCTCTCTTTGAAGGAAGTTTAGATTAAATGCTCCAAGCATAAAGAGTCCGAAGATTATCACAAGCCCTCCACCAACACGCCCAAACCAAAGTCTAAATGGTGCAAGAGCTTGACCAAAGAGTCCAGCTAAGGTGCCGAAGATTATAAACACTAATGCAAATCCTAAGATAAAAAATACACCGTTTCGGAATATTTTTTTACGCGCAGCTTTTCCTTTCTCAGGGTCTTGTGCATCTTCCTCAGATACTCCACTTATAAACCCTAAATACGCAGGTACAAGCGGTAGCGTACAAGGTGCAAGAAATGTAAGAAGTCCTGCAAAGAAAGATGATAATAAAAATCCTATACTTATTGTCTCAAACATAATATTTTAGTTATTAATAATAGCGTTCATTTTTTCTCGCATTTCATCAAGTGCCATTGGACCTCTTTTGTGTACCATTATATTTCCGTCTGCATCTACAAATATAGTCTCTGGCATAGAGAATCCACCGATGCTTTTATAAAATGCATCTTTTGAGTCTAATAAAAATGTCATTCTCTCTGTAACACTTATCTCATCTGTAAAGCCTTTTGCCTTTTCAAGAGATTCTTGTCTGTCTATTGCTACGACTGTAATCTCATCACCAAACTCTTCTTGCAGTAATGCAAAGTCTTCAAGCTCAGCTCTACAGAAAGGACACCATACTGCCCATGAATTTATCACGTGAGGTTTTCCTTGAAGATCACTTAATTTGAATGAATTTCCTTCGTAGTCTACAAAACTAAGGTCTGGCACTTTATCGTATTTAGTTTCCTCAGATGCCTTATCTTCTACTGCGGTAATTTCTCCAGTATCTCCATTCCGTAATATAAGAAAACCTCCTCCTATTACTAATATAATTACTATAGTTATAATTGCTTTCATAATTTTCTGCGCTCTTCTCCCGCGCTGTTATTTTAATAATTCTGTTTCGGGGTGTACTGCAAGCCATGAGAACCAAAAGCCATCTATATGCGGTATTGGTTCACTGTCGCTTGTCATCTCTACAATACCAGCTTCATCTCTGTTGATTTCTATATTTTTACCAGCGAAAGTATCTTTTGTATTACCAACTTTCAGTGCATCTTGATGATACGCTTTGAACTCGCTGTCAATCTCAATCCCTAATACAAACGCTTTAGGATGTAGTCTGTCGTCGTTAAATGTAGCTCCAAAGCTTACTGATTCGTCTGTATAGTAGTCGCCATATGGATCACGGCCGTAGCTCCTTATGGCTCCAGTTTCGCGTGAGAGTATTTCAGTATTTGGATGGGCTTTTTTCCATGGCCCGTATTGTACTGTGTCTGCAGGAAGCACCTTTAACTTCTGTCCTGTTGATACGCCAAGCACTGCTTCACCTAGGACTTGTGACCAGAGCGATTCATCCTCTTCAATTGCTGTTCTGTTGTACATAAGCAAGTTTGACTGCCAGAGTTTTCCTGATACTCCAAACTCTTGTGGCACTCCACCTACCTTAGGGTCAAATACGATACCTGTCGCACAAAGTGGGCAGTATGTTACAAGCACTCTTTCGTTTGCAATATTGTCATTTACTATCTCATGCCATACGAGCACTTGGTAAGGATAGAATCTCTCAACACCATTTAATACAAGCCCAAGCCCCACGTCAGTATCTTTTAAATATTCATCAGCATCTTTTACAGAAATAAATTTCGGATTATCAATTGACGGTATGCCGTCTTTACCAGGCCCACCAGAGAGGATTTCATTTAATGGTATAGAATGTTGTATACCATCTGTCTCTAATATTGTTCTTGATGATTTATTCATATTATTTTCTTTAGACTCCAATATATTTTTTTGTTCATCTGTAATTTTAGGTAACCCTTGACTTTCTTCTTCTACAAAAACTTCTACACTGTCACCTTCGGGGATAGGGAATTGACCCCTACTTTTATAGAAAAGAAAGCCTACTCCAATTACGATTATTATTAATACAATGATAGGGAATTTCATATATTTATTTTAGCTTATTTATTCTTATATTATATCAAACGTGTCAAGTCCGTACATCAGCAGTAAATGATATACTTGTTGGGTGGAATACAAATACGTTATAGGAATAGATGAAGCGGGGCGAGGACCTCTCGCTGGTCCAGTATCAGTGGGTGCTGTGCTTTTTGAGTATGATGAATATGAAAAATTTAAGAAAGAAAGCAAAGATACTCTTGCCGGACGAGATTCTAAAAAATTAAGTGAAAAGAAAAGGGAAGAATGGTTTGAAAATATTCAAAAGCTACCACTTAAAAGTTCAGTAGCGTTTTCAAGTAATAAAGTAATAGATACTAAAGGTATCGTACCTGCGATAAATATAGCGATTGAGAAAATCTTTACTGGATTTAAATTAAAGCCACAGGAGTGTCTGGTGCTTCTTGATGGTAATCTGAAAGCGCCTTATGAGTTTGAAAATCAGGAGACTATCATAAAAGGGGATGAGAAAGAGCCTGTGATATCACTAGCCTCAATAGTAGCGAAAGTAAGTAGAGACAGGTATATAGTAAAACTTGCTAAAAAATACCCAGAGTATAATTTTGAAAAGCATAAAGGATATGGGACAAAAGTACATTATGAGATGATAAAAGAGCATGGTCTCTGTAATATCCATAGGCGTAGTTTCCTCAAAAAGCTCTAGGATTTGCCAAAAATGGTAGTTTTTGGTATAGTACTCTTTATATGACAGTAAGGATGAGACATACAAGAAGCCATACCGCCAATAGGCGGTCACACCACGCGCTAAAAGAGCCGCGTCTTTCTTCATGTCCAGACTGTAAAGCTCCTACAAAACGTCACACTATGTGTGCATCTTGCGGAAGATACAGAGGTAGAGTAGTGGTAGATATGGCAGCTAAGATCGAAAAGAAACAAGAAAAGGCAAAAGCTAAAGCTAAGGCACGAGGAGAAGAAGCAACACCAGAACCTGAGCAAACAGAGGACAAAGTACTGAACGCTACAGAGTTATCCAAGAAATAGTTTTAAATTTAATATATAAAATGTTAGTATTGTAAGATATTAATATATGAATAGGCACCTTTCTAGATCAATAGTAATGCAGACATTGTTTGAATTAGATTTCAATGGTCTTGTTAGTGGAAAAACAAAAATAAAAGATACTAAAACCGCACTCTTGCGGAACACTGAAGAATTCGCCCCTGGTATGGGTGATTTTTCTTTTGTACAGGAGCTGTTGGATAATATTCTTGAAAAGAGAAACGATATAGATGACATTATAGAAAAAGCAGCACCAGAATGGCCTATTGATAAGATCTCAATTGTTGATAGAAATATCTTAAGAATAGGCTTGTTTGAGCTTTTATTCGCAGATAGAAAGGAAGTACCTGCAAAGGTAGCTATAAACGAAGCTATAGAACTTGCTAAGACTTTCGGCGGGGAAAGCAGTGGGCGATTTGTAAACGGAGTACTCGGAGCAGTGTATAAAGAGATGGGTGAACCAGGTAAAGACGAAGTCTCTAAAAAGAAAACTAAAAAGAAGATAGAAGATGTACCGTATGAGAAAATGCCTATTAAGAGGCTTGGTGGTGCTGTAATATATGCAAAAGACGGTGATGATATTCAGCTTGCTTTGGTGCACGATGTGTTTGGGCACTGGACACTATCAAAAGGTGGCATAGATGAGAAAGATGACACAGAAAAAGGTACAGCAAAAAAGATAAAAGAAGAGCTTGGTATAAAAATTGAAATCAAAGATAAGCTTGGAGAAAATGAATACATAGCATCTGATCCAGAGATTGGTAAAATGAGAAAACAAGTCGTATACTTTTTGGCAGAATCAAAATTTACAGAACTAAAGCTTGCAGAGAAGGGTGGGCTTGATGATGCTAAATGGTTCAAACTAGAAGACATTGCAGAACTTAACTTTTATGATGATATTTTGCCGATAGTAACAAAGGCAGTAAATATATTACTTAAGAAATAATATGGATTTTTCAAAATTTGAAGAAAAATTAAATATCACTTTTAAAGACAAAGACTTGCTTATGCAGGCATTTTTGCATCGCTCATATTTAAATGAGAACAAAGGTCTTAAGATGAATCATAATGAACGGTTAGAATTCTTGGGAGACGCGGTGCTCGAGCTTGTGGTCACAGAATTTCTTTTTGCAAAGTATCCTAAAAAGCCAGAAGGGGATCTGACTTCATACAGAGCAGCGCTTGTTAACACTATTACACTTTCAAATGTTGCCGGCGGGCTCGGTATGAATGATTTCTTACTGCTTTCAAAAGGAGAAGCAAAAGACACAGGGCGCGCAAGACAATATATACTCGCAAATACTTTTGAGTCATTTGTCGGTGCACTTTATCTTGATGGTGGATATGAAAATGCAAAAGATTTTATAGCAAAAAACTTATTACCACTCACTGATGAAATAGTAGAAAAGGGGCTATGGCAAGATGCTAAGAGTCGCTTCCAAGAGGTAGCTCAGGAGAAGATGAGCATTACTCCACAATACAAAACAGTGCAGGAAGTAGGGCCAGATCATGCTAAGAACTTTATAGTAGGTGTGTACTTGGATGATAAAAAGGTAGGTCAAGGCGAAGGAAAGTCAAAACAAGAAGCAGAGCAAGATGCAGCGCAGAATGCGTTGGAGGTGAAGGGGTGGGCCTAATACGGGAAAAGGTCTGTCCTCGGGGAGGAATGTAGCGAAGCGAAATGACGGGAGAGGTGAGTCCTTGAGGAGTATTACTTTACAATTTTGTAAAAGATGATAGATTTAATATATGATAAATTACGATAAAAATTTAATAGAGAAAATAGCGCAAGAATATAATTTTGATTTTATTGTATTATTTGGCTCTTTTGGTACTGATAGTCAAAGAAAAACAAGTGATATAGATATAGCGGTTAAATCAGATTCAAAAATGAGTATTGAAAAGTATACAAAAGTACAAGAAGCTTTTGCTGAGATATTTGGCGTACAAGGAGAAAAAATTGATATAGTGGAGATAGGGCATGTATCCCCACTTTTGGCGCATCAAGTTGCTATAAAAGGCAGGTTGCTTGTAGGAAATCAAATTGACTTTGGCAAATTTCGACTCTATGCCCTTAAAAATTATTTTGAAACGAAGAAATTTAGAGATTTTACAAAGAGATATATAAGACAAAATTTATATGTTAAATAAAGAAATAATAGAAAAGAAAAATCAGCAGATTATATCTTATTTGAACGAAATTAGCCCTGTCATTGAAATGGATTTTGATGAATATAAAAGTGATATATATAAAATAAGAACGCTAGAGAGAAATATTCAACTTATAGTTGATAATATGGTAGACATAAATAATGAATTAATTGCTGGTAATAATATAGAACCTGCGGATGATTATTATAATTCTTTTATCAAGCTTGAAGAAAATAATATTTTGTCTGAAGACCTTACAAGGTCACTTGCTCCGCTTACAGGTTTACGTAATCGTCTTGTTCATGAATATGAAGGTGTAGACCAGAAGATACTTTTCGATACTATTCAGAGGAGAATTATTGACATAAAGGAGTATTTGAGAGTTATTTTGGAGGTAGGATAAGATATAATAAATCCAAGCAATAAATAAAATGACTAGGCTTGACAAATGTATTATTATTTGCTATAATTAAATAAGATATATGGAAAAATTAAATAATCTAGAAGCACATTTAAATAACCCAAAAAATGAAAGTGAGGAAGAAGAAATGGTAGATGAAAAAGGAAAAAATTTGGAAGATTTAAGAGATGAACTTTTTGAAAAGATCAAGGCAACAGAAGAAGAAAGAAATAGCGTACAAAGGTTAATAGAAATAGGTGAAGATAAGATAAAATCTTTAGAGAGTCAGAAAACAGGGGACGAAATAATGGATGGTCTTCTAGATAGGCTTATTAATGATTCAAAAAAAAGAGCTATAGACTCTGTTGAATATAGCATAACAAGCTCAAGACCTTTGAGAAAAATGATTGACAGTGCTGAAAAGCAGATTTCTAAGCTCGACACAGATCAAGAAATTTTTAATAAGGAAAGTGGTGCAAAAGGTAAAGAGCTTAGAAAAAATTAGAAGATTTATCTAGTATATAAGATCTTGTGTGTCCAGTCTGGTAAATAAATATTTACCAGACTCGGATCATGAGGTTTTTTTATTTGTCTAAAACTTGTATAATTAAAGTAACGTTCCTTAAGGTCTTGCTCTTTAGTATTTGCTCCTCAAGGACTGACCTCTTCCCGCTTTTTTCAAAAGCTCCTCGAGGACAGACCTTATCCCGCAAATATAGAAAGACCTTTTCCTGCGTTACTTTTTATGTATCTAAAATCTCTAGAACTCTCTGGTTTTAAGTCCTTTGCGAAAAAGGGTGTTTTTGATTTTACATCTGACATCTCAGGGATTGTCGGTCCTAATGGCTCAGGCAAGTCTAACGTCGCAGAGTCATTTCGGTTTGCACTCGGTGAGCAATCCATAAAGTCTTTAAGAGGGAAACGTGGTGAGGATTTGATATTTAACGGTTCTAAAAATATAGGGCGTTCAAACAGAGCGTCTGTAAAAGTAACATTTGATAATAAAAAACGATTCCTAGATATTGATTTTGACGAAGTGGTAATAGAGCGCGTAGTGCACAGGGACGGAGTAAACCAATATTTTATAAATGGCTCACAGGTACGCTTGCGCGATGTGGCAGAACTTCTCGCATCTGCAAACATTGGTTCATCTGGGCATCACATAATCTCACAAGGACAGGCAGACAGGATATTGAATGCAAATATAAAAGAACGTAAAGAGATGATAGAAGACGCACTAGGGCTTAAAGTATTTCAATATAAGAAGCAGGAGAGTCAGCGTAAGTTACAGAAGACAGAAGACAATATAGCCCAAGTTGAGTCTTTGAGAAAAGAGATTGCTCCGCATATTCGATTTCTCAAAAGACAAGTTGAAAAGGTAGAGAAGTCTATAGCTATGCGAGAAGAGCTCAAAGGTCTTTCACTCGATTACTTAAAGAGAGAAAGTGAATATATAAATTATAATAAAAAGAAAATAGAAGAAGACAGAGTAGCCCCAGAGAAAGAATTAAAAGAGCTTGAGAGCAAGCTCCAAAAAGCTAAAGAAGTGCTTGCAAAGTCAGACGAAGCTGATGAAAAGAGTGAAGAGCTTATAAATATAGAAAAAGGCCTTGCTGATATAAGAGCGAAAAAGGATGCACTTGTACGCGAACTTGGGCGAGTAGAAGGGCAATTAGCAGGAGAAGAAAGGCGAATAGAAAAAGAAAAGGAAGAGCAAAAGGTGCTTGAAAACAGAACAGTGAGCTATAGTGAGCTTGATAAGGTTGCCCAGCAAGTGTATTCACAGCTTGACGATGGAGATACAAAAAATGATACAGAAGAGATCAAAGGTATTCTCCGTACTGTAGGTTCTATCGTAAGAGATTTTATGTCTACGACTTTCTCTGGAGAGAAGAGTGTAGATGTGGACTATAGCGAACTTGAGAAAATGAAGAATGAAAAAACAGAGCTTGATAAGAAGCTTGAAGGTGTGTCTGAAGATGAGTCTACTTATAATAAAAAATACAACACTCTGAAGAAAGAGATAGAAACTGGGAAGGATGACAGTAGAGAGGCAGAGCGCGAGGTCTTTAGTATAATGTCACGTCAAAGTGAATTAAGGATAGTCTTAAGTAAGCTCAGTAGTAAGGAAGACGAGGTGTCCCACGCTAAGGACGACTTTGAAAGAGAACTTCAAGAGGTTGCAGTGTTGGTAGGTAGAGCTGTTCTTGATTATCATAAATATGATTTAAATATGAATTCCGAGGATATAGCAAATGAAGATAGAGGTATGCAGGAAGAGAGAAGAAGAAAAATAGAGAAGATTAAGATACGGCTTGAAGAGTTTGGCGGCGGTTCAGGGGAAGACACAATGAAAGAATATAAAGAGGCGACGCAGCGTGATGAATTCTTAGAGCGTGAGATAGTAGACTTAGAAAAATCAGCTGAAGCCCTTCAGGACTTGATAAAAGATTTGGAAGAAAAACTAAGTACGCAGTTTAAAGATGGTATTGAAAAGATAAATAAAGAGTTTCAGAATTTCTTCTCGCTTATGTTTGGTGGTGGAAAAGCGAACTTGTCCGTAATAAGAGAAAAGAAAAAGAAAAAGTCAGATACTGATTTGTCTGATATAGAAGGAATGCCTGAACTAGAAGAGGAGGATGGAGAAGAAGGGATAGATATCTCTATAAGTCTGCCAAATAAAAAGACACAAGGTCTTGTAATGCTCTCAGGTGGTGAGCGCGCTCTTACATCTATTGCGCTTCTCTTTGCTATGTCGCAAGTAAACCCACCACCGTTTCTAGTACTTGATGAGACGGACGCCGCGCTTGATGAAGCTAATTCAAAACGTTATGGCGATATGATAGAGAATCTATCAAAGTATTCACAACTTATCCTCATTACTCACAACAGAGAGACAATGTCCCGTGCTGGTATAATATACGGCGTTACGATGGGTTCTGATGGCGTCTCAAAACTTTTGTCGGTGAAGTTTGATGAAGCAGTGCAAGTGGCTAAATAATGGGTTTTAGGCTAAAATAAGCCTATTATATGGACGATTTGAATAAAAATAAAAAAGGGCATCTGCATCCTATGACGCAGATGATAAACGAAATAAACTCTATATTTTCTGATATGGGTTTTGAATTTGCAGATGGTCCAGAGATGGATAGTGAGCATTACAATTTTGACGCTCTAAACTTTGAGAAGGATCACCCTGCTCGTGCCATGCAAGATACTTTTTGGGTGAAGGATAAAGAGAGTACCGTGATGCGAACACATACTTCTAATGTACAGATTCGTTATATGGAGAACAATAAACCACCTATACGGATTATCGTCCCTGGTAAAGTATTTAGGAATGAAGCAACTGATGCAACTCATGAAGCGCAATTCTATCAGTTTGAAGGCTTGATGGTTGATGAGACCACTACACTTGGAACACTTAAAGGGGTGCTTAAGACTTTTCTTGAGAAGTTTTTTAGTAAAGATGTTGAGATAAGATTAAGACCAAGTTACTTTCCATTTGTTGAACCTGGGATTGAGGTTGATATGTCGTGTTTTAGCTGTGAAGGAAAAGGTTGCTCAATATGTAAAAGTACAGGTTGGATAGAGGTGCTTGGTGCAGGTATGGTCCACCCCAATGTGCTCAAAGCTGGAGGGATAGACTCTGAGAAATATCAAGGTTTTGCTTTTGGTGTGGGTATTGATAGGTTAGCAATGCTTAAGTATGGGATAGATGATGTAAGACTGCTTTATCAGGGCGATTTGAGGTTTGTAAATCAATTTTAATATGGAAGCAAGCTATAACAAATTACAAGAATACTTTGAAGATAAACTGCCATCACCAGAAAAGGTAGCAGAGGCTTTGACATTTCACTCATATGAAGTTGAGGGTATTGAAGAAAAGGATGGAGATTATATTTTTGATATTGATGTATTGCCAAACCGTGCACCAGACTCGTCTGACGAGAAAGGTGTAGCCAAAGAGCTTTCTGCTGTTTTGGATATGTCACTTAAAGAAGATGTATTCTCAGGAAAGTTAAGTGAAATAAAGATAACTGTTTCAGTGTCGCAGATAAACAAACTTCTGGGTGCTGATATCTCAGCAGGAGAAGTAGAAGATATATTAAAAAGATTAGGGTTTGAATATGAAGTGTCAGGCGAAGAGTTTGTGGTTAATCCTCCACTTGAAAGAACAGATTTAAAAATAAAAATAGATATTATAGAAGAAGTGGGGAGAATTTATGGTTATGAGAATATAGAAGCGATTCTACCAAGCAAATCAGAAAAAGCACCGAAGATTAATAAAAAATTCTATTATGTAAGTAAGATTAAAAACTTCTTAGTAAAAGAAGGATTTTCGGAAGTTTATACTTATACTTTTAGGGACAGTGGGGAAGTAGAGATGATAAAACCATTTGCATCTGATAAAAACTTTTTGCGTACAGATTTGCGCGGAGGACTATTAAGGTCATTAGAGCAAAACACTAAAAACTTGCCCTTACTTTCATGCGACGAAGTAAAAATATTTGAAATAGGAAATGTGTTTAATAAAGATAAAGAATATACATCTTTAGGCATTACTGATTCAGGAGATATTGTAAATAAATTATCAGAGTTTCTTGGTGTAGAAATTAAAGGTGATACTGAAGATAATATATTTGAAACAAATTTTGACGAGCTTTTAGAAAAACTTCCGGAACCAGAAGATGAGTATGAAAAGTTAGAAAAAAAAGAGAGTATTACTTACAGTTCAATCTCTCCATATCCATTTATGTTGCGAGACATTGCAGTATGGGTGCCTAGTGATGTTACAAGTGATGATGTATTAGAGGTGGTTAAAAAAGAGAGTACAGAGCTTTTGGTAAATACTAAACTCTTTGATGAATTCAAAAAAGACGACAAAATTTCTTATGCATTTAATCTAGTATTCCAGTCACAAGAGAAGACGCTTTCAGATGAAGAAGTAAATAAAATAATGGATTCTGTCACAGAAGCTTTAAACAGTAATTCCAATTGGGAAGTAAGATAGCCTAAATACCTCATTTCTTGAAGAAATGAGGTATTTAGGCCTTAAAATGGCTATGTTTCCTATCCACAAAATCGCCTGAAATTCGTTGAATTTTAGGGGCTTTTTTGATATAATATACGTATCAAAAGGGCTTAAAAGCCCCAATTTGTCTAATAGATTATGGCTAAAAAAGAGGTTAAAAAAGAAGTAAAATCATCAGGAAAAGGGCATCACTATGATGCTCAAGATATTACAGTCTTAGAGGGTCTAGAGCCGGTCAGGAAGCGTCCTGGGATGTATATCGGTACAACAGGTCTTGAAGGATTACACCATCTTATATGGGAGATTTTTGACAATGCGCGAGACGAAGCGATGGGTGGACATGCTGATGATGTAGAAGTAGCACTTTTGCCAAATAATCGGATTCGCGTAGTGGACAATGGACGAGGTATTCCAGTAGATAAGCACGCTAAGACAAAAGTTTCAGCACTTGAGACTATTATGACCACACTTCACGCTGGTGGTAAGTTTGGTGGCGAGGGATACAAAGTTTCTGGAGGTTTGCACGGTGTAGGAGCTTCTGTTGTAAATGCACTTTCATTATATGCAAAAGCAGAAGTAAGAAGAGACGGAGGGGTGTTTATGCAAGAATATAAGCAAGGAAAGAAGAAAGCTCTTGTAAAACAGATTGGTAAATCAAAAGACACAGGTACAGTAATTACTTTTGATGCCGACCCAGAGATCTTCAAAGAAATTGTATATGATTGGAATAAAATAACCACACACTTGCGTCAGCAAGCATACCTTGTTAAAGGGACACGTATTACTTGTATTGATGCACGTGAGTATGAAGGAAAGATAGACGCAGACAAAGCATTTTATTTGCAGGAGCTTGCGCTTGATACTCTCACAATGTCTTTCTATTTTGAAGGGGGGCTACTTTCGCTTGTTAAATTTAAAAATCAACATCAAAAGCCAATCCATAAGAATATTTTTTATGTTGAGAAAGAAATGGACGGAGTAGATGTAGAAGTGTCACTTCAATATGTAGATGACATATCATCTAGAATATCTGCATTTGCAAACAATACTTATAATGCAGAAGGTGGTATGCACGTCACTGGTTTTAAGACTGCTCTGACTAGAACTGTCAACAACTATGGACGGAAAAATAATCTAATAAAAACTAAAGAAGATAATTTTACTGGCGACGATGTACTAGAAGGTTTGACTGCTGTCATCTCTATCAAAATGCGAGAGATCCAGTTTGAAGGACAGACGAAAGGTAAGCTCGGTTCTGTAGAAGCAAGAGGTGCAGTAGATGCAGTATTTACTGAAGCTTTCGGAGCATTTCTAGAAGAACATCCAGATGACGCGAAAGCTATGATAGGGAAGGTTACTTTAGCGCTTAAAGCAAGAAAAGCCGCTAAAGCTGCTAAAGATAGTGTGCTTCGTAAAGGTGCGCTTGACGGTATGACGCTCCCAGGGAAGCTTGCTGATTGTCAGAGTAAAAAAGCAGAGGATTCAGAGATTTGGTTTGTGGAGGGAGACTCTGCTGGAGGTTCATCAAAGATGGCGCGAGAAAGAAAAACGCAAGCAATACTACCACTTCGTGGAAAGATCTTAAATGTTGAACGCGCACGACTTGACCGTATGCTTGGCTCAGATGCTATAAAGAGTATTGTGATAGCCCTCGGTGCAGGTATAGGTGATTCATTTGATATAGAAAAGATAAGATATCATAAAGTTATAATAGCCCCCGATGCTGATGTAGACGGCGCTCACATAGCAACACTTCTTCTAACGCTCTTCTATCGTCATTTTAAAAAAGTTATTGAGGCAGGATATGTATACATAGCTGATCCACCGCTTTATAAGATTCAGGTTGGTAAAGAAATACACTATGCTCGTACAGACGAAGAAAAATTTGCAATAGTAGGTAAAGATTTTGAAGGAGAGGAGGTTGAAGATGGTGAAAATACAGAAGAGGAAGAAGTAGAAGAGGTTACAACTAAAAAACCAAAAATAAAAATACAACGTTATAAAGGTTTTGGAGAAATGAATCCAGAAGAACTCTGGGAGACAACTATGGATCCAGAAAATAGAGTGCTTAAACAAGTAACTATAGAGGATGCAGTAGAAGCAGATAAGGTGTTTGATACACTTATGGGCACAGATGTGACTCTAAGAAAATCATTTATTCAGTCTAATGCCAAAATGGCAAACTTGGACGTATAAATATAAATAAAAAAAGCCCCGCACCGAAGGTCGCGGGGCTTTTTTTATTTGGGTCGGCGGAATCCCCAGACTCCAAGTATTGCAGATGCAATAAGGGACACGGCAAGTATGTATTCTGGATTAGACTCTCCACGTGAGAGTATGGTAAATGTTGCCATAAACCAGATTACGACTATTGTGATTGCTATCCATGGGTATTTCATAATATATAAAAATTAAATTCTTATTCCTTTCATTTTATTATACAGGTCTGGATATTTTTCCGCTAGTGCATATGCAATATCGATGAAACGTTCTTTGGAATTGTACTCTTTGTCTTTTATATACTCAGTGCTTTTTGATGTATATATTATTTCATGTAACCTTTCCACTTCTTCCATATGTTCTTCAGACATTGCTTTCACCTTATCAAGAGAATGGTCTTCAAAGAATGAATTTACAGCATCTATCATGCTGAAATCATCTGAAAGCTTCAGACATACCATATCTATAATAAGAAGTGCTCGTATGAAAGCTATAACGTCAGGCGGGAACTTCATATGATACTTCTCAACAGCTTTAACCACCTTCAAGAATGTGACAGCCGAACTCCTGTTTTTGAGATTAAGTTCTCGGTTCCCAGTATGGAAATGCCAGTCGTTTGTTATGGGTTTGAAGTCCTCTGTTAGCTGTTCTGTCACAAAACTTAAGATTATATCAAAAGCTCTCTTAAAACTTTTTTTATTAAGAGTTTCTCCGAGCTCCTTTTTTACACGAGATTCTATAAACTCAACAATACCTTTTGCTGCTAAATGAAACTCTAGATTGGCAGATGCTCTTATGTACTTGAGCATACCGTGGTTGTCGTTTTCAAGTTTTCCTATTATCCCAAAATCCATGTATCCTATTTTATTACCTGGGAATATCATCAAATTTGCTGGATGTGGGTCGGCGTGGAAGAATCCATCAATAAAGTATTGTCGCATTATGTCGCGTATAAATAGGTTCGCTACTTCTAGTGGGTCTATATTGTTTTCTTTTAGAACATGCTTAGTCTTCTCTGGATTATCTATAAGGTTATTTATTGTTTTATTTACTTGGAATCCGTTTAAGAATTCTTGTACAAGAACTTTTCTTGTTGCGAACTCATGATATACCTTTGGTATTATTACATTCTCAAGTTTATGTTTTTTGACATGGTCATATATGGTCTGGTTGTTGCAGGTTTCTATCGTATAATCAAGCTCCTCTCGTAGCCAATCTTTTAGTTGAAAGAGGACATCCTGCATAGACACTGCTTTTAGTACACCAATCCAGTCTATAATAATTGTAAAAAAACCAAGTAATAATAGATCAGACTTTATGTATTTTTTAGCCTTTGGTTTTTGAACTTTGATTACCACAACCTCTCCGTCATACGTTCCTTTATATACCTGAGCAAAAGATGCAGTAGCTATTGAGATTCCGGTAAAATTGTCAAAGACTTCCCTTATATCTTTTCTTGTTTCGTCTTTAAAAATACGGAACATCTTTTCGTCATCAACCTTTGGCGCATTATCTAGTAGGTTTAAAAGTGATACAGCATAATCCATCGGTAATATATCAAAGCGCATAGCAAGTATCTGTCCGAACTTCATAAACACACCACCTAGGTCTTGAAAGACGAACCTTAGGCGCACAGGGTTTGTTAGTTTTTGCTTTTTACCAAATTCATCAATAAAACTCCTTTTGAGAGTATATTTCAAAAAGATTACAGGTATAATAAAAATCCTTTTTATTAGTATAAATATGTTCATTTAGGTGATAGGTTTATATAGAACTTCTGAACCCTATCATTGCTAGTACAACACTGATAAAGACCCCTAGTGAGTAAAGAAGTGTTGGGTCTAGTCTGGGTTCCTTAAGAATCAAAACTGCAATAGGAAGCCATATGCCTAAAATTGTAAGTGCTATCCATGGATATCTCATATGTGTTTATTATAGAAGTATTGCTAATATTTGGCAATAAA
>Ga0209657_1000817_pt1 | contig 19724 bp, 28 predicted proteins | sample SaaInlV_100m_DNA_FD_184650 | JGI IMG/M metagenome (GOLD analysis project Ga0209657, IMG submission 184650) | Marine microbial communities from expanding oxygen minimum zones in the Saanich Inlet - SI037_S3LV_100m_DNA (SPAdes) (version 2) | ecosystem: Environmental > Aquatic > Marine > Intertidal... | reverse complement strand
GGTTCTCTTCAATAGCAGCAATAACCTTATCTTTGGCTGTCGATTTATTATCGCGAACTTCAACTTTCTGTATTAATTGTGGAATACGAGTCAATGAGTCGCTCACAGAACACTCAAGACATTCATTTTGTGTCTCGGACATTCCGTGGCGGATCTCAAACTCGCCTTCACATGCACTACATCTGTAGTAATAACGAGGCACTATTGTTGACTCGTCTCTACAATTTCGCCTTCTGGGTTTGGTGCTCGAACAACAGGTGGGTTCATAACCACAAGTTCTCCGGAGTCATCAATTTGTATCTCAAATCCCTGAAGGACGGGAACAATATCTGTTTGTTCCATCAAAGATTTTTGTAGTGCCATCATTATTGCGCCGATGGCTTGCGTTGATAAAGTATGATTCATTTTTTACTCCTTATATAATTTGTCAATATCATAATCACATAGTCTAACTATGTCTTTCTTTTTGATTCTAAAAACTCGGAAAGTTTTAAAAGTGTTTACATCTGCAATCTCGACAATAATGCCTATGCCGGCATCCTTAACAAGATCATCATTAGCATAAGTCTCATACCACTTTACTAACTCGCCTACTTGAAACATCTACTTAGTCCTTCATTTATAATTATCTTTGGCTCCCAGCCTAACTTTTGCAATTCTGAGATGTCTGCTAGTGTATGAGCAACATCCCCTTTACGAGGTGGAACATGATTCCATTCAACTTTATTATGGATGTCTATATAATTTTTAATATAATTCATTGATACAGATTTGCCTGATCCAACATTGAACCACTTTCCACTAAAGGGCCCTTTGTATTCCATACAAAAAATATTAGCATCAACAATATCTTCAACATGAACTAGGTCCCTTGTTTGTTCTCCGTCTCCATCCATACGAAGTGGCTTATTTTGCTTAATCATTTCCATCCAAGCACATATGGCAGTTGAATAGGTGCCACCGAATTCTTGGTCTTCTGAATAGGCATTGAAATATCGAAGACATACGGTATCAAGTCCGTACAATTCAGAGTAAAGTCGGCATTCCATTTCGTTCATAAGCTTATGTAATCCATAAGGAGATTTTGGTATTCCATCGCCATCACCCATAACAGCGGAGGAAGAAGAGAAGATAACTCGTTTCACTCCGTGGTCCTTTGCCCATTCTAGAAGAACTGATGTTACCAACACATTTTGCTTCATTGTGTATGAAGGGTGTTGGACGGAATACTCGACTCGAGGACAAGCGGCGAGATGAAAAACATAGTCAAAGTTTTCATCCGGAAGACAATGAAGAATGTCTTCTCCATCTTTTAAGTCAATACCTCTTATATTATAGCCTGTTTTGGACAGTTTGTCAAATATTTTTTTTCCAATAAACCCTTTATGTCCTGTTATTAGAATTTTCATATAATTACGCCCTTAGCAGAATTATAATTTTCAACAAACCATCTACAAGTGTGCTCTAAAGCATAATAAAAATCAGTGTAATGATCCCAACCTAAATTTAGCAGGGCTGAATTATCAGATGGTTTTCTATATTGGCCCATTGGTTGTGATACATCCCATTTGATATTACCATTATAATCTAAAATTTTTGAAATACTATAGGCGATCTCTTTTATAGAATATTCTTTTGTATTTCCGATGTTTATAGGTTTCTCTGAATTATAAGTTTCTAGCAAGAATACAATAATTTTTGCCAAATCTTTTGAATAGGTAAACTCTCTCAATGGGGTTCCATCGCCCCAAAGTAATACCTCGGGGCCACCGTTTTTAGCTTCATATATTTTTCTTATTAGTGCTGGGATTACATGAGAATCTGTCAAGTGAAAATTATCATTCTCTCCAAATAAATTATTAGAAATAACAGAAATAAAATTGCAGCCATATTGATGCCTATAGGTTCGGCTTTGGACCTCTAGCATTCTCTTAGAAAAAGCATAACCATAATTAGAATCATGAGGTGGCCCAGCATGCATTTTTATTTCTTTCAGTGGTAACTCACAATTGCTAGGGTAGACACAAGTACTTAGCATCGATAGTACCTTATCAACATTAGTGATTCTAGCAGCTTCTAATACATTCGTGTTTATCATAACATTTTGGTAATAAAAATCTGCTAGATTTTCCATATTAGCCTTAATACCTCCGACCCTCGCCGCTAGATGAATAACATGTGTAGGTTTAGTTTCTTTAAAATAATCAAATGTCTCTTTTTGGCTAATAAGATTAACATCTTTAGAAGATAAAAAAATTGCATTAGGAATAATACTTTGTAAAGCATTTCCAACCATACCGCTTCCGCCGGTCACTAATATTTTTTTATTCATTAAATAACTTTCCAATTTTCAGGATATAAATCTTTTATTTCTAAGGCGTTATCATCAGTTCTATTTGCCCCAAACCACTTGGAAGGGGCAATTATAGTAGGTTTATTTTTATTAAGGTAAGCACCCCACCAAGAAAAAGTAGAATTTGCTATTACATTTCCGCTTGTTTTTGTCATTAACCATAGGTCTTCAACATCAGTTTGTCCCTCGATATAAACACTGAACTTTCCAAAAGAAGGTAAATTTTGCTTACACCATTCTATATCATCACTAAAAATAAAGATTATCTCAGCGTCTGGAAAATTGTTCAGCGCTCTCTGGTAGTATGAAGCCTCGAGGACTTCATAATGGTTAGAAAATTTTAGATAGTCAGTTCTTCTAACATGTATTGATACAACATTAGATTCCAAGTACATTGAATAATTATTGATTATTTTTTGATCTATAAATTCAGGTACCTCAAACAAATCTATGATCTGATCGCTACAAAAATTAAAATATTTGTAAGATTGAAAAAATCCAGATATTTTCATATTGTCTTTTAAGGGTAATGGATGGTATCTTGTGCTAGTATAGGGCTGTTCTTTGTACGAATTTACAATTTGTTTCTTTTTGTCCTCACTTGACAACTTATGAAAAATTGTATCTCTGTAATATTGATAATGTTTTAAATTTAAATCAGGGAAAAAGGCTTGGGTTTGTAATTTATTAGCTAATCCTATTGAGGCTGCGATGCAGAACATTTGATTTCCAAGTCCATTGTTACTTGTAGGATCATGCCCATACACATCACAAGTTATCATAGCTTATCCATCCAATGTTCTATCATCTCATCTAACATACTGTGAAATGTATATTCTGGTTGCCAACCTAATTCTTCACGAGACCTTGTGGAATCGCCCTTTAAATATTTTAATTCCTGCGGTCTCATAAACTTCGGATTTTGCACAACATATTCTTCCCAGTCTAAATCAAGTTTACCAAACACATACTGCACTAAATCTCTCACTGACCATGTTTCTCCTGTTGATATTATCCATTCATCAGCAGTATCATGATTGGTAATTTTATGCATAGCCTTGACATAATCCTTGGAGTGTCCCCAGTCTCTATATGAATCTAAATTACCAAGCTCTAATTTGTCTCTTAGTCCTTTCTTTATTTCAACGGCTGATTTTACAACTTTATTCGTTACAAAGTTTGATCCACGGCGGGGAGACTCATGATTAAATAATATCCCATTACAAGCATGTAGTCCGTAAGCATGCCTATAGTGCCTAACAAGATTAAAAGCTAACAATTTAGCACACCCATATGGACTAACAGGTTCCATAGGTGTTGTCAGGCGTTGTATACCATCTTCATCAATAGAATTGCCAAACATTTCAGAGGAACTAGCTTGGTAAAACTTTGCATTTGGGGCAAACATTCTATAAACTTCTAAAAGATTTAAAACACCAATTCCGTTAGTTTGTATGGTAAAAGCAGGTACATCAAAGCTAATCCTAACATGACTCATGGCAGCAAGATTATAAATTTCATCTGGTTGCACTTGAATAACTATTCTGGTTAACGAGGGTAAATCCATCATGTCTCCATAATGTGTTGTTATCTTGTTGCTTATGTGTTTAATTCTACTGTCTTGATTTTCTGAAACAGATGATCGACGAATTATTCCGTGGACCTCATATCCAAGTTCAAGTAGGTGTTCAGCAAGGTAAGAGCCATCTTGCCCACTGATTCCAGTTATAAGTACTTTTTTAGTCATTTTTAAAAATCTCCATTTTTGTTAAATCTGGCCAATCATTAATAGTCCATTTTCTTGGCTGCGAAGTAATTGCTTCTGGCAATTTTTTTAGACCTAGCTCCGCAGTTTCTGGCGTCATATAATAATGAAAACCATAGCAATTGATATTTTGTTCACGCCATGGTATATTTGGTAATCTTCCATCATAAGACATCTTCTTTAACATTATAGCATCTTTTTTCTCGTCTGTCAAGATAATTCCGCCTCTTCCTAAAGATAAATGCTTTCTATATTGAAAACTAACACACATAAAAGTGCCCGAAATATAAGAGTTTTTTTTCCATAAAACTGCTGCGTCTATAATGTTTGTTCCACCAAGATAATAATAATCTTGCCATTTCTCATCTCTCCAACCAAATTCTATGTTTAGCTTGTTTGCCAAATAAGGAATAGATATATATGTTCTTTTTGGAACAGTGTAATATTTTATATTTTGTTGGCGAATACACAGTTCTACACCATGAGTACAGCAGTCAACAGCTATGGCATAAGGTGCCCCAAAAAAGTTAGCTATTTTATTTTCAAACTCTTGAACCGCACTAAAACCTATTGTCATATTTACCTCTTTTAATCATATGAAATATCTGCCGGCAGGGGGCATTTTTATAACCATATTCTCATCAACTTCAACAAAGTCGGGAATTTCAAGCCCCAACTCAACAAAACTATCAGCGCAGTTTTTTGTCATTTTAGATTTATTTATCTGCTCTGCTAACAATACTATCGATGGCATAATTGCATAAAAGTCACCTTCATTTGCGAGATTCCAAAAAGGTCTTGCCACCGGAGTCAATAGTTGATAATCCATGTCTTTTATCTCTTTGGGCTCATCTAGACAAGAAAACATTGTTTTGATAACCTTCGCCCTACAGAACTGTGCGCGCCACTGATATGTTATTTTACTCTTCTTATATAGTCGTATAGTGTCTTTTTCGTTCTCATGTTGTACAAAATCTCGGTGATTAACTATTCCATGTTCAATATTGTAAGGACCCATAAATAATTGCAAATTATAGTCGCTCGGCTTAGAATGATTCTCAACCCAGTCAATCGCAAGGAGAACTTTATCAACATTGATAACTTTATCAATATAATTATCATTCATTAGCCAATAAACCCACTCGTCATCTTCCACATTCTCTAAAAGAGTCTCTATCGTCTTTTTTATTGGAGAGGGTGTTTTAATGGGAATGATCTTTTCCTTTCCAAACTCTGCTACCAAATCGTAAGGGTAATCTTCATTCCACGGAACCAAATATTGTATGCTATCAAACGCTCCAGATTTTTCATGGGTCATTAAACAGTGCTTTGCAAAAGGTCTATGTTTGTCATATGTTAAAAAAATAGCTTTCATTTTATTATCGAGCCTCCAAAAAAACTGTAATATTCGCCTATTATAAACTTTTTGCCTGTTAGTTTTGAAACTTTCAGGTATTTTTCATCATAATCTTCTTTTAAAACCAACCTAAAGTCAAAACTTATTCTTGTCTTTCCGGCCCTATTTGGACTTACTTTTGAACATATTTGTTTCATATCCCAACTCCCGTGCATTTTGTAAGATTTTTTCAGGATTTATTTTTTTTATTAAAACAGCCGGATTTCCTCTATAGACGCCCCACTCTTCAGTATCACCCATCAACAAGCTTCCAGCGGTCACCAGAACTCCCCTCCTCAAAATAGATCCCGGCAACAATATGGCATTTGTTCCTAAATTAGAAAATTCTTCCATTATTACTGGGGAACTTATCTGTTTTCCCCTTAATGAATCTGGAATAAGAGCCCCAAAAAGTCCAGAAGAATCAAATCTATCAGATACACAAATTATTCTTGACCCAGCCATGATATTATTAAAACCTTTTGCTATAAATTTTCCGCCGTCGCCACCCACGCAAGTAACATGGGGACCTACATGTACATAATCTCCCAACTCCAAAGCTGTTGTACAATAAAACCCGCTATCAACAGCCACATGGTTTCCGCAAGTCATCAAATTAGGGCGCTTTATTTCGGAATTTGAAGAAATATATACATTATCTTCCATCAGCTACCTCTTGAATTTTGTCTATTAATTTTAATTCCATGTAAAGTGGTGGCAGATGAATTAGCACCATATATATAAACTTTATTTTTTTCATTTTTCAGCCTCTATATTTAAACTGATTAGCGTGCCGTTTTCCTTATCCATGTGAGGTTTATATGCTTGTGAATAATCGTCAAATACACCATGATCAGTTTTTCTCCAATCCCATAATCTGATATTTTTAAACCCACTGCTCTCTAATACAGCTTTTAAACTCTTGTGATCATAGGTTGTTCTATGATATACCCACTGTCCTCTCATATTCCATCTTCCGTAAAGAGGTCCTGTAACTTGCTCAATCGGAGTACCAGACTGATACAACCTAGATAAAACATCAAAGTTAGGCACCGATAATCTAAGAATCCCTCCTTCCTTGAGGACTCTCTTCCACTCCAACAGAACTTCCAGCACCTCATCTCTATCAAAATATTCTAAAACATGTGAAGCATAGATCAGATCGACTGTCTTATCTTTGAAAGGTAGAATGCATATATTTCTAGAATGAAGATGCTTAAAATCTCCTCCGTCAATATGAATCCAGTCTTGTCCAAAATTTTTATTACCGCAGCCTAGGTGAAGCTTAGCTTCTTTCATTGTGTATTTCCTTTAAATGTGTGTGATACAAATAGTTAATTGAGTCAGTATGCTTTTTTGCTATTTCGTAGTTTTCTTTAACTGCCGGCAATTTACTATCATATAAACCAAAATTAATCTTATCTATAATATAACCTAGTTCTTCTTCATTGTCAAATATTAAGATGCCATCAGGGTTAAAAAAACTACTTATTTTTTTTGCTCCAAAATAAATCGGTATTGTGCCGCACAAAAAACAATCAATAATCTTTTCAGTAAAATAGTTATCCTGTATCATGTTTTCTATATTTATAGAAAAAGCATAGTCTTTTAGAGCCAGATATTTGCCAAGTCTGGATTCAGGTAGAGGATTATGTCCACGACCAAATAAATCTGGCTTATTTTTATTATTAGACTGTTTGAATTTTTGTAACAGCCTTAATCTAAATCTCTGTTGCGGAGTGTAAGATTTAGTAGAGGTGATATAAGAACAAAGCTTATGTTTTTTATATATTTTTTGTCTTTCTTCTGGCCAGATAAAAGTTGTATTATAAGGCACAACTAAAGATTTCTCGGGCATTTTTTGAATCAAAAAGTCATCAGAAGTTGCTACATAATCAAAATCATCATGATTATTTTCTAAGAATATATAATTATTCCTTTGTGCCGGCAATGAGTTGAGGATAGCCCTATTATCTGAGATATAGGCTATCTTAATTTCTGACTCATATTCTTTACTATTCCTGATTGCATCATTCACAAAGAAACTTATATGATTTCCGTCTTTTTTATCATATACTGCTTGGAATCCTTCGGGATTACTCATTGAACAACGAATTGAACCATCTGGGTATTCGTGAACATACCACGATGGAGCGCCAACAATATTAATAATATGTTCTTTTTTCATCAGTACCCCCTACCACTATAAAATGGAATATATTTTTCGCCCCTTGCTAGGCGGCCAATCATGGCTGATACTCTATGGATACCATGAACTGTCACTCCGTCTTTAATCCCTATAGGATTTTCTTTTAGAAAGAGTTCAATTTCTTCATCATTCATTGGCTCCAAGCTACGATAATAATCAGCCGAGTATAACATAGGTGTTTTAAACTCTCTTATATATTGATTAGCTTCTTTGTATGGCACAACCTTCTTTCGGAAACCAAACCTAAGACAATTGAAAAAATAGTTGTTCCCAGAGTTCCAAAATTTTATATTCAAGTTTATCGGCTCCTTAAAAGGTGTGCTCATATCAGTCTCACTTACCATATGCTCTGAAGAAAAACTCATTATTTTATCATCGCTATAGAAGGCTACAATGTTCTTTATCTTATTAAGTGAGTTGTTGTTAGAGATCATAGACCGATGGTGGTGTCTTAGCTTTTCATAATAAAGATTACATTCTAAAAAGTGTTCCAATGTTACAATCATTTGTGCTCCAAAATATTTAAGTAAGATTCTTTAATATCCGAATATTTTCTTATTGTCTCTGACAATTTTTCCATCTGTTGACAGCCATCCTTAATGTAGTTTAAATGCTTTGTCTTTGAAGGGTGTTCAATCCATTCAAAAAATCTAACTGCATATTCATCAGTCATGGCTGGCACTAGAATAGGGAAAGACTGATATTGGACCGTTATGGCGTTCTCTATAATTTTTTGATAGTATTGGTGACTTACCCTAAACTTATTATATGGAAATCTCTTATATACATCAAATCTTAGGTTTAGTCGGGTGGCGCCATGTGGCCAAATATCTATGTGTATGTTATAATCTTTTTCTATCATAGTTATTTTGTATGGTTGCTTATGGCTGCATTTGATATTCGCCACAAGATTTTCAATAAATTGTTGCGGTCTTAAACAAAAGATATCTATATCGTCAAAATCATAATAGTTTGGAAAGTCAGGTGCTTTTTTTACAATTACATAATCTTTTAAAGTTGATAAGATTGGTGGTATGTTGACAATATTAGAGTATTTGTTCATTTATTACCTCAACTTTTACTGTTTTTTCGCCTCTGTTTTTCAATATAGCTATGCGATGGTCTCCATCAACGGTATAATACAACGAACCTTGTTTTTCTACTTTTATAAAGGTATGTTGATAAGGAGTTTCTAGATATTTTAGACTTTCTGCTAATCTTTTGAAACTAGATGGGCAGTGGTTTTCTTTTAGTATTTTACCACAAAAAGTTTGCCAGTATTTTTTATACCTTGTAGGGCGTCCTGTAACGAAATAATAGTGAGGCGTATCTTCTATCTTAGAAGAATACATGCTCCCATTTTCATTTAATATTTTCATTCTAATGTCATCAATTAGTACCCATCTAATGTTGTTCTTTCGTTCGCCAATAACTTGAGGAGGGTTGTGTTTTTTTTCCCAATACTGTATCCAATACGAAACATCTTTCATCTTAAAAACATTAAGAGCATTTTGTATTTGTTCGGGAAAATCTGATGCGTGCAGGACATGCTGATCTGGGTTAAAGCCGGGCACAATCTGAATTTTGTTTCGACCACCTTTGTTGGGGTCGTATTGTTTGCGAACTAAATTTTTTATATTCTTTATCGTCTCAGACTCTGGCATCCTAAACAATGGATTCTTATTATCCTGTATTCTTACTTTTGGATTTCGGTTCATAACCAATATAAGTGCAGCGTCTCTTGGAACATGGTATAAGAATTGTGTTTTCGATAGAGTGTGCTCTTTTGGGACATGTGGCCACTCCTCTGCGTATATATCTTCTATAAATTTTTCAAGGTTTGAAATATTTTTTCTTTTAATATAAAGAACATCGACATCGGGATGCTGATCAATAATATCTACCATCTCGTGTAAATATGGAGTGCCATGCCCCCACACGATAAAATAGTCAAGCCTTTTTGTATTATCGCTCAATTTTACATTCCCACATATTTATATAAAAAAAATACAGTTTTGAAATTTTAGTCATATCATCTCCTTGTCTTTTTCGACACCCATATACGGCCCTGTTTTGTACTCATACACCAGAGTGTCATCCTCTAATATTTCGTAAGTATGACCACCATATAAAGTTATAGAAACATCGCCAGACTCTAGCACAGGTGTTTCAATTATAACATCATCTAAATCATATAAATACGCTTTTACTCTTCCCTCGATAACAACCCATGATTCTTGTGCTATCGTAGTTGTTTTTTGATGATATATATGTTTATGTGGCTTAAAAGTCTTACCAGACGGTAATAACATAGCAGCAAGTTGTAAAAAATGTTCATCATCTATAATGTTCATTCTCTCTTTTTTTATATCTTCTTTTCTTAAAACAATATGTAAAAGCTTTTCTGGTTTAACTTTAGAATAAATCTTAATCATCTATATAACCTCTTTGTTTAATATAAGTTGAACAACGAACAGCCATCTTAGCACGCTCATCGGCTTCAGGTGTGCCTGCTCGTGGCTTTGAAGGATTGCCGTGGAAGGTGTGAACATATAGAGGCTCGTCTATAAAGCCGATTGCTGAATAGTCTCCATGTAGTTGTTTTAGTTTATGTGCGATTGGAAGTATCATAGCATGATCAGTAGCTATCTTGAACCATTGATTGTTCCAATCAAGAAAATTACTAACTGGTATTCTTTGTAATGCTTTTACTCTTATGCTACACATGTGGCTAGTAATCCACCTTCCAGAGTACGGTTCCCATCCATCATAAATTCTAGAACTGCCGCCCTCCTCTCCGGTTGAGAGTGAATATCTGGAATAGACATACTCAAGCTTTTCATCGGACTCGAACTTTGATTTGACAACTTTTAAAACATCATCATGGGCTAGCCAATCATCAGAATCTACAATGCAAACAATGTCTTCTGGGTCCTTTGTAGTAATATATTCATATAAATTTAACAAACGATATTTTCTTACGCTACTAAATCTAATATTTAGACATGAATATTCACCACTACCCAAATAATTCATCAAGATGTCTCTAGTATTATCGTCTGACATATCATCAATGATCATATGTTCAGTGGGTAATAGAGTTTGTGCTTTAACGCTCTCAATGCAGTTTACAACAAAATCTCCAGCATTCCTTCCAGTTGATATAACATAAATATTATTCATTACTTTTTCTCGCAAAAATCCACGTAATTACAGGATATTCTTTCTCATTTAAGCCAGAAGTTAATAGATCCTGATAGCTTGGCCAATCAAGATTTTCAAAAAGTTTTACAGTATATTCTTTATTTCCCCATGACCCAATCGACAAGATTTCAAAACCTGCTGCTTCAGCTATACAACCCAAGCCGGTAGGTGTAAAACCGCTATAATGGTGATAAGGCGTCATGTGAGGAATGTTTATGACTGGCACATTACAATAAAATATTCCTCCAGTTTTCAAGTGAGCGTTGATGTTTTTTAAGCACTTAATTGGATCATACAAGTGTTCCAACGTTTGGTTTAACATACAAAAATCATAATCTTTTTCTTGTAAATTAAGATTGTGCAAATCATTATTGCGAGGATCTGCTTCATAATGAATTATTTTTTTATTTTTATATGGCAAAAATTCAAACTCAGGGTCATCATCACCATTAATGCATAAAACTTTTTCAAATAAAAAATTATTTTTTTTAAAAAATTCATCCAATTCTAATAAAGCAATCACTCTAGGAAAATCTTTCCCTTCCCATTTCCAATTATTTACATTTCTGTTCATTGGTAACGGGACGTATTTATAATCTTGCATGGTGTTTTTTAAAACATGCTCTCTGTGTATCCTGTTAATATCAGAATTGTTCAAGTAGTTTGTCATCAATTTTATCTCTCCAGTAGCTTATTTTCATTTTATCTAAATTGAAAAGTTTTGTTTTTACTTTTTCATAAAACTCTAATAATGTATTATAACACACTTCATCCCAGTTGTCAACAAAAAAAATGGGTAAATCTTCAAATTCTTTCATATGGGTACTTCTTCTAACTATTGGAATCGCTCTCAAATACAACGCTTCCCAAGTTCTATGGCAGTCCACACCGTTACCTCGAGGCGAAATAATAAATTTAGAAGAAGCAACATCAAAGTAAAATTTTTCCATCGATAAGTTTGAAGTTTTTGTTATCCAAGGATCTTTAGAAAATTTATTCCAAACATACTTTCTTTCAATTGGGTAAGTGTTAGTGTTGAAATTCATATATACTAAATTGTTTTTTGATAAATGAAAGCCCGAATATCGATCAATGATATTTGCTTTTATCAAAGCGTTTTTTACTTCTGACGAATGATGTGCATATCTTTTGTTGTCACTACGCAAAGTCATATTTTCTAATCCAATCGGTATTGAAATTAGATTATCATGATCAACATCTTTATTCTGGCAATACCACCGATCAGCTTTGGGGCCGGTAAGATACCTTTGTTGATCGATATGATAGTCGCTATTATGAGTAACAAATGATTTATATTTTTTAGTATTGTGTATTCTCAAAAAATCAGTCTTACAGAACTCATTACCTGAGTCAGAGCATATATCAATAAATCTATTGCCTGTTATATATTCATTAAAACCAATATTGTGTTCAAAAAAGTTATCCATATACTCACACAAAGGTAAACAAAATATTGTCAATAAACTTTTCATATTTTTTATATGGTCGAGGCAAGTGAATATCAACTACATCAGAATTTATAAGACTTAGATATCCCATCCTAGTAATAGCTTCTCTATCAATACGCCTTTGTCCGATAAATTCATTATTTGTAACTATTTTTATTTTATTATCTTGTATTCCCTTGAACATAAAGAGTTCATCACTAAACCAAAGATTCTTTCCACGCAGGTGTGGTGGGAGATTATAGCCCATTAGACTAGTATCAAAGTTCATATCTATTATATCTTTCAAAAACTTATTCCAATTATCTGTTTTTATTATTTTAGCATACAAGCTTCCATAGCCACAATAATAACAAAGAGGAAATTGTCCGAATTCTCTTACTTCTGGGTTTAGATGGAAAAATGATTCCAAATCACAAGCATTTGAAATTTTTTCAATATCAAAGAATTTTTTGGATATCGGAAACATATCAATATCTGACACTAGGCATATCTCATCTTGAAATCTTTGAGTGTAAAAAATTCTTGCCATTTGTGCTTGCAGGTGTACAGGGATATTTGGTATTTCTTTGACATACATAATATCATCAACAAAATCTTCTGTTTCTTTTTCTTTGTTTATAAATATAAGCTTTGGTTCAATACCAATATGATTCATCCACATCTTTTTAGCATGTGGCCAAAAATCATAGTAAAAAGGATTTTCATCACATGATAATAATACTTTCATTGTTTTATAAACCTAAATTTTCCAAATTTTGATTCTCTTGGAGACAATATCATTCTATTAAAATCATGCTTGTAATTTTTATCAAATTCTACAAATGTTTGCCAATCTCCATATTTATTGTTTTTTTCTATATCATAAGATTGATGCCTATTTTCTTTATGAATTAATAGAGATAAAACAGATTGGTCTTGTCTGTGTTCAATACATGCTGAATCTAAACCATCTGGTTTTTTAGATGTAGTGTCCGGTAAGGCAGCGTCTGGGTTTATCATATAATCATACATATCTTGAACAAATTTCATGTTTTGCGTAGTGCGTCTATAGACTTGAAATCCGGCCCAATATTGAGGCATTATTTCTGCTCCTAGTGCATCGAATACTTCAAAACATTTCTTTGTTGTCCAGTATTTATTTGTTAGCCTTTCATATGGATATGATAAAAATAAAGATTCGTCTATAAGATCTTTATGTATATTTTTTGCATCTCTAATAAAACAATTAGCAGAGTCAGAATAAATCATAGACTCTGCGTGATTGTGGAGGCAGTCTCGAATAGCATACACCTTATAAAAAAATGCTCTAGGATTTAAGGCATGTCCACAGACATTTTTGATTTCTATAAGGCTTATATCCTCTCCAAATAATTTACTAAAGATATCAAGCTTTTCTTTATCGGTATTGAAATGATATAAATATATATTCTCATTATATGAGAAATGTCTGTAGCTCTGTATCAAATTGATTGCTTGAGGTATAAAGTTCTCACTTATGACTGTACATAAATCCATCATGCACCTTGTTGTAGTAAATTCAAATAATTTTGAAATATCTCCCTTTCGTGATCTTTCTTCCACGAATCATGTTCTGGGCTTGTTGACATCCCTATTGGGTTGAAATAATAAACCCCCAAAACATCACGACATTTCTTGAATTTTGCACCGCCGAAGGCGCACCTTAGCCAGAAGTCCCAGTCGCCGGCAGACTTGTAATATTGGTTGAAATATCCATGTTTTTCGTGTATATTCCTTCTCCACATAGGATTGTTGTGAGGTAAGTTTCCACGAAGCATTGCTTCTTTAGAAAATTCCTCAAAATTGTATTTTTGAGTTTCTGCTGTAACATCTTCCCACATAACATTTGGCTCATGAACTACATATGAATCATTATAAACCAAATCAACATCCGGATTAGCAACTAATAATTTTGCTTGCTTTTCATAAGCCCAAGCAGGGCGACGATCATCACAATTTACATTTGTGACAAACTCACCAGTTGCCATTTTTATGCCCATATTCCAAGTATCATAAATTCCGGGATCTTCTTCTAGTCTTTGATAGATTATATTATCCGGATATCTTTCTTGAAATTTCAAGATAATTTGTTCATCAAATTCTTCTCCGACCGGATCAACATTTAGTATAATCCATTCGCACTTTTCTTCAAAGATGGATTGCCTAGTGACATCTTCCATCAGTTGTTCTATATAATCATCTGCTTTGTAGACAGATGTAACCAAAGATATTTTTGGAATATCTTCAATTTTTACATTAGGGGCTTCTTCTTCATAAAAATGAGATATAAAGCTAGAATACAAAGTTTCATCAGAGAATTTGTCACTAATAATATCTCTAAGCCTCTCTGCTGTTTCCTTGGCTTTATGCCAAGTCTTGTAAGTCTTACGAAGGGTCATTTTATACGACCCCTGATCAGCATATGCCCATTCAGACTCTTTCTGAATAACTCCATCCCATACTGCTTGGGGCTGTACAGGAGCCAAAGTGTGAGAAACTTTCTGGAACATATCTTCACCATCGTGAGTTAAGAAGTCTGTTTGTCCCGACCAACCAATTGTTACGACAGGCAATCCCTCTCGTGCCGCTTCATAAAGCGGAAGACCAAATCCTTCACCATGAGCGATATTTACAATTGCCTTAATCTTTGGATGAGTATAGAGCCCAGTCATCTGTCCAGAAGAAAGGTCTCCATGGAGAATTTGAACTTTACATTTGCGATCTGGGTAAGCGGAAAGAAGATTCTTAACTGTTTTATGAAATGCTTCAAAATCCATTTCTGAATTACATTTAATATTCGATTTAAGTACAAGACCCACTTCTTGATCAATAAACTCCTCAACCCACCATTTAAGAGCATTAGCAAAGTTCTTACGAGCAGAAATTTGTGAAACCATCAAAAAGTTAAAGTCATATGGAAGTTCAAAGCCCTCAATTGGTTCGGCTTCTGCTCTTGGAGTATTCTCCCAGACAACCTCAACCGGTTTTTCCATTCTATACGGAAAAACTTCACCAGTTTGGTTATTTTTTGCTTCATAAACAGTATTAGTGTATGTTTGCTTGGCGTGATTAGAGACGACCAAAACTTTGTCCATATCGTTACCTTTTTGGAGCCATGGGGGGGCAACCTTTGTTGTTTCAATACCAGCAGTATATCCAATATTTATAGGGCATATCTTTTCGAATTCATTTGGAATTGTAATCTGTAATGAAATATCTGGTTGAAGAAGCTTTTGTTGTCCAAGCTGTGCGGTTGCACCGATTCGACTGTCCATCCATTCTCTAAATTCGCTTTCTTCCCATACCCATCCAGTTTGGCCCCAAGGGACTGGTTGAATATAAATATCAAATAGGTCTTCGCGGCTTCGAAGAGCACGAAGAGCAAAACGGCTTTGTTCGCCGTATCCTGATTGAGAGAGCACTGGGCCTCTTACAAAGATTTTCTTTTTCACGCAACCTCCAAGAAGCGAATACCATTATAGTTTGTGCGGGTTTCCCACGAACCTTCTTGTTCATGTATCTCGGTCATAATATCAACCCACTGCTTATTGAAGGTTTCAAAGTTATAATTCTTCATAACATGTTCTCGACCGTTCATTCCAAGTGCTTTGCGGTCTTCATTCGTCATGACGAACATTTTCTCAAGTGCAGAGACAACTTGGCCTTCACTCAGTCTGTCCTCATAAATATAGGGGACATCTTGCGACCCGATCACCGCCTTTGACTCTGGGAACAAAGGTATCCCGAATAGGTCACTGCCCGACCTAATCTGTTCTTGAAGACCCCCTGTCATATTCGCTATGATGGGAGTACCGCACGACAATGATTCTAAGGTCGCAAGACCAAAACCTTCCGCATCTGATATGTTGATCGTGCAATCAATCATATTGTATAATGTGGCGAGGTCATCCTGATTTACTTTTTGAGTAGACAATAATACTTGCCTATCTGTATCTAACCCTAAATGATCTATAATATGCTCTAGGTCTTGCCCATGGGGGTCTTTAGGGTCTGTATGCATAATAAGTTGTGCTTTATCGTGGCCAACTTTGTCTAAAAATTTCTTGAACCAAAATAAAAGAGTTCCAGATTGCTTGCGTCTTGCATTTCTATTGTTCCAGAAGAAAACAATCCTATCTTTATCTTCGCCTAAATGGCGCTCTCTAATTTCATTAATTTGTTCTTGTGTTCTGGGTTTAAAAATATTAGAATCAACAGCATGGGGAACATAATCAAGATTAACTTCCGGTGCAACCTCAGCAACAATATCTCTTGTTACTTTCGAAATAGCACAGATACGGTCATTTGATAAATAAAATTTACGATTAAAGTGTGGAGCAGGAAAATTATCCCAAACATGGTAGTAAATCATCGGAACAAGAGGTCGTATTTCGTTCTCCATATCCCATAACCAAGCATAAAAACGAGGATCAGTCATAAAATAAAGAATATCTGGTTTCTCCATTCTCAAAACAGAACGGATCATATCCTGTGTGCCATAGCCGTCTACGGGAATTATTTTCCAATCATCACCATAAGGTTCAACCTTAATTGGGTCATAACTCTGATGTTTCATCGCTCCGCCAAATGATATAACCTCAAAATTTCCGCTCTTCAAGAGAGCCTCAATAACATACTTGGTTTGAGTTCCAACACCCGAGGGAGAAAGTGGGTGATCCGATAAAGTCAAAACCTTGATTTTCTTAGACATACTTATCCTTAATTAAAATATATTATATTATAACATGTCTAAGCATTCTTGTCAAGTTTTTTATTAAAGTTTTTTTATTTTTCTGGATTATAAAGGGTATAATTTGCTAACAATTCTTCGTTTTTATCAATTATTCTTTTTGTTCTAATTAAGATCCAGTCTCCAATATGAACAATTTCAATATTATCTTTATCACTAGAATGATTAAAAAAAGCTCCTAGTGGGGTTCTAATATATCCATTTTCAAATCGTTCATCTCTTATATGTGTAATTCCGATAATATAATCATCTTGTAACTTTTTTTTTGTATAAAGGCCGTTACCTTCAATTGAGGATTTTCTTATTTCTAAAAAATCGGGTAATGGTTTATAGTGAATGCTACTCATTTTTCTTCGATTATTTCTTCAATAGTAATTAAAGTATCCAAGTATTCTTTGTGCTTAACTACACATGCTTGGGCAAGATCAGTGAATTTAAAAGCATCGATATCTGCTGTTGCTTTAATGGTACAAGATGCTCCGGGCATATAAACAGCCAAGCCTTGATTTAATTCATTATTAATTCTTACAGCCTCTAATCCTTTGTGGATATAGATGGTGCTGTAGATTTCTGAGATCCCTACGAGCAAAATTGCAAGCACAATAATTATTTCCATTGCTTTGCTTCTTATTTTATTTATTAAATTCATGAACAGTTCTCCGTTTTATTAAATTTGCAATACCGACAGGACATGCGATTTTTGATTTTGATTCCTCGATGAATAGCAGTCACTGCTCTGAAGAGGAATTTGGTTGCATTTTCCATTTTACGAGGACCAGAGGTCACGCGGAATATCTCAACATTTCCTTTCTTTGCGGTTCTCTTGAGAAGACCAAAGTGTGTTTCAACAAGCTCTGGATCGATATTATTCTTTTCACACCAGAATTTCTTGTATAGGGTCAATTGATATGTTGTTATGCGATCAGATTTTCTTTTCATATCCCAACCCCAAGAGCAGGTCTTCCAATCAAGAATATGATACTTGCCGTCTGGTGTCTTAACAACGAGGTCAATGAAGCCTTTGAAATCGCAATTGTCTGCTGAAAACTCTGTGATCTTCTCAAACAATTTCTCTTCCACGGCATGAACCTCATACTCACCAAAGTATTTGTCTAAGGCACTCAAAACTTGTGTATGTATGGGTTCCGCTTGGTTTTTCATTTCCTCAACGAGGTTCTCGCGGAGTTCAACACTCTTAGGTAATGACTTGAGTTCATTCTCAAAGATTGTTTGGAAGTGATCCTCAAAGTCTATTTTATCCAATACTCCAACCACCCCGAACTCACATACAGAATGAAGAGCAGTTCCGAAGCATGTGTATTCATTGCCTTGAAAGCCAGAGATACCATCGATATACTGAAGTTTATGCTTGTAAGGACACTCGTTCCAAATTTTGATTTCTGAATATGATACATGTTTCATTATTCCTCCTTAAATAATTCTTCTAATATATTAAAGAGAGCAGGTGCAGTCTTAGCAAGATATCTTCGTTCTCCAAATACATACTCTTCAAAGCCTCGGGCAAAATACTCGTTTAATGATGTAGCAGCATAAGCAGAAACAAAAACACCATTCACCAAATCATTCATAATGCTATAACCTACTTCCTCATAGAAGTAATCATCAATAAACTGATTATAAGATGGTTCTGCTAACATAAGCTTTGGTGGATTCAAATTATGAGACTTCATCATACGGTAGAGCACTTGTCTCTTTGCTAGAAATTCTTTTTCTAATGTATGATCTGAATAGATGAAGTCGTTGTATCTTTCTTCGACGCCATGTGCAATTTCATGAACGATGTCGTCAATCATATCTTTATCATCATCTTGATTATTTGTGACGAATATTGCGCCATTATCATAATAAGCGTTGATATCTCGTCGTTTGAAGTCGGGAAAATCCCCAACATAAATAACATCAACAGAATTTAATAATTTTGTTGGAACTCTTGCCATAATATAATCAAATACAAATTCTAAGTTGATATGATCTCCCACAGGGTCTTGAATATATATATTGGTGCCTCGCATAGTATATTTGTCCTTTAACTTGCGAGACCGCTTGGCGCTTTCAGTAATCCATTTCATAACGGTCTCCTTATATATATAATATAACACATTATATCTTTTTGTCAAGGTATTTCTTCCTCGTACCCATTACATAGTCAAAAATAGGAAGTACCACATTCATATTATCATTCTGATATTTCATATGATGATCATAGTGCCATGGAACCCATTTCTTGGCCCATTCTGGATATTTATGTGAATAATTGTGAACTACGGCAAATAGAACAGCATAAATAGAAGCTCCGAGATAGAACCAAGGATTTAAAAAATAAAGAGGGATATGAACCCCAATTAAAAACAAAGTCCCAGCCCATTCAAGAGCAGAGACTTTAGGATCATAAAAATTATCTTTTATACTTTTGACATGATGATCTCTCAAGTGAAAAGCAAACATGCTATTCTTATTTTTTCCCCATCTATGGAATGCTATTTTGTGGACCAACCATTCTACCATTGATCCGTACATCATTCCAACTATTATAGATGTA
>Ga0209657_1000816_pt1 | contig 19728 bp, 16 predicted proteins | sample SaaInlV_100m_DNA_FD_184650 | JGI IMG/M metagenome (GOLD analysis project Ga0209657, IMG submission 184650) | Marine microbial communities from expanding oxygen minimum zones in the Saanich Inlet - SI037_S3LV_100m_DNA (SPAdes) (version 2) | ecosystem: Environmental > Aquatic > Marine > Intertidal... | reverse complement strand
TTTTTGAGATACAAGCAAGATATTTATCCTCGCGAGATCAATAAATACTCCGCTGCTGTTAGACAAAGAACAAATTATCAAAACGATTTTTGGAGAGATGCGAGGGCTGATAGAAATAGAACAAAGAATTTGGGCTTTGGTTATTCTAGAAATACTTCTATGTGGAACCTCGATGCCGAAACAGATTGGACTACTAGAAGCAATATAGAAATTGGATCTTCGCCTACATCAACTGCCGAAGGTATTTTGCAAAATAAATTCTGTCATTTTACTGATGATATAGCTCCGACCACTGGCCTTAAAGTGGCACCGATTTATAATAGAAGACATACTCTTGAGACAACTTCCTCAGTCGTATCGCCCTCTGGTATTGATATACCCGAAACAGGCTCTGGCGCAGCCGCTGATGTTGGTGCTATTTTCCAAGGAGATGCTCTTTGGGAAGCCGGAGAACAAGCAGGCAAAAATCCCTTCTATTCTTCATACGATTATTTTGTTGAAGAATTGAGAGGCTTAGGTAAAGATTATTCTATTGTGCCTGAATTTAGAATAAGTGATCATGTCGAAACCTTACTTAAGCAAGGCAATCTTACGAAGCTAACAAATATGTTTGAGGTAACAGGCGCCCAAGAGTCCTCTGATGTTTCAAACGAAACAGGGTTTTACGAAACTTATTCTACATCAGATTTTTTGAAACATTTTGCTTCAATCAAAGAGGACCACAAAGATTTTGAAGACCCCGCAACAATTACGCTTACTTGCAAGGCCCTCAAAAAATTCCTTGCTTATGATTCTTTTTACCCCCAAGATAGGTCTGTTGATTGTGTGGAACAATTCTATAGTTCGTATGAAAAATATATATCTTATCCTTCAGTAGTCGGAAATAGCATCCAACCTTATCTAGATACAATGTTCGCGCCCGGAGTCCTCTATAATACCATAAAATCTGGAATTGCTGTTGACTATCCAATTGTAGAAACCGGCGCAACTGTATATTCACCAGACCCCGGAGAAGAAGCATCCGGAAGTTTTGTTTATTCGACGAGCATTGTACCTACAGACGGCGATTATATTACAATAAGCGATGGGGGCTTAAATTCAGGTATCGGAGCAAAAACGTTTATTTTTAGAACCACTGCTATCTTTTCTTATGAAGTTGAAATTGATCCGTCGAGTAATGATACAACATACCAAAGATTGAAGAACGCGATAGTTTGGAGTTCCGGTTTAAATATATGGGCCGACATCAATACCACCACCGATACCGTCAGTTTTATTAATTTGTTTCCGGGAACAGCAGGAAATGTTGCTATATCCTACTCTCTTGCCGATGCAAACATGATTCCATCAGCGACAAGATTGGGAATGGACGGTGGTGCTGCTGGTGTTGGTAATTATATGATTAGCAATGGTGCTTTCACAAAAAGAATACCATTTGAGGCTCTCGTGGAGCCTGAAAAATACTTGGGAGAAACTTCAATTGGAACAAATACGGTTCATCCACTTGGTTCTTTTGCTACAACTTCTTCGTGGGATGGTAAAGGGGACAATCTTTATACAAAAATGATGTCCAATTATCTCGCAGAAATACCAGAGTTTTTCTTGCAGGGATCTCAGTTATCAACAATTGCATCCGAAGAACAAGGAAGTGATAATTTTGGTGTTGCTGAGTTTGGTAAAACTTATGCTATGAGATTAAAAATATTTAAAACAATGGACCAAAACAACACATTGACACCAAGGGTAGACACAGAGACACATTATGGAGGCTATATACCACCTCAATCAACAATAGGATCTGAGACTATTACAATGTATTCTAGGCCCACAGCTTTTGGTCCTCCCGGTGCGGCCTATAGCAGCCCAGACCCAGCAGTTTATTATGATTCTAGAAACGGAATAAATCCGGGATTTACACCTCCTTATTATGATGGTGAAGCATGGATTGATTTTGTGTGGAGAGCACCACAAGCAGGAACTGCTGGTTTAACGGCTGGACTGCAAACACGTAAATTTTCTTTATCAGAAATCTTGTCTAATGTCACTGCGTCATCTATTAGATTTAGCCCTGTAACCTTGGCCAATACTGTAGCAAGTACCAATAAGGGCCCTTATTCAACTACAAACCCCGTTGGTGATTTATATTTAAATCAAAGGTTTTTAGGAAGTGACAGCCAAGAATATTTTGAATTTATAAACAAACCCATAAATGCGAATTCAAATAATTTACATTCTTCGGTAAATTGCTTAGAATCCGGTCGTATTATCTCGCGAGATGCAGAAAATAATACACTTTTGAATGAAAATATTCAACAAACTATTGATGCCAACAAAGGAGCCACAAACGCTCGCTGGGTTATTCAAACAAAATTTGAAACTCCTATCTTAAATTTCAAGGATGTATCTCTAACAACCGCATCCGTCAACCTCCACTCAGCCCAAACCCCGCGAGGTATGTGGCACCAATACGGTGTAATACCTGAAAACAATGAAGGGATTTATTTGCAAATTCAAAATATTCCTAATAATTGGTTAAGATGGAAGAATGGAACCACAGAAGATACCAGTTACTATGAAACCGGCTCCCTTGCTGATATCTGCGGTTTTCCAACAAATCCTGTAAAACTTGGACAAGTTGCTCAAGGCCGTGTGATAAGTGAAGCGGTGGTCGCTGTTCCTTATATTAATCACGGAGGAGTTAAGAAATTCTTCGAGATCAATGAAAATAATTTTAATGCCGCCAAAAAATACTTTCAGTCAGTAAGCATTGTAAATAATGGAGGTAACCCAGATAATCTTGGATTAGGCAATCCTGAACTTTGGGAAGAAAGAGCAGGATCATCCGTTATTGATCAAGTAAGAAAGATGAAGAGTTATGTATTTCCTCCAACAATGGATTTCTTCAACTATCCGGAAGTGACACCCTTCTCGATGTACATCTTTGAATTTAGGCACACTCTTTCGCAACAAGATCTCGCAGACATGTGGCAAGGTCTTCCACCAGAAATTGGAACTTCTTTTGAAGTTGCTGAAGATTCTATTTCACACCCCCTGTTGGCTAACCAATTGCTCGGATCCGGAGAAGGAACCGATAGATCTAGAACAGGTGCCGATTTAGAAGGTGAAATTCGCTGGATGGTGTTCAAAGTAAAGAAAAGAGCAAAAACGAATTACTTTGATAAAGTTGTTGGTAAAAAAGCAGGTTACGGCCAAGCCGCTACTGCTGCCGGATTTTCTACCAATGCCTCAAGTGAAACAGCACAGGAAGAGTTTATCTCATACAACTGGCCTTACGATTTCTTTTCTCTCGTAGAACTAGTTAAGATTGACGCAGAAATTGAATTTGCGAATATCCCAGAGGGTAAATTTGAACCCAAGCAGAGGGAGATACCAGAAGCAGTTCAACAATTTGCAGCCAATCTTTCCCGTAGACGCAGATGACATTTTTCAACAACAAAGAACAATCATTAAAATTTGAACTTACGCCATACGGAAGATATTTGATGTCTCAAGGAAAGCTTAAGCCTCACTCATATGAGTTCGTTGATGATGATATAATGTATGATTTACAACAAGTTGGCTCCTCTGAAATACAAAATGAAACATTTGAGAGAATAAAATTTGAAACACCCAAGCTCATACCTAACCCGAATAAGGCCGAAATAACCCCAATAACATACGATAATGCATTAGAAAACTTTGGAATTCTTAACAAGCATGGTTATACAAACCACCAAGCACCGATTGGAAAATCTAGCGGAGAAACAAAGAAAACTCCCGGCTTTTCTATGATCATGCTTGATGGACAGATTTCAGGAACCCTTCCGGTTTATAATGGAAACTCAGTTCAAAATACGACCGGTTCTTTTGAAAATGCTTTTATACCACAGTTTAATTTTAACTTAAATTATGTTCTCAAGCGAAGGCAACAAAGTCGCTTTAGACAAGACGAGGACATAAGGATTGTTAGTCAAAGATTTGACGATGGAAAGGTTATGTATGTCCAAGAAGACAACTTAATGTCTTTTCTCAAAGAGTTTGGATCGGATTATGAAAAAGAAAACTTCGAGATTGAAGTATTTGAGATCACAGACGCTGAAAGAAATGTTAGTGGCTCCATTTTTCCCGAGACCCTGAAGACATTATACTTCGAACAACAGCAAAAAAGAATACAGAACGGCATGATTACTAATGAAATGATGAATATGAATGTTGTGGACATGAGTAGAGATAAATTGGTGCTTACCTATTTTGAACTCTTGGTCGATGACGAGATAGATCCTATCGAGTTATGTAATAATATTAAAGATGTCAAGAGAGAAAACCTTTACATTGATGACGATCTTGTCTGTCCTGATGATGAAGTGCCTCAAAGATTTAACATCTATGCAACGACTGTGGACGCTAGTGATCTGGAGGATTGTGACTAATGAGTATTCCTGTAATCGGCCTTGAGAACATGCCAAATATTTATTTTTCAAGTGTAAGTATCGAGAATAACATTCTAGATGCGAAGCTGACAATGAAAGATTTTGTTGATAATCCAACATGGTCTGAATCCGAAATCCTTCGTGGTCGTCTTAACATAAAGATTCTCGCGCTCTCCTATGAACCAGCAAGCCTCAGCGGTATAGTTTCAATGACCTCCCAAGACCAAGAGGCCAAGAATTTTTCTATGAACCTAACTAATGGAATATCTTCAATTCACGAAGTTTCTGGGTATCCGATCAGAACACTTTCCGCTCATGATTACATATCATCCGAGACCATACAAACAGACACGATTAATAATTTTTATTATAATTTTAAATTAACCTCACAAGATATTGATCTATCAAAGCGAAGCATTTATCTATTTGCAGTTGCTTATATTGACTTAACAGAAATGAATTTAGATTATACTGAATATAAGTTTCTTGATGGGCCTATGGTTTCTGAAGCGGTCCGAGACAATGGAACCACACCAATCAAAGGGACATTGTTTAAATTAGATGATGGCTCAATCTGGTCTGGACCAGTTCATGAACTTAGTGGCAACTTCATGGAGGGATCATTTCACAGAGAACTCTCCCATGCCGACTTAACACAAGAACAAGTTGAATCAAAAGTCTCTGCTTTTATGTTTGACATAACTGAAAACGAAACTCCCACCGATCCTGATACTATCACATACGATTTGGGCGCACAATACTCTTCTGAGGTCATGCCACAATTTGAAGAGTTCTATCACTATGAACAAGAATTAGATACTTCGATAGTTGTTATTGATACAACCAATCTTGCTTTAAACGAATTCGAATCCGCTCGCGAGCTTTTTAACACAAATAAAGATTACTTTTATGAATTGATGAAGAACTTTTATGTTCCTCGATTTGAATTAAGAAAAGCACCCCCCAAAAGACGATTAGAGTTTATGGACATCGGGACAAGCAATTGGGTATATGACCCAGACTTTGAAAGTATTTTGATTCAGACAAGTATGGTTGATGGAAAATTTGATGAAAGATACGAAATGAAGTTTTTTTCTCAACAATATAATGTAAATCCAAATAATTTAGTCGAGGCTACAACCAATGTCTTTGATATAACAACAAAATCAACTTTTGATTCGTCAAAGAAGGTTGGATATATTAAAGAGCTTCCATCTAACGAATTGTTTCTACACAACTTAATGATCGTTGATGAAGAATATTTTAGTGATGAGTCAGAGGATTACAAGCTAAAAATGAGCCTTGATGTAATCGATTCTTTCAAAATGGAATTAGAAAACACAAAACAACAAATGTTAACGCTGATTTCTGATTTGTCTTTGACTTACAATGGCCTTTTTGGTAAATTGGATAAGAAAAGAATAATCAATTTCTTTTCCAGTAATGGGATTCTAATTGGAAACAATCTAAACTTTATAAGCATCGAGAGCCAATCTTTGTTTGACGACAGCATCTTCTCTAGACTCTCCTCCACACTCAGAAAGGTTCTTCTAGCGATGCTATCAGGAGATCAAGTAATTCAAGGTGTTATTGATAATACATTAAAAAATCTATATATTAACTCGGTTTCAAAAGAAAATTATAATACTGTTGTCTCCTTTTTGGATACTTTGATGAACAGATTTATCACAAAATACAATCTATCTTCCACCAATGGCAAATCTATTTTAACAAATTCAACAATCTCTAGAGTTGAAAGAGAAATACAAAAAGTTATTGAAATTAATCGTGTCAAGGATGGAAACTTTAGTTTTTTCAATAAAGCAGACGATCAAAGAATAATAACTACCGCAGCCATGCAGCAAAGAGCAACCGACGAATACAATAAATTTTTTAATCGCCGTATATCTGGAGCAGAGATAACTCAAATTTCTCAAGACATAAGCGAAGATGATGCTAACAAAATGGCTGATTTTGATTCTGCTAAATATGTTTTCTTCACGCCAACAAGTTATCGCCATGCAGATCAAGAAGTAGACCTTAGCCAAGCTGATATTTCTATTTTTGATGAGAAGAAACATAATCTTATAACGGATCACATGTTTACAATTAATTCTCGTGCTAAAAGGCTTAGACGAAGAGGTAAAGCAAAAAGAAGGAACAGATCTGGAAAACAGCCAAAAAGAGGAAAAACTCCTTTACTCACAACCTTGTCGGTTGGTCGCCCATTTAAAAAGAGCACCGCCGCTGGTGAGGATTCAAAATTTGAGAATGCCAAAGATTATCTAGGTTCGAGCAGCCCCTTTCTTTCTTTAGAGCTTGGAACAAGAAGAAAACCGATACCAGAAGATGAGGGACCACCTACTTTAATCAAAAAGTCTTTTGCACAAGATAGAAAAATAAAAAATTACAACCAAATTTCGTTAACAGATCAAGAATCCGCATTATTGAAAAATAAAAATAGTATTGACTTTTCTAGATTGCCACTGCAATTTAGGGCTTTGGTCTTGTCAAATTATGGATTATCAAGGTTTTCGTTCGCGCTTGAAGAAGAACAACTTTTACAAAACCCAAAACTCTCCACAGCGATAAATAATATTTTTAACCGCGTAAGAATAGCAAAATTTCTAGATGGCTTTAAAAAGAAAAAATCCAACGGATTAAGAATTATGAATGATCCAATCTATCTTCCTTTAAACCAAGAAGCTTTGGACTCTGGTAAAACTTTAATGATTAAGATGTCGAAGTTTAATAATGGCTTGTTTCAAGTTGAAGGCGAGGATCAAGTACCAGCTACAAATTCTTTTGTAGCTATCGAGGGTACTAGAAGCCCAACATCTAATCAATCAGAGCCCCACCAAATTCATATTTCAGACCGAGAAGAAAAAGAATTTTCTACAACAAATATAATTAAACAAAATGAAAAGAGGCAAGAACTAAATAAATTTGTCGATCCAGTACAACAAACCCGACAATCTACTCCCAAGCCACAAAGAAGAAATAATGTTAATAGAAGAACCGCTATTCGCCCAACTAGAGGGAGTTACTAATGTCTAATAGAGTTATTGATGGTTCCAGCATCTTCACGGGCAATGACCTAGGTCAAGATGGCTTGCGAAAAGAATTTGGCGTCTATTATGAGATTGATGAAGGCGTGGTTGTTCCTAAAATTAATCCGCAAACTCCTTATCTGCTAACTCAGGGCGTAGCAGCCACAGACACAAGTGGTCTCCTACCTTTTAACACACAAAGATTAACTTTTACATCTGCTTCCAATGTTGATAATTATGATCAATGGGCAGCGAATTTTAGAGCTAAGTTTGTTCCAAATGTAGAATACATAGATCATTTTTTTAATACACCATTGGACTTCTCAAATATAGATGCTGTAAACAACTATGAGTCTTATGGATATGAACTATTAACCAAAAATGTTCCACCTTTATCACTATTGAATATACATGATCAAGATGATTTTCCAGCAGACACATCAGGCCCTAATGGAGCCCAGATGCAAATGTTTTTGGATCAATTCTCAATTAATAGATCCGAGACAACAAGCAGACAAAATTTATTCTTTGGTGCTGAAAAAATTAAAGACATCAAGATAGGCCACATTGAACAAGTAGGTTTAAATGTCCCAGACCAGCCGAACAAGCCCTATAATTCTTTTGTTAAAATTAAGTTTTTTTCATCAGTACTATATCCGCCAAATGTTCCCACCCCACAAGAGTTCTTATTTGAGCAGACAAAAATGACAAACAAACTTTTTTCTTATTTTAAGAGAGATATAGGTACTGGATTAGATTTTTATTTAGACTCAGAACAAACAATGACTCAAATAAATGTCCGAGGGTTCATTGACTTTATCTCTAATTATGATCTCTTGACCATGGTGACTCAACCAGATGAGAAGTTTTACAAAGATTTTGAAGAAGCAACTTCATTTGAGTCGCAATTCTTGAGACTAGAAATGTTCTCCAGAATTAGAGACTTTGTATCTCAGAGAATGAGAAAGACATTTAGCAGAGTAATTCTGCAAAATGATTCATGCGCCAATTTAATAATTGGCTATAAAATACAAAAGTTTGTTGCAAACGGAACACAACCTGTTCAAACAACATATATCATGACCCCAAAGACAAGAGATTATTATGATTCTCTCTTCTCCTATGATATAATGTATCGCTATGAGATAAAAGCAATAACAATGGTTCTCGGTACTTCTTACTCTTACAGCAATGTGCAAGAAGATCCAGAGCAGGGACAAATAACATTAACCTTTGTAAATCGCCCATCTCTTCAATTTTTAGACATACCGGTGCTAACACAAGATATGATCGTTACAGATATTCCTAATCCTCCGCCCGAGGTTATGTTTTATAATGAAAGGGGAAATCGGAATCAAGCTATCTTAACTTTAGATCAAGCAACGATTGTTGAGAATTCCTCACCAGACAATTACCCACAGTACTTTTCAAATGATTTTAAATCACAGAACAAAGTCTTTACACAGCAAGAAGATACACAAATACAATTCAGTACTCTTTACACATCAAACCTTTACGAAATTTATCGTACTGACGAGAAGCCAAAGAATTATCAAAGCTTTGAAAATAGCCTTTTGACTGTTGTTGGACAAGCAGGAGTAGAGCTAACAGATAATTTGTTTAGAGACCATATTGCTCCACACAAAAAGTATTACTATTTAATAAGAACGCTTACAAATTTTGGTATTCACTCAAATCCAACAAAAGTTTACGAAGTAGAGTTGATACAGGACTCGGACGAAACATATTTGACTTATAGCGAGTTTAAGTTCGAGGAAATACAAAATACAAGTAAATATAAGGTGTTCAAAAAGTTTTTACAGATCAAGCCCTCTCTACCGCAGCTTGCTCTCAAAAGAGACCAGATCACAGACCTGTCAACAACAGATAATTATGGAGACACGATTGTCGGAACTGATCAGGATTTAATTTGGGGTAGGAAATTTAAAATTCGTATTAAATCAAAGAAAACCGGCAAGTTGTTTGATTTGAATGTTACATTCGATTTAAAAGACGAAAATAACCAACCAATCTAATTATTAATGTATTAGGAGAAAAATATGGGATTCCAAGACAATAGTGGCGATATCATTCTAGATGTTGTCCTTACCGATGAGGGAAGAAAGAGATTAGCAAAAGCTGACGGCAGTTTTGAAATTGTTAAATTTGCTTGTGGTGATGATGAAATTAACTACAGCCTTTATAACCTCAACACCGGATCTGCCTATCAGGATCTATCAATTCTACAGACCCCAGTGCTTGAGGCTTTTACAAACAATGCCTCTTCAATGAAATCTATGCTTGTCTCTATCCCGAGAACAAACATTCTTTTTATGCCGATTCTTCGTTTGAATGAGAAGCAAGTCCAAACACAAGTTGGAACATACGGTTCTTTTATTGTAGCAGTTGATGCTGATACACAAGATAACAGTGCAAAAAGTTTAAATACAAGCATTGGTTATGTAAGCAACTCTCATCAGCAAGGTGTTCTCTTTGGAAACAACCCAGAAATTGAAGTTAGTTCATTCATTAAGGTTGATGCAGGTATTGATGGCGGATCTCTTATTGAGGTTCCAGCAGATTTATCTGAAACCCAATTTATGATTCAAATGGATCATAGACTTGGAAGCCTCGTTGATACAACTGGTAAAACTTTTATGAGACCTGTGGCCATTGATGATGATAATGTCGCAACTTATCTTGTCTCATTAGCAGACAATAACTCTTTTGTAAAGCAGCCATCTCAATTAAGCTTGGATGCGAATGATAGTCCGATTAACGGACCGCTCTCTTCGACTCTAGAATTTAAGATCAAATCTTCTCCTGACTTGGTTAATAGCAACTATCTTTTCGACTTGATTGGGTCAACTGCAAATATTACGAATAATAGCGCTGCCGATAGTTCTTGTAAGATTATCGATTCGTATGTTAGAATTACGGGAAGGAATATTGGTTACGCAATTGACATTCCAGTTAGATACGCAAAACTATAAGGTGAATTAAATGGCTAGTATTTATAAAACAATTAGAAGCGAAGATATCGCATCAACAAGAACAGTTCTCCACGAAGCAATTCCCTTAACAGGAACAATTGTGTCTGGAACTTACGGAACTTTTGGAAGTGAGGGTAATGTTAAAAATTATGCTCACGGCATATTCCAGTCAGTTTATGACTATCCCTATCTAAGTTCTTCAGCAAATCACATTTTTGATATTACAATGGGTTTTTCAACAGGCTCGGCTCTCTACGGTGCAACGACAAGTCAGCAAGCAAAGAAGTCAAATATTTATAACCAGATGGCTCAAGTCCTTATGGGTTACGATAAATTGGGTGTAATCCAAAAGTTTGATGCAGATGGTAATCTTTTCGATACAACTACAGACAAAATGAATGATTGTATCTTTATGAATTTCTCAAGACTTCTTGTGAAAGATGAATTACAAAAGGGAACATTTTCGCTAGAGCTTGGAGTCACCGGTTCTTTTACCGCCCCAATGAATTCTCGCGTAACGCTTAAAGATACGGGCGCCTCTTCTGATTATCGTGTTAATTCTCCAACTGGTGAATATGGTATTCTTTATATCAGTAATAGCGCAGGAACTCCCTTAGATGGTATCACTACATCTACTCAACAAGCAGCCGGATTATTATTTTATCAAGCTGGTGTCGCCGTGCTTACATCTTCTGTATTCTTGGGAACTGCTCAAGGCGGCCTTTTGTCTGCATCGGCCCAATGGGAAAGCAATGCTCAATTTCTAACTGCTTCTATAACAGGCTCTAACATCGAGACAAATGCAAATTCTTTAAGACACAGAATGTATAATCTTTCTTTCAACAATTCTGTTGAGCTTAATTCAACAATCTACTTCTGTCATCTTGGGGCAAATGAATTTAATTATTCATCAAACCCAACATACTTGAGTGGATCACAAATACGAGTTAAGGCCCAAAGCACAGACGATCCTGTCTCTTACCTTACCACAGTCGGCCTCTATTCCTCCGACAACCAATTGATGGCGACTGCTAAATTATCAGAACCGATAAAGAAAACACCAGCCACATCTCTAACATTCAGGGTGCGATTAGATTACTAATGTCAAAGTTCGAGTTCAAAAAAGAAGACATTTATGTTAATCGAACTAAAACTTATCCGGACTACAAGATATTCGTTAATGATGCAAATGTAACAATAAATAATAAAGTTGAAACAAATGCAAACTCAGCGGTATCTTCCGGCTATGATAGTTTGTATGAATATAACTTTGATACTCGATTCGAATACATCCACCCATTTATTATTGGCGGAGAAAATACTCCACGACAATTATTTCGCTCCCAGATTCCAGAATCTGCAAGTGCTGCGATTTATAACTCACAGAATCCAAACTGGGCTCAGTATTCTAATCTGCTGCCGGCAACCGGCCAACAATTAACTTCTTCGTATCTTTCAATGACCGCTTCGCTAAAAAGAGAAGCACCAATCGCTACTAGAAAAAGAGATGTTCTAATCAACATCGCAAGGGATTATTATCTTTATAGCACAGAATTTGCTATCAGCAGCACAACCTTTGATGAAAATACTGCTCTAATCAATATACCTCAGACTTTCTTTGGTTCTTCAATTAAGAAAGGTTCTGTTGAATTAAATTTCTATGTGACCGGCACGTTAGTTGCTAGAGCAAGAGATGAAGGTCAAAATGGTGAATTGAAACAGACAGGTGATGGATCAACTTCAACAGGCAGTGGCTCAACAGTTGGTCTTGTATTTTACAATCACGGTTTGATGATGCTCACATCGTCAGTAGAACTCTACACATCGGGTACTTTAAATAGCTGGGTTGACTTTGGAACCGGCCTCCACGATGGTGTATCTAATGGCCCCGGCATAGGACTAGAAGATAGATCATTCGAAATCAAATACAAAGGCACAAATTATATCAACACAATGACAATGTTCTGTCATGCAAGAGCCGGAGAACTCAATAGCTCAAATAATCCAACTGCTATTGACTGGGGTTCAGAAACAACTTATGCCCTTGTTGACACGGGATCAACAAAAGGCTTCGAGGAAAGATCAAAAACTGTAAAGAATGTCGTATCATCAAGTATCGAGAATCTAAATGATGATTTTAGAAAGACAACTTACATTTCAAAAGTAAATATGTATGATGATAAAGGAAATCTTATTGGCGTTGCTTCCTTAGCACAACCCATTAAGAAAGAAGAAAACGATGATTATACATTTAAAATTGAATTAGATACTTGACAAACTTAGTAAAACATGTTATATTATTACTATGAATAATATAATCCTAGGTTTTGATATTAGTACCTCTCGCATCGGCATAGCAGCCGTGACCCAAGACGAAAAACTAATATACTGTGACACAATCACATTTAAAAATAAAGAATTTTCTCTTGAAGATAAAGCAGTATTGTTTGAGAACACATTAAAAATGATTCTAAAGATAGAGAAGCTCAATCCAATTGCCGTATACATAGAGGAACCATTTACTGCTTTTGCAGGAGGCAAGACCTCTGCTAACACAATGGCAAAGCTTCAACGATTCAACGGAATGTGTTGTCTTGTTGCGAGAAAAGTATTTGGTTCTGATGCTTATCTTTTAACACCCAGAGTTTGCCGCTCTTTAAATGAAATAAAGATACCCCGAGGTTCTAAAACAAAGAAACTAATTATTGACTGGGTGTCCGCAAAGTATCCAAAAGACTTTACATATGAGCTTACACGCTTTGGCAATCCCAAACCGGGTACTGATGATAAAGCCGATTCAATCGTCGTTGCTTTAGCAGGAGTAAAAAATGAACAAAAAAAGATTTAAAAAACTTAAATCACCTTGGACTAGGCGACGATTGTATTATCCAAGATTAAGAAGAAAAAGACTTGACAAATAAAAGCACCGTGTTATATTATTAATAGAGGTGCTTAATGAGTGAGAAAAGAAAGATTATAAATGATATTCTTGGATCAAGTTATAGATCAAAAGATGAACATCTTTATTCTTGTCCTTTTTGTAATCATCATAAGAAGAAACTTTCTATTAATTTCTCAAAGAATTACTGGAAGTGCTGGGTATGTGACCAACGAGGTAAAAACATCTACCGCATTGTTCGTCGATTTGGAACATATGACCAGAGACAAAAATGGCTTCTTCTTGATGGACGGCTTGATCTTACTGAATTTGACAAGTTCTTTTCCGAACTAAACGATGAAGAAATCAAGCAAACTGTTTCTTTACCCGAAGAATTCGTTTCTCTTTGCAACAAGAACCTGCCCTCATCTTCAATGAAGGCTTTAAAATATTTAAATTCTCGGGGTATAACCCAGAAAGACATAAGAAATTGGAAAATTGGGTACTGCACAGGAGGCCGTTATAGTGGGCGGATCATTATTCCTAGTTATAATTGGGACGGGAATGCTAATTACTTCATTGCTCGTTCATTTGTTAATCATGGACGACGATACTTAAATCCACCAGTGGGAAGGGATATTGTGTTTAATGAGCTTTATGTTGATTGGGATGAGGAAGTTGTGTTAGTAGAAGGCGTTTTTGACGCTATTATTGCAGGTTCCAACGCAATACCCATTTTAGGGTCTACTTTGCGTGAAAACTCTCGCTTATTTCAACAGATTGTGTTAAACGATACTCCAGTTTACTTAGCACTTGATAAAGATGCAGAAAGCAAAAGGAACTGGATAATCAAGTCCTTTTTGAGGTACGACATTGAATTGTATATCATTGACACATCGGGATGCGAAGATATTGGCTCAATGAGTCGAGAAGAATTCCTTCAAAGAAAACAAATAGCCGTTCCTGCTGACTTGGATGAAATTATGATTTTTGATAAGCTGAGGGCTATATGAAGGTTGGAGACCTTGTTCAGATCAACACTTCCATGAAAGAAAATAGATTATCTTATTATATGACCGCCCACCATTCCTTTGAGGACATTGGAATAGTAACACAGGTCGAAGAATTCATGGTTGTTGTATATTGGATTAAAAAAAAGAAAGAATCCCCAATTGCAAAACCTTTACTTATGAGAATAAAAACGCTTGACAAATTATAACCAATCGGTTATATTATAGACACTCAACAATAGGAGACTTATAAATGAGTATTTTACTTTATAGCATGTTGTTTGCATGCTCCGGTGATAAAGCCGAAGACACAGCAGTCGAAGAACCAGCAATGGAACCAGCGACAGAGCCATCCACAGAACCATCTGAAGAACCAGTTGATTCGGGTGCAGACACAGGTGCCGAAGAGCCCCAAGATACAGCACAAGACACAGGAGAAGAGTAAATGAGTATATTACTATCAATACTAATTGCATGTGGCGGAGATGCCACAGAGACAACCGAAGTTGCGGAAACAACCACTACGGATAATAACACAGAGGTTGTCGAGACAACGACAACTGATGAAGTTACAACCGATAATGTGACGACTGAAACAACGACTGGTGTGACGACGGAAAATACCGTCAATACCACCGAAAATACAGAAACCACTACAACCCCCGACGAGTAGTTTCGCAGGGTTCGCGGCTCCCTTCAAAAGCCGCTTTCTTTTATGGAGGACAAATGATATTATTTTTATTTCTTGCGTGTGAGGAACCAGATTGTTCCGAACCAACCCAAAACCCCCAAGAAACCACTTTCCTTTACCCTAGGAAAAATATTGATGAAACTGAATTTGATATGTACGAGGTTCAAGATACTGGTTCTGATACTGGTGATACAGGAGGCGCACAATGATTGAGATAACAGATGGAGATTATAGAGACCGCATTCAAAGCGGAACAACTTTGGTTGACTTCTCCGCCCCATGGTGTATGCCGTGTATACGAATGGAGAACCATGTTGAGGCTTTCGCCTCAAACAACCCAGATATAAATGTATACAAATATAATATTGATAAAGGTATAGATATTTGGAATAAAATAAAAAAAGAATTTAGCATCCGCTCTATTCCTTTTATTGTAATTTATCGTAATGGTGAGGTTGTTGCTTCTGATGTTGGTTATAAAAGCTCAGAGGATCTACAAAAAATACTTGACAACATCAACTAAGCATGATACATTATAAACAATAGGAGGCTTTATGCTTATTGCTCATATATCAGACACACACATCCGGAACCTTAAATACCACTACGAATACCGACAGGCATTCGCAGATATGTATGATAAACTGCGGGATCAAAAACCAGATATTATTGTTCACACAGGGGACATTGCTCACACCAAGACACAATTGTCCCCAGAATACTTCGAGCTAACCTCGGAGTTTTTAAATACATTGGCCAATATCGCACCGCTGTATGTTATTCTTGGAAACCATGATGGTAACCTCAAGAACATAGAACGACAGGATGCGATCACTCCAATCGTCGAGGCTCTAGATAATAAGAACCTTCATCTCCTCAAAGATTCAGGCGAGATCACCTTAGAAAATAATGTTGTTCTCAATGTCCTCTCCGTATTTGACCGAGATAATTGGATCCAGCCAACAGACAAAAGCAAGATTAACATTGCTCTTTATCATGGCTCTATCTCTGGTTGTGAAACAGGACAGGGATTTACCATCAACCAAGGTGATGACACTGCTAGCATCTTCCGTGACTTTGACTTTGCTATGCTAGGAGACATCCACAAGCGACAGCAAATGGATACCGAAGGCAGAGTTTGGTATGCAGGGAGCACTGTGCAACAGAACTATGGCGAGTCTCTCCGGAAAGGATATTTGCTTTGGAACATTCACTCGAAGGACGATTTTAGTGTTGGGTTCCATGCTATCCAAAACCCTCGTCCGTTTATGACGATTCATTTGGATCAGGAAGGCAATCTACCGGAAACTCATGTCCCAAGAGGTTGCTATCTTCGTGTGGTCTCCAATTATAATCTGCCCCTAACAAAGCTCCGTCAAGCAGTCACAGCAGCAGAAGCCAAGTGGCACCCGTACTCTATCACTTATGTAAATAAAGGAACCAAAGGATCTGACCAGAGCCGAGGCATGCTTGCTGATGGTCGCTTTGAGAACCTCCGAGACATCCATGTCCAAGAAGAGATGATTGAAGAATACCTCGCGGATAAAGAATTGGATGAAGGTGTTATGGAGAAAGTCCAAGAACATAACAGTCACTACAATCGAATCGCAGAGGAACAAGAAGAGGTTTCTCGTAATGTTATATGGTCCATTAAAGAAATGCAATGGGATAATCTCTTCAATTATGGAGAGAAGAATAAGATTTCCTTTGAGAATCTCAACGGAATCGTTGGTATTTTCGGAAAGAATTATTCCGGTAAATCTTCTATTGTGGATTCCGCTCTCTATTCGATCTTCAATGATACATCCAAAGGTGAGCGAAAAAATGTCCATATTATCAATCAAAATAAGGACCAAGCACGAGGACGGATAGACATTCAAGTTGGCGACAACCTCTATAGAATTACCCGTTCTCTGGTAAAAAATGAATCCAATTCGGGCAAAGTAACTGCTAAGGTGGAACTTGACTTCGCTGTATATAATGGTATTGATTGGGAATCCCTTAACGGAACAACTCGTAATCAAACCGATGCAAATATCAGAAGACACTTCGGGACCATAGAAGATTTTCTTTTAACCTCGATGGCTTCACAGATGGACTCTCTATCTTTTGTAAAGGAGGGCTCAACCAAACGAAAAGAGATACTCGCAAAGTTTCTTGACCTCGATTTGTTTGATGCTAAGTTCAAGTTAGCCAAGAAAGACGGCGCAGAGATGAAATCTATCATTAAGCACCTCCGCTCTATGAATTGGGATCTTGAGATCCAAAAGAAGCAAGATATTCTTGACGATATTGACATAGATATTTACGAAAATAAAGATCGTTGTTCTCAAATTGATCTTGAACTTCGTGGTATGACTTCTCAACTTGCAGAGATCAATGAAGCGATTGATGCAATCCCAGCAGAAATAATAGACATTGCTTCTATTAACAGGTCGATTCTACAAAAGCAGAACCAAAAGACATCACTGAGTGCCGAAAATGTCGCTTTGCTGTCTAAAATAGTTACTAATAAGCAAACTTTTGATGAAGTGGCTGCTTTCGTTGATACATTTGACCTTGATGTACTGTTAGAGGAAAAACAACGGCATAATTTGCTTCTTTCTTCTAAATCTTCAAATTCTTCGGACATTCGTGGACTATCTACCACAATTTCAAGCGAGGAGAGGAAAATGAAGTTGCTGGATGGTATACCTTGTGGTGATTCCTTTCCAACATGTAAGTTCATTGCTGACGCTGTGGTTGCTAGTCATTATATTGGAGCACTCAACGAACAAATGACCAATCTTCGTCTTACCGCTGAAAACCTTGAGGCCGAGATCTCTTCTCTCAATATTGCCGAGGTCGAAGAAAAGATTGCCTCTTACCATAATATCGTCTCTCGTCGTGATACATTGCGAACAGAGATAGAGCGAGACGAACTTAAAATAGAAAGTAACAAGAAGCAAATCCAAATCAATGGAACCACTCTTGAAACTCTCATCGCCTCTCGTGATGTCTATGAACAGAACCGCGAAGCAATTGAGAACAAAGAAGCATTCCTTGCAAAACGAGATGAGTATGCCTCATCAAAGAGAATACTCCTAAGAGAGCAAGAACAATGTGAAGCCAAGCTCCAAGAATATTATATTGAGAAGGGATCAACTCAACAAGGCATTGCATCTTATCAAGAACGAAAAACTGAACTTGAGGCAAAGGAGAAAGAGTTTATTGCTCACGATCTATTCCTTCAGTGCATGCACCCCAATGGTATTGCATATAATGTGATTCGTCAAATGCTTCCTGTAATTAATGAGGAGATAGCAAAAGTTTTGACCTCAATTGTTGACTTTGAGGTATTCTTCGTGGACAACGGAAAGTCCTTAGATATCATGCTAAAGCACCCAAAATATGATGGAAGACCATTGTCTATGGGCTCAGGTGCAGAGAAAACCCTATCTGCGATGGCCATTCGCCTATCTTTGATTTCGATAACGAATTTACCGAAATCGGAAATATTCATACTTGATGAACCAGCAACTGCTTTGGATCAAGAGCATATGGATGGTTTCATAAAAATGCTTGAGATGATTAAGGCTCAATTCAAGACTGTCTTGTTAATTTCTCATCTTGATTCTCTTAAGGATTGTGTTGAGCAAACTATTGATATCCAAAAGAAAGATGGTTATGCTTTTGTAAATATTTAAATACGGCTTTACTTCTTATAAATGACTATTTAGTGTAAAATAAGGGTATGCTTACTATGAAGTTAACAAAAGAAGAGCTTTTTAATATTATTAAAGAAGAAACAGCAGCTTGTCTGGCCGAATATGAAAAAGAGAAAGGTGCTGACGGCAAAGCTTGTTGGGACGGCTACAAATATGCTGGAACCGAAGATGGAAAAGATAAATGTGTCAAGATGGAAGAAACAGAAACCATAGATGAAGAAACTGATAAAGATCGTATGGCTTGCAACAAACCTCGTTATATAAAAAAGGGTGAAGCTGGTCATGGAAAGAAGCAAAAAGTTGTAAAGGCTTGTGTTAAAGGCAAAGAAAAGATTGTTCGTTTTGGCGATGCCAACATGAGAAACAATAGCGATAAGAAATCTAATCGTAAAAACTTCCGCTCTCGTCACAACTGCGACCAAAAGAAAGATAAAACAAAAGCTGGCTATTGGTCATGCAAGGATTGGTAAAATGAAATTAACAAAAGAAACTTTAAAGCAAATAATCAAAGAAGAACTTGAAGGAGTTCTTGAAACTTCTAGAGGTCGCTTTGGCCAACCACAGAACAGAAGCAGAATAGTCACGAAAGATAGGCAGCCACAAACCACCATAATGGACCTACGAACCGCCAAAGCATTTTTAAAATTTGGCTGGGGTGAACTCGAAGACGACCAAAAGGAAAAAATAAAAGCACTGGCTGATAGGCTGTATAACATCCGCAAGGCCGAAGGTGGTAAAGATTTCAAGAAGGCTAAAGAGAATGAGTATAATACTTTGATCGATGCTATTGAGGCCGCTGGTGGAACATTCACACCAACTACACCAGTAGCAGACGAGAATTCTAAAGGAGAACAAGAAGATGGATAAAGAACAAATAAAAGAACTTGGCGAAAAAGCTAAGGAAGAACTCGGCGAACTCAAGGAAGATGTTAAAGAACGACTTGAGAGCGAAGCAGTTGCCGCAGCAAA
>Ga0209657_1000814_pt1 | contig 19732 bp, 25 predicted proteins | sample SaaInlV_100m_DNA_FD_184650 | JGI IMG/M metagenome (GOLD analysis project Ga0209657, IMG submission 184650) | Marine microbial communities from expanding oxygen minimum zones in the Saanich Inlet - SI037_S3LV_100m_DNA (SPAdes) (version 2) | ecosystem: Environmental > Aquatic > Marine > Intertidal... | reverse complement strand
ATGGCTAAATGTATTTAATAGCAAGTTCCCAGAAATGAGTGAAAGGACTGCAAAGACTTGGCTTAAGGAAGCAAGTGGTACTCCAATGCTGAAGAAGGTTTTACACGGAGTCTATGAAAAGAATCTCGAATTATTAGATGAGACTATTAATGATAATTAACTGGTGGAGAGACGTGCTTCACTATTGCACTTTCTCTCTAAAGAACACAACAAAGTGAAGATAGTGAAGATAATGAAGTATACTTCTCTTCTAATTAATAAAAAGGAAAACAAATGGATAAAGACACGTTGATAAACAGACGGTTAACAGGAGAAAACTCCTTTCAAAATAATGAAGAACACGAACATGGTAAACATCCCAATTCACTTGCCAATCTTAAGCCATACGAGAAAGGTGTTAGTGGTAATCCTGGAGGCAGACCAGTCAAATATGCCAAACTGAAAAAAGCACTCGATAAGTGGGCAGATCTTGAATTGGATTATGACTGGTGGGATTTACCACCAAAAGCAGCAAAGACATTGAAAGACCAAGTTCATTGGAGAATATGGCACAAAGCGAGACAAGGTTGTAATAAGTCTATTGAGATACTTGCAAAGTTGGGTTGCCTGGATGACGAATAACTTTCCCCTATAAAAAGAATGACCACTCTTCTCACACCAAAAGACGTTTCGGAGATACTTCAACTCCGATATAATAAGATTCTTGAATTAATCAAATTTGGTCAATTGAAGGCAATTAAAATAGACAAGAGTTATAGGATTACTGAATACGACCTTCACGATTTCATTGAAAAGAATCGTGTTAAGTCTGTATGGTGATAACTTTACTTGTAATACAAATATTATAGGAGTATTTTATGCTAATGGCTAAAGCAAAAAGAGGACAACCAAAAAAAGAACCAACAAGTATACACTCTTTGAGAGTACCTGATAGGCTCTGGAAATTGGTTGAAAAGCAATCAAAGAATAATCGAAGTATCAATGAGTATTTAACTTCAGTTTTAGAAGATAAATTAATTGATGATAATGTCCTTGATAGTTCCTTGCGTAAAAGCCCAATAACAAAAAGCGGAGATGAATAATGTCAGCCTTGTATAAACAGAAGAAATCGCCTTACTGGTGGTGGAAAGAACGATACAATGGTAGGACATTCTATAAATCCACTAAAATGACGAATAAATCATTAGCAAAGAAGATTACTCAACAATGGAATATGAACCTCATGTTGGGCGACCTCTCCTTCCTTGGTTTATCGTCAAATTCGAATCAAGAAATACAATCATACATAAATGACTATATGTTATTTTTGAGCAATAGAGTTAATAGTATCAAGTCGCTCAAAACGGCACAAAGTCATTTGAACAAGTTTAGTGATGCTATGAGGCAAACCAGAGTCAATTTATTAGGTGAAATATCTGTAAAGGATATTGACCAGTATCTTGATAGTCTCAAAATATCAGCGAAAACAAAAAAGAATCACCTTCAATCAATATCATCAATGATGAATCAAGCGATTAAAGAAGGTATCTTAAAATCAAATCCTTGCAAATTAGCAACTCTACCCGAAATTGTGAAAAATGGTGATGTACATCGATTATTAAAGTCTATTGATTTAGAGATAATCTTTGAAAGTGAAGGTGAATACAAGAAATACTTTCTCTTCCTTTATCATACTGGATTAAGGGCTAATGATGTTGCTTGTTTGAAATATGGTGATATTGATTTCAAAAAGAAGTCGGTTGTTCGGTTAATTCGTAAAAGCAAAAGAGTACATGAGTTTCCAATAGCTGATGTATTGATTAATAATCTTGATAAAGGTAGAAATTCAGATGAACCTATCTTCCCTTCTCTATTTAATGATAGTGAGCAGAATGATAAGTTGAGTAAGCCTCGTAAGTATATGCAAACATTACTTAAGGCTAAAGAAAGACCTCATGCTGATTTACATAGTTTTCGTCATACTTTTAATCAAAGCTTGTTTGAATTAGGTATGGATGTTGAGGATAGGCAAAAGCTACTTGCTCACGCATCTACTTCTGCTACCAAGATATATACTCATCCTAATTTTGATTTAGCGATGCAGTATGTTAATCAAGTTCCTAAGTATGGAAAAGAGTATAACCATAGTATAACCAACTAAAGATGACTAAACGAAAACAAACGACACTAAACGAAAAACAAAAAAGCCCTCAATTAAGAGAGCTTTTCGTCGAGACTCTGGTTGTCTCGTGTAGTAGCGGGGGAAGGATTCGAACCTACGACCTTCGGGTTATGAGCCCGACGAGCTACCAGACTGCTCCACCCCGCGATCAGATTTAATTTTTAGTGTAAAAAAGCGCCGGTAATATTAATTAGTTTATTCTCGCCAAACAAGACTACTCTGATTCAATTTTTAAATAAATTGGCATATGATCTGAATAGCCACCCAATACCCGACTTCCTGCCCAAAATCTAAAAGGATAGCCATCATATTTCCCACCATGTTGTCGGTATTTTTTCCCGCTAAATACTCCAACTGAATTCGGAACCAGTTTTAATCCAATATTATCAATTAATCCTTCACTTACAATTAAATGGTCATAAACCATGTCTATGCCATCATATTTGTAAGTACTTCCTTCAGGGTTCCGGTGCCATGGCTGCATCACATTCCATAAAATTGATTCATGATTTACCATTTTATTCTTTTGCATGGATGCACCTAAATGTATTGTAATGGACGGATCTATTGGTTCATCATTGAGATCACCCATGATAATGATTTCAGCTTTAGGATTCGTTGATAAAATAGAATTAACTTTTTTTCTTAATGTTTTTGCTGCTGCTGCCCGCAGTGGGATTGATTTTTCTGCTCCACCATATTTTGATGGCCAATGATTCACGAATAAATTCAATTCAATTTTAGAAAATTTTGCTTTAACATAAAGAATATCGCGAGTGGGTATTTTTGTAGGCAATAAGACAGTCAAAACTTTTGATTCTGTTATTTCCAATAACTTAGAGTCGTAAAGTAATGCAACATCAATTCCTCGTTTGTCAGGAGAATCATAATGAATTATTGAATAGTCTCTTTTGACAGCTTGATTTAACTCTTCTAATACAAATCGATTTTCAATTTCACATAAACCTAATACGTCTGGATTCATTTTATTAATGATTTCAGTAAGATTTTCCAATTTAAGGTTATAGATATTCTCCGTTACATTTTTCCGTCCTCCAAGTGCAAACTCATCATCATTTGTGTTTGGATCATTTTTTAAATCAAACAGATTTTCAACATTCCAAAATGCAATTTTAATAGACTTGGCAAAGGCTGGAGAATTCCCTGAAAAAATTATTAAAAGGGATAATACTAATTGGCGGGCTTTCATTTGAATTCCTTTTTTAATTTATATAAATGGTTTTGGTCGAATATCTATGGGATTAAGTTAGGAAATTGATTCGGTGTATTTAATATTCTCATGAAGAATTTATATAATATATTTAGGATTTGACTTATGGAAACAGGAAAAGAATTTAACGCACTACTCCAAGTTTTATCTGGTGAGCAGCAAATCTTACAGAGAACAGATCAAAAGGCATTCACACTTCTTTCAATTTTAGGAGTATTTATGGTTTTCTTCATTGTTCACTTTCCCAAAATTCAGATGACTGTATTGATTTTTATTTTCATGATGGTGTATTTCACAGCTGCAATGGGTACCATTTATAATCTCGTCCGAGTTATCGTACCAAGAGTTCAAAAAAGAAAAGTAAAAACATTAAACGCTGATGTTGAAAAAGATGAAGTAATAAACCCAACATTTTTTGCAGGAATTAGTCAATTCAAGTCACCTGAAGAATATGCATTTTATTTAAAATCTATTGCTCGTGATGATGAACAACTTTATCAAATGTTTGCATCCCAAGTTTTTGCTCTTGGCAATATAAATCAGGTAAAAAATGAAAATATTCGTCGAGCAGTATTCTTTTTTATTACAGCAATAATTTCAGAATTATTAATTATTATGGTTATGGCGTATGCAAGAGCTTATCCTTTTTTATTTCCCAACGGATGAAATATTTTATATCAATTACCGCCATCGTCTTTACGCTGAACGGTTGTCTTCCCCAAGGTACGCCTGGACCTGAAGGACCTCCGGGACAAGACGGACAAAAAGGCGAACAAGGTCTTCAGGGAGAGCAAGGCCAAAAAGGTGAAGAAGGATCCGCTGGCGTTGCAGGAAAATCAGTTCCGGCAGATCAATTACAAAAACTGGATAAATTTTTATCAAACCAAAATGGTAGGCACAAAGAGAGTGTCGTTGGGATTGAATCTTATAGTTTCGGATTAGCGCCGCGAGTTACCGGGTTTTGTTATTTGACCAATAATGGTCGCATTTTCAAATTGGAGAATAAGAATACACAAGTTCTTGGTGATTCTTTTATATTTGTTGTTGATATATCAGACCAAACTGACTTTATTTCATTATCGCGTATCGCTTATGGCGACGATATTAAACAATATTTTTCTGCAGTGACTGAATCGGGATTGGTCTTTACGTCTCAAGATTTAAAATCATGGACATCACAGGGTTCCATCCCTTTGGATTAGGGCAGTTATAAATAAAATGAAACATTTGTAATAATCAATTGTAGTAAGAGAAAGGAGCTGGCGATTCATCCTTGTAACTCCCTTGTTACTTCCTCCTTGGTTTGACCGCGTCGGCTCCTTTTTTTATTTTTTGTAGATCCCCTTCTCCCTTTGTCACTGACCGTATTATTTGTATCAATTCGTTCAGTTTCCCAGCATTTATCTCCACAATCCAATTAATTAATTCACCACTTTTATTCTCAATAATTTTTCCACCAATTTTCATTATTGATTGCGACAATTCCCCATAATAGCACATAGGGCTCAAGATTGTGAATTGATCCATTTTCTCCCAAGGTGTGCATGTTGTTGTTTTTATAACCTCATTTGCGGATTTACTATAAGCATCGATTAAACCTCGTTTGCCTAATTTTGTCCCACCAAAATACCGGATGACCAGTACGCCACAATTAACGAGTTTGTGTCGTTTCATGGCATTGAGAATTGGGAGTCCTGCTGTGCCGGATGGTTCTCCAGCATCGGAAGAATTTTCTTCGAGTTGTACATGATCCTGAATTCTATATCCCCAACAAACATGGGAAGCATCATAATATTCTTTTCTTATTTCACCCAGCCACGATTTAAAATTGGAAACTTCATCAAATGGGCGAATGATTGAAATGAACTTAGATTGTAGTTCTTTAAATGTATGGATTTGGGTTTGGTTGGGTGCAACCAAACTCATTTTTTACGAAAAGATAATTTAACTGGAATTCCTGTAAAATCGAAATATTGCCTTAATTGGTTTTCGATATATCTTTGATAGGATGTTTTAACCAATTTGGGGTGATTTGCATAAAGGGCAATTACAGAAGGATTTCGGCTTACCTGAGTCGCATATTTAATTCGAACCACTTTTCCTTGTTCCGCAGGTGGTGGGTTTCTCGAAATTATTTTTTCTAAAGCATCATTCAATTTATTGGTTGATGTAAGTTTTTGACTTCGCTCAAAAACTTCCCACCCCATTTCCAAAACTTTGTGGATACGTTGCTTTGTTAATGCAGATATAAATAATAAAGGATAATGATCTAATGCTTTGAATTGATACCGAATTTCTTCCTGAAAATCTTTCATGGTATGGGTTTCTTTTTCAATTAAGTCCCATTTATTCACGACAAATATGAGCCCCTTCCCCTTATCCATCACATAATCAACAATGGATTTATCTTGTTTCCCAAACCCCTTTTCTGCATCAATTAAAACCAATACTACATTCGCTTCGTTGATTGCTCTTTGGGTTCGAACTGTAGAATAATATTCAATTTTATCTTTGATTTTTGCTAGTTTTCTAAGTCCAGCTGTATCGACTAATGTAGTATCTTTCCCGTGCCATTTAATATGAGCATCAATTGCATCTCGAGTTGTTCCGGCTATGGGCGTAACAATGGTTCTATCTTTTTGTAAAAGGGCGTTCGTTAAGGATGATTTTCCTACATTGGGCATTCCTACAATTGCCAATCGAAGTCCATCTTCTTCATCTGTTTCTGGTGGTGGGTCTTTTAAACCCAGCTTTTTCAAAACTTCATCTAATAGATCACCGGTTTGTCGCCCATTCAATGCCGAAATTGGCATAGGAGAATTCAATCCAAATTCGTGGAATTGATGAATCAAATTATCCGTTTTAAATCCATCACATTTATTAACAACTAAGATATAAGGTTTCCCACATTCCCGAACAAATTGTGCTAAAGCTTGATCACTAGCGGTGAGACCTTGTTTTCCATCAACCATAAAGAGAACTAAATCAGCTTCTCCCATAGCTATTTGTGCTTGCTCGCGTACAGCTGCATTAAAAGCATCAAAATCTTCAGGGATGTATCCACCCGTATCGATAAATATTAATTGATGGCCACACCAATCCATTTCCCCGTAAATCCTGTCACGAGTAATGCCCTCTTGCGCATCAACTATAGCCTGTCGCTGGCTTAAAAGACGATTAAAGAATGTGGATTTCCCAACATTGGGACGTCCAACAATTGCGATGATTGGTTTGGGCATTTATTCAATTATCCAGTGATTTTGAGAATCAACCAAATAAGTACAAATGCAAATAATGCGTGAATGGCTAATGCGCCTAATAATTCTTTCATGTTTTTATCCTTTTATCTAATGATTGTTTTTGTCATTGGACGGTTAATTCAATTGAATTAATAAGATTTTTTCAATCCGAATTCTTTATCCAATTTCTTCATTTTAATCAAAAAGTTCACTGCCAAAACGGACAAGTGTCGAATCTAATCCTTCTTTTCTACCCATAAATTAAATGTGAGCCCAAATGGATCCTGCATATAGCAATCTCTCCCTTTTCCTGCCCACTTGATGACCTTACATCCCTTCGCTTCTAAATAGTATCGAGCATCCTCAACATTATTAACAAAATATTCCATTACGATTTGGTTTAACCCTGGATTTTCTTGAACAAACATGGTAATGGGTCCATTTTGGAAATCTAAATAATTTTTTTATGTTTCACAGATAATCCCATAACATCCGAATAAAATCTTTTTGATTCAAGCCATTTTTTTGAATGGAGTGCAATGTTTGTACTCATACAAAATTGTGGTTTTTTCATGATATTTGAAAACTTTTAAGCGTGGAATTTACCAATGGATTTCCAATTTATATTTTTCTTTTTATGACAGATTCTTTGTACGATTTTGGTGCCATCTCCAAATAAAAAGTAAAATTATCCCTGCAATATTAGGAAACCAAATCTCTGGCCGACTCCATGGAATTCCATCAAATGAAAAATCAGTTAAGGGCCAAAAAAGTTTTGTTGGGAAGAATTCTTTGCTGTGAAATGGGAAATCTAAACAAATATGAAAAGGCCAACCCAACATAGCAAACGCATATTTTCTATTCACACGAAAAACCATGCCTATTACAATAAATGCCGAAACAAAACTGTGGGTAATATCATAATTGATATAAACCCACCATGGAATTGATGTTACTGAAGGCCTCCCGATCGAAAATTCCAGAGTAATAATCTGAGCAATAATTAAGAGTCCAAATGAAAATAAATCTGGCGCTGCACCCCAAAATAGTGCCCACCATTTATAGGTACGATTACCAAAAAGTCCACGACCCCATAATGCATGACTGAATGTATCCAAAATTAGTTTTCCATTTTGATTTGATCGAGTAGTATGTTGGTTTTATTTACCAAGTTCTGCGGATACCAATTTCCCTAATGGGTATCCAAATTCTGATTTATTTTGAAAAATGTTTGAAATTGTTTGATACTTCTATCTATTAATTTAAACATTTTCTTAGTCTCGTTTCTTCTATCATAAAATCAAATTCATTTACGACTACAAAATTTTGAGCGGGTGATGAGAATCGAACTCACGTCACTAGCTTGGGAAGCTAGGGTAATAGCCATTATACGACACCCGCAACCGGGTCAAATTTTAAAGATAGAATTTGATGAAAAAAATGAAGAAAGATGGTTTTTTTCTGAATATTTCACGCTTTTAAGATAGGTAACATTAATTGGTGATATTGCGAGATTTAGACCTTATAGCTTGAAGTCAAACATCATTTTATTCTATGTGGATAACTTGTGAATAAATGACAATAACTAATTATTTCTCGACGAGTGGATTACTATTTTGAGTTTACTTCTTGTCTTATTTTTTAGGATATTCTATATTCATTCTCGCCAACCATGTGATTTATCACATTTTCGTTTGTCATCCTTTTTTATACAGAATTAAAAACGTAAGCCCGTGCGTCAATCGTACGGTGAAAATACCCAAGGAAATACACCTATGGCAGAAGCTATGGAACTCGATCTTTCGCTGAAACAATCTGGATCGCAAGCACTTGATTCACCGATTGTCCATCCCATTCTACCCGTGAATGAAAGTGTAACTAAAATTCCACCTGAGTATTCCATTGAAGAATATTATGAAGATGATAAACTCGGCTCCGATGTTTTAAAACAAAAATACCTGGCTCCATGGGAAAAGCATCCCTACGAACTTTGGTTACGCCAAGCATCTGCATTGGCATCCGTTGAAAAAACAAAAGTCTTACGCGAGAAATGGGAAAAAAAATTCTTTTCAATTTTAGAAGATTTTAAATTTGTACCAGGTGGACGCATCATGCATGGTGCCGGACGAGAAGATATCACCACAACTTTAAACAATTGTTATGTGGTTGCTGTACGAGATGATTCAATTAAATCAATTTATGACACAATTATTAATGAAGCTTTAACATACAAGTATGGCGGTGGATGCGGACACGATCTCTCTATTCTTCGACCAGCGGGTAAAGCAATCAACGGCACCGGAGGAAAATCTTGCGGACCGACAGGATTTATGAACCTGTTTAGTGAAAATACGAATACCATCGCGCAACATGGAAGACGTGGAGCGAATATGCAAACCTTGCGGATTGACCATCCTGATATTGAAAAATTCATTAGTATCAAAACCGGTAATATAGATATGGTGAAATACTCTAATATTTCTGTTCTATTGACTCATGAATTTATGAATGCAGTAAAAAATGATACTGAATTTGAATTGCAATATGAAGGTGAAGTGTACAAAACAATCAATGCAAAGACACTTTGGAACCAAATTATATCCCACGCTCACACGAGTGCAGAACCAGGATTACTTTTTTGGGATACCATGAAAGATTATCACAATGCTGAATACTGCTCTCCGCTTGTCTCAACTAACCCGTGTGCAGAGCAACCTTTACCTGATGGTGGATGTTGCAATTTGGGTGCGATCAACTTGGAACGATTTGTAGATGAAAATGGGAATTTCAAAATTAATCAATTTAAGGAAACCGTTGGTATTGCAACTCGCTTCCTCGATAACGTTGTCGATTACAACATGGATCGACATGCATTAGAAGATCAAAGACTAAATGCAGAAAATGATCGTCGGGTAGGATTAGGAATTCTTGGGCTTGGTGATATGATGGTTCGAATGGGAATTAAATATGATAGCGAAGATGCGCTACAAACAATTGAACAAATCATGCAAATTTTTCGTGATACGTCCTATGAAACCAGTGCTGATTTGGCAGAAGAAAAAGGACGATTTCCTAATTATGATTGGGACGGATATTCAAAAAGTAAATTCGTTAAAAATTTACCAAAATCACTTCAGAAAAAAATTAAACTGAATGGGATTCGTAATTGTACAATTACAACCGTTGCACCCACCGGTAGCGGTGCGATCGTATCCAGAGTTACATCCGGTGTGGAGCCTATCTTTGCTACATCCTACAAACGTCGCGTAAAAAAGAATGATGACGGATATGGAAAAACATTTAATGAATACAAAGTTTATCATCCAATCATTGGAAAATTATTTGGATCAGATAAAGACTTACCAGATTATGTAGTTACGGCACATAATATTGATCCGTTTTTTCGTGTTAAAATGCAAGGTGTGATTCAGAAGTATATCGACTCAAGTATTTCATCAACCGTTAATCTCGCAGAAGAAATTACAAGCGCCACTGTCGCTGATATTTATATGACCGCCTATGATGCTGGACTAAAAGGAATTACCGTTTATCGAGAAGGAAGCCGGGAAGGAATTCTTATCTCGGACTCAAAAGAAGATAAAAAAACATCTATTCCTGAGCCAAAATTAAATCAAGATTTAGAAGTTGCAACTCAAGTTGAAAAGAGCCCAAGGATGCGTCCAGCACAAACAGCTGGTGTAACTAGGCGAATTCGAACGGGTGAAGGAACTTTGTACATTACCATCAATGAAGATGAAAATGGTCTTTGTGAAGTGTTTACAACAATTGGGAAAGCAGGTGGAAATGCAGCAGCACAATCTGAAGCCATTAGCAGATTAATTTCACTTGCACTTAGATCCGGTTTAGATCCACATGCCATCGTTCGCCAACTCAAAGGAATTTCCGGACCGAACCCAACTTGGGAAGATGGTCGATTAATCCTATCAACACCAGACGCGATTGGGAAAGCACTCGATGATTATCTTCAAGAACGGGAAGCTATGATTGCCGACGGAACTCATACACCGCACGAATCCAAACCCCTTATTACATTAGCTCCAGATCCATCTGATGATAACGGTTTAATGATTTGCACAAAATGTCATAATCATAGTGTTGTGAGTGAGGGTGGATGCTTGACCTGTCGTGAATGCGGCTGGTCTAAATGTGATTAAATTAGATTACGTCTATTATAATATTATAAAATAAAAAGCCTCGAATCCTGAGCGATTAACACAAATAATGTGTCAAAATCCTAAGGTCGAGGCTTTTTAATAAAATTTCGAAAATGTGGAATTTAAACTTCTAAAATTTCAGTCTCTTTTTCTGATTGAAGCTTATTCAATTTTTCAATATGATCATCCGTCATTTTTTGAATCTCACCTTCATTATCTTTAATGATATCTTCTGAGACATGATCTTCATTTCCAAAATCCTGTAAATGATGGATTCCATCACGTCTTACATTTCTTATGGCAATTCTTCCTTCTTCGATTAATTGGTGAACAAATTTATTTAATTCTAGACGACGTTCTTCGCTCAATGGTGGAATCGGAATTAAAACAGAATTCCCATTATTTCCTGGAGAAAAACCCATATTCGCTTGAACGATGGCTTTTTCAATCATAGGTATCATCGTTTTATCATAAGGCGTTAAAGTAATTAACCGAGGTTCAGGAATAGAAACTGTAGAAACCTGATTTAAAGGTGTTAAAGATCCATAATAATCAACGGTTAATGAATTAAACATTTCAGGGTTTGCTCGCCCCGTTCGTACTTTATTCAATTCATTTTGCGTATGGACAATTGCTTGATCCATTCGATGTGTAACATCACTTAAAATATCTTTTATCATGTTTTACTCCGAAACTAACGTCCCGATTTTACTGCCAAGAACAAGTTTTTTCAAGTCCCCTGGATTATTGATATTAAATACCCGAATAGGCAATTTATTTTCTTTACACAAAGTAATGGCTGTTAAATCCATTACGCGAATATTGTCAATTAATATTTTAGTAAAAGTAATGTTTTCATATTTAACAGCATCATCATGAAGCATAGGGTCTTTATCATAAACACCATCCACTTTTGTCCCTTTTAAAACAATTTCCGCGCCCAATTCAGTGGCTCGAAGAGCAGCAGCAGAATCGGTTGTAAAAAATGGATTTCCAGTTCCCCCAGCAACAATAACCACTCGCCCTTTATCAAGATGGCGAATGGCTCGACGTCGAATATAAGGTTCTGCGATTTGTGAAACACTTATTGCTGATAGAGTACGAGTTTCGCACCCAACTTTTTCTAGGGCATCTTGAACAGAAATAGCATTCATGATGGTGGCTAACATGCCTAGATAATCGCCAGTTACGCGATCCATACCTTTACTGGCTGCTTGCATACCACGAAAAATATTCCCAGCACCGATAATTAAACCAATCTCGATACCTAGATCATAGATGGATTTTACCTCTTCAGCGAGGTATGATGCTTTTTTGGGATCAATGCCGAATCCTTGTTCACCAGCTAATACTTCTCCTGAAAGTTTCAGAAGAACACGGTGATACAGCGGTTCAGCCATGTAAGGAGTTAAACTTGGCCGTTACTGGAGGGGTTCGATTCGCCAATGGCAAATCGAACAAAACGATTGATGCTTATATTTTCACCGAGAGTTGAAATAATTTCGGTAATCAAATCGCGAACTTTTTTATCTGAATCTTTAATATATGTTTGATCTAACAAACAAGATTCTTGGTAAAATTTATTGATTCGACCTTCAACCATTTTTTCAATGATATTATCAGGTTTTCCTTGAGATTTAGCTTGGTCTGTAAAGATATTTATTTCACGTTCTACAATGGCTGCATCTATGGAATCTCTATCGAGAGAGACTGGATTTGTAGCTGCAATTTGCATAGCAAGATTATGAGCTAATTCAGTAAATCCATCTGTATTAGCAACAAAATCAGTTTCACAGTTTAGCTCCACTAAAACGCCTAAACGTCCGCCTGCATGAATGTAAGAATAAACTAACCCTTCCTTCGTTTCTCGTGAGCCTTTCTTTTCTGCTTTGGCAACACCCGTTTTACGAAGATGATCTACAGCTTTTACTAAATCACCTGATGTTTCAACCAAGGCTTTTTTACAATCCATCATTCCTGCACCTGTTTTTTCGCGCAGAGTTTTTACTAATTTTGCATCAATACTCATTATAATTTACTTTTCATCTTTGCCGGGAGATTCATCAACTTCTTTACTCTCTTTTTTGTCGGGTGAATCTTCAACTACAGCTTCGATAATGGGAGCCGTTTCCGCACCATTTTTAGGGGATGATTCTTTTGTCGAATCTTTCAATTCTACTGCGGATTCTGTTTTGTTTACTTCAACCTTCTTATTTTCTTTCTTATTATCTTTGTCGGCTACAGATTCGCGAGCTTCATTTACAGCGTCTGCCAATGCAGAAATAATTAATTGAATGGTTCGGATTGAATCATCATTGGCTGGAATAGGAATATCTACTTTGTTGGGATCCGTATTTGAATCCACAATGGCTATAACGGGTATATCTAATCTTTTCGCTTCGCGAATTGCTGTGTCTTCATATTGTGCGTCAACAATAATGATTGCGTCTGGTAAACGACGCATATCTTTAATACCTCTGTGCTGATCTGCCAATTTTACTTTTTCACGATTAAGCATCTGGGTTTCTTTTTTGGTCAGATTTTCATAAAGGGATGACCCTTCTTTTTCCAGCATCTTCAATCGTTTAATACTTTTCTTAATTGTAGAAAAATTGGTAAGAGTTCCACCTAACCAACGTTCAACAATATAAAACATGCCACATCTATCAGCTTCTTGCTGAATAATATCTTGAGCTTGTTTTTTAGTTCCAACAAAAAGGATTTCACCTTTTTTGCTAACAATATCTTTTACAAAATTGCCAGCTTTGGTAATTGCTTCAATCGTGGATTCAAGATTAATAATATGAATCCCATTCTTCTCGAGAAGAATATAAGGTTTAAAACTTGGGTTCCATTTTCTGGTTACATGCCCAAAATGAGCGCCAGTACCCAAAAGATCTTCAAATTTAACTTCAGCCATAATTAGTAATTAACGTTTAGAGAATTGAAAGTTTTTACGAGCGCCAGGCTGACCGGGTTTTTTCCGTTCAACTTTCCGCGCATCACGAGTTAGGAATCCTTTCTCTTTTAAAATGGGACGATAATCATCATTCACACCTAAAAGAGCACGAGAGATTCCAAGACGAATGGCACCAGCTTGTCCGGTGAGTCCACCGCCATTTACATTTATCTTAATGTTATAAGATTTTTCACTTTCGAGAGCAACCAAAGGTTGCATCACAACAGTGGCCAATGTTTCTCGGCAAAGATATTCACGAAAAGGTTGACCATTCACTTTTATTTCCCCTTTTCCTGGAGACATAAATACACGAGCAATAGAACTTTTTCTTCGGCCTGTACCGTAATAAGTAGCTTCTGACATAGATTTAGATTTCTAATAGTTTAGGTTGTTGCGCAATATGGGGATGGTCTGTTCCTGTGTACACTTTTAAATGAGACATTATATTTCGTCCCAAGCGATTGTGAGGTAACATACCTTTCACTGCATTTTCTACGATCCGTTCTGGATGTGAGCGGCGCATGTCGGCAACGGATGTTTCTTTTCCTCCACCAGGATATCCTGTATGGCGGAAATAGGTTTTATCCGTTTCCTTTAATCCAGTTAATTGAATCTTTTCTGCATTGATAACCACTACGCAGTCTCCCATATCCATATGAGGCGTGAAATTTACTTTGTGTTTTCCACGTAGAATTTGGGCAATTTTAGAGGCGAATCGGCCAAGGGTCTTCCCTTCAGCATCTACGATCCACCAATCTTTTTGTATTTCTGTTTCTTTTATTGATATAGTCTTCATTTTCACTTCGAATAAAGCCCAGAAAATTAATTGTAGATTTAATACATAGTCAATACATAATCTGAATTAATTTCAATTCAGATTAATGACATCTGTCCACGAGAAATTGTTATGACTACTTGCCCAATTAATGACTCACCATAAAAGGGCGAGTTTTTTGAGCGAGATTGTATATGCTCTTTTCCGAATATCCATTCTTTATTCGTATCTAAAACTGTGATTTCGGCCTCTTCGCCAACAAAAAATAGATTTGGTTCAAACCCCATAATAGATCGCGGTTTAGATGTTAACAATTCAATCACATCTTCGATTAATAACCCTTCATCCTGAACCAAAACTTTATTCACAGCACCAAAGCAAGATTCCAATCCAATCATTCCAAATGATGCCAAGTCAAATGTTGTTTCTTTATCTTCTATTGCATGTGGAGCATGGTCTGTCGCAATGCAATCTATCGTACCGTCTTTTACTGCTTCAACTAAAGCGAGTCTATCTCGTTCAGTTCGAATAGGTGGAGCAACCTTCAAATTGGTATTAAAGGATTTGAGTGCTTCATCATTGAAAAATAAATGGTGTGGTGTCACTTCAGAAGTCACTTTTTCATTGGTTGATTTCATTCTTCGAATATGATTTATGGCTTTCTCGGAACTCACATGAGGAACATGAAGTCGTGCGCCAGTGAATTCTGCTAATTCTAAGTCTCTATGAACCATGGCCGATTCAGCCAAATCCGGATTCCCCGATAATCCCAAATGGTTAGATACGATACCTTCATGCATCACACCTTTTGCGCGGAGACACTCATCCTCTGCGTGGTTAATAATAGGCACATTCAATAATGTTGAATATTCTAGCGCAATTCGCATCATAGCACCGTCTTGAATGGGCAACCCATCATCGCTAAATGCAACTGCACCTTCTTTATGCATTAATCCCATTTCTGTGAGATCGTTACCACCTTGCGCTTTTGTAATAGCACCAATGGGATGAATATGAATCGGACATTCTTCAGCTTTTTCTCGGATAAAATTAATGGATTCCGGAGAGTCTAACGGAGGATTGGTATTTGGCATGACGCAGACTCTTGTGAATCCACCTGCCATGGCGGCACGAGCACCTGTTTTTAATGTTTCTTTATCTTCTCGCCCCGGTTCACGGAAATGCACATGAAGGTCGCAAAAACCGTGGGTAATTACTTTACCGCTACAATCAATCGTTTCAGAGTCTGCAGGAGCTTCCACCTTCCCCACACCGGCAATTTTTCCATCCTTTACCCACACATCGCCTAAATATGTTTTGCCCCGATGTGGATCAATAATTGTTCCGTTTTTTAATACAAGATTTTTTGCTATTTTTTCAATTATCATGATGCACCTTCCTCACTTGATTTCCCGCCACAAAGCAGGTACAATATTGCCATTCTGGATGCAACACCATTTAAGACTTGATCTAAAATAATGGCTTGATCTCCATCCGCGACAGAACCATCAATTTCCACACCGCGATTCATCGGACCTGGGTGCATGATGACAATCTCTTTTTTATGTTTATCCAAGCGTTCTTGTGTGATGCCAAACATAGCACGATATTCCCGAACCGATGGCACAAGACCTAAGCCCATTCTTTCTCTCTGGATTCTGAGTACATTTAATGCATCTGCCCATTCTATTACTTCATCGACATTATAATTAATGTTAACCCCCAAATCCTTAATAAAAGGAGGAATCAAATTAGGTGGACCACACAACGTAACTTCAGCGCCCATAATTATTAGACCGAAAATATTACTCAATGCAACACGACTGTGAGAAATATCCCCTAGAATTCCGACTTTAAGCCCATTGAGTCTCCCAAATTTTTCATGGAGACTCATCATATCCAAAATAGCTTGAGTAGGATGTTCGTGGGTTCCATCACCAGCATTAATAATAACTGAATCAATAAATTCTGTTAAATGTTTTGGAGCGCCTGGCGTGGGATGCCTCATCACCACAGCATCTATTTTCATAGCTTCAATATTTTGGGCAGTATCTTTAAAACTTTCCCCTTTCTTCAAACTACTGGATGTTGCGGAAAAATTCACCGTGTCTGCATTAAGCCGTTTTTGGGCCAATTCAAAACTAATTCGTGTTCGCGTTGAATTTTCGAAAAAAAGATTTACAATTGTTACGCCTTGAAGCGATGGGACTTTTTTTATGGGACGATCCAATACTTCTCGAAATTTGAAACCAGTATCAATTATAGTTTGAATATCTTCTGCCGGATATCCTTCTAAACCTAATAAATGTCGTTGTTGTAACATTAAGCCTCCTGGTTCCGTAAAAGATAAACGCTATCAACATCATCCGTTTCAGTAAAAGTTACATTTACATGTTCGCCCTCATGAGTCGGAATGTTTTTTCCAACAAAATCGGCTTTGATAGGGAGCTCCCGATGTCCACGATCCACCAGAACAGCTAATTGAACTTTTGATGCTCGGCCAAAACTATTGAGTTCATCTAATGCAGCTCGGATAGTTCTTCCTGTATAAAGTACGTCATCTATTAAAATGACAGTTTTTCCATCTAATGAAAAAGGAATATCAGTTCCCTCTACCTGTGGAATGACCAATCGCTCTCGATAATCATCCCTGTGAAACGTAATATCCAACGAACCTAAACTTAGTTCTACACCACTAATATTTTTAATTTTTGCTTGAATTCTACCTGCAAGAGGAACACCGCGATTATGAATCCCAATCAGAACAATTTCATCTGCATTATCGTTTCGCTCGAGTATTTCATGACTCAACCGCGTAACAGATCGCCCAACAGATCCGGCATCCATTAATATTTTATGGCTCATTTTATCTCCTGTTTTTCCAAAAAAAAACCTCCGGGCAGAGGTCTTTTTCTCGCACGGAGGTTTTTCCCTGCCCTTTCCAGTCTCTCTGAACTGATTTAAAGGGGTTTGAAGTGCACAAATTTACGATCGAAAATAACTTTTATGAACTGATATAATTTTCACTTTTCAGGCTTTTTAAGTAATTACGATTGAATTAAATCAAATATAATTTGGGGAATTTTTTCAGTATCTAAATTATCCATCTCAATAATTAAATCAATATTCTCTTTTTTGAACCATTGAACCTGTCGTCTTGCAAATTGCCGTGTTCGGATTACAATATCTTCTTTCATTTCATCAAGAGTCATTTCATTTTTCAAATAGGCTTGGATTTGTCGATATCCGATAGAATTTAAACCAGGATAAGTTAATTTCGACTTTTCCTGTTGAATCAATAACGATTCAACTTCTTCAATCCAACCATTTTCCAACATTTCGTCGGTCCGTCGTTCAATTCTATTAATTATTTTTTGTCGATTCCAATTCAATAAAATTGTATAAAGGTTCAAAGAATCGGTCGGTTTTTCCTTTTGTGCCTTAAAATGTTCGCTGGGAGACCTTCCCGTTATTTCATAAATCTCAAGCGCACGCATAAGTCGTTTTTTATTATTTATGTGTACAATTTCAGCATACTCTGGATCAATAAATTTTAACCGTTCCAAAAGAGCTACAGGATCATCTTCATAAGCTTGATCTAAACGATTTCGGATTGGTAAATCTGAAACACTCCCTTGGAATATGCCTGTTTTCAATGCCCGAAAATAAAGACCGGCACCCCCACAAATAATGGGCGTTTTCCCGTTTTTTTGTATCTCCGTAACTTTCTCTTTTACTTTGGATGTATAAATTCCTGCCGAAATTGGAATGGCTGGATCTTGAAACCCCATCAAATGATGTTGAATCCCTTCCATTTCATCTTGTGTGGGCTGGGCAGTTCCTATGGACATCCCTTCATAAATCTGACGAGAATCAAGACCAATTATTTCCCCATCCAGTTTTTTTGCTAATTCCACTGAAAGAGATGTTTTCCCACTGGCAGTGGGCCCAATAATAGTAAGGATTTTCTTCATGAATCCAATGGACTTTTTACACCGAGCGGACCTTTATTCATTACATGAGTGTAAATCATAGTTGTTCTTAAATCTTTATGTCCTAATAATTCTTGAACCGTTCTTATATCATTACCATTCTCAAGTAAATGTGTTGCAAAAGAATGTCTTAAGGTATGAACACTCCCTGCCTTATGAATCCCCGACAATTTTATCGCTTTTTTTAATGCACGTTGCAAAGTTGTGTCCGATTGATGGAATCGCCGTAGAATACCATCTTGCTTGTCTGGTGAAATCTTTTTAGATGGAAATACGTATTGCCAGACAAATTCTTTATCCGCATTTGGATATTTCCGACTTAATCCGTACGGTAAATATGTGCGGCCTAACCCTTTTATTAAATCTTGTTCATGGATTCGTTTCACCGATTCTAAATATATTTTCATTTTCTCCACCAAAATTTCAGGAAAAACACTTACCCGATCCTTTTCTCCCTTGCCATCTCTGATAAAAACTTGAAATGTTGCAAGATCAACATCCTTCACTCTTAACCTTAAACATTCTGACAATCGTAATCCTGCACCATAAATTAAATTTGACATAAGCCAGTGAATTCCAGATAAATAAAGGAATATTTGTTTTATTTCACTTTTTGTAAAAACGACTGGAATATGGTCTGACTGTTTCGCTCTAACAATCTTTAGCTCTGTTTTTAACGGTGCCTTTAATACATGCTTATATAAAAATAGAATCGCATTTAATGCTTGGTTTTGGGTGGATGCGGCTACGTTTCGATTTACAGCAAGATACTCCAAATAATGTTGAAGATGAGATTCATGTAGTTCTGATGGATGACGTGTTCCATGAAACTTTATGTACCGTTTAATCCAATTGATGTATGATTTTTCTGTGCGATTGGAATAATGACGTGTTCGAATTGCAATACGAACTTGATCTAAAAGTTTAGGTTGTTTTGCTCTCAATTTCATAACTATATTTTTTGAGTGAATACCATATATATCATGCAAAAGATTACTATAATAATAATTGAAATCCAAAATCAATTACGCCGTATAACAACGTATGTTTATGAGAATCTTAAAAGTAATATGGCGGCTTTAACGCCGGATATATACTGTTATAAAGCCAAAACAATAAATCAAGGGATAGACAAATGAGAAATATCATCATTTTACTTTTGACATTTTTTTCAATTTTCATTAGCGGTTGTGCCACTAC
>Ga0209657_1000812_pt1 | contig 19775 bp, 25 predicted proteins | sample SaaInlV_100m_DNA_FD_184650 | JGI IMG/M metagenome (GOLD analysis project Ga0209657, IMG submission 184650) | Marine microbial communities from expanding oxygen minimum zones in the Saanich Inlet - SI037_S3LV_100m_DNA (SPAdes) (version 2) | ecosystem: Environmental > Aquatic > Marine > Intertidal... | reverse complement strand
TTTTACCTGGCTTTGGAATGATCAGTCATATTGTTTCAACATTTTCTAAAAAACCTGTATTTGGATATTTAGGAATGGCTTATGCAATGGTTTCAATTGGTATTGTTGGTTTTGTTGTTTGGGCTCACCACATGTACACTGTGGGCTTAAGTACTGATACTAAAGCATATTTTATCGCTGCAACAATGATTATTGCAGTACCAACGGGAATTAAAATATTTTCATGGATTGCAACAATGTGGGGTGGATCAATTTCTTTTAAAACTCCAATGGTGTGGGCATTAGGTTTTATATTTTTATTTACAGTAGGTGGTGTAACAGGTGTTGTGCTTGCAAATGCAGGTGTTGATACTGCAATGCATGATACTTATTATGTGGTTGCTCACTTTCATTATGTATTATCTTTAGGTGCGGTATTTGCAATCTTTGCAGGATTTTATTATTGGTTTGGTAAAATGTCTGGCTATGAATATTCTGAAACTTTAGGACAAATACATTTTTGGTTAACATTCATTGGAGTTAACTTGATATTTTTCCCTCAACACTTTTTAGGTTTAGCTGGTATGCCAAGAAGATATGCTGATTACCCTGATGCATTTGCTGGATGGAATTATGTTTCATCAGTTGGTTCATACATAGCAGTTGGTGGTTTATTAGTATTTTTTGTTAACTTAATTTATTCTTTTTCTAGGAAAAAACCTGCAGCCCAAAATCCATGGGGAGAAGGTGCTACTACTTTAGAATGGACCATACCATCTCCACCAAACTTTCATACCTTTGATGAGTTGCCGAAGTTTGTAGATGATCAAGATACTGAAAAATCTAATACTCATTAAACTTTAAGAAAAGTATTTTTAACAGATAAGATATTATTATGATGGTACCAGATAAAAAAACTAAAAAAAAAAATATCTTTACTGCGTTAGGAATAATAGCTTTTATGATATTTCTATTTTTTTTTACTCTCTATAATGTGGGAGTTTTTGACAGACAATTATGATCCAAAGAAAAACACTTACTCCTATAATTTTAGCTGGAATTTTTTTTATTATGTTGGGCCTTTCATTTGCTGCGGTACCTTTATATGATATTTTCTGTAGAGTAACTGGATTTGGTGGAACAACGCAAATATCAAAAGAAGCACCAGATATAGTTTTGGATCAAACAGTAAGTGTTCGTTTTGATACAAATGTAAACAAACTGCCTTGGAATTTTAAAGTAAAAAAAAATGTTATGGATGTGAACATAGGTCAGGTGAATCGAATTGAATTTGAAGTGGAGAATTATGGCGATGAAACAACTTATGGCGTGGCTGCTTTTAATGTATCTCCTTCTTCTTTTGGTAAGTATTACAGTAAATTAGGCTGTTTTTGCTTTGAAAAGCAAGCATTGAAGGCAGGCGAAAAAGCAACATATATAATGACTTTTTATTTAGATCCAGAAATGGTAAACGACCCAAATACTAAAAATATTAAAGATGTAACTATGTCCTATACTTTTTTTTCATCAGATTACTATAACCAGTCAAAACTATAAAAATGTCAGCAGAAAAAAAACATGATTATCATTTAGTAGATCCAAGTCCTTGGCCTATTTATGTATCATTTTCTAGCTTATTTTTAGCAATAGGAACTGTCTATTATTTACATAGCGAAGTTTCTTGGGGAATGTACCTAGGTTTTGCTCTTTTATTTTATGGAACATATATGTGGTTTAGAGATGTAGTACTCGAATCGGTTGATCATGATCATCACACACCCGTCGTTAAAATTCATCTTAGATACGGAATGACCTTATTTATTGCCTCTGAGGTAATGTTTTTTGTTGCATGGTTTTGGGCTTATTTTAATGCAAGTTTATTTCCTTCAGAATTAATTGGAAACGTGTGGCCTCCTAAAGATATAGTAACTTTTGACCCTTGGGATATTCCACTTATCAATACATTAATTCTCCTACTATCAGGAACAACAGTTACTTGGGCGCACCATGCCTTAGAAGAGGGTGATAAAGAAAGTTTTATACAAGGTTTGGCACTCACAGTTTTTTTAGGCTTTTGCTTTTCATTGTTGCAAGTCTACGAATATCAACATGCAAAATTTGATTTTGCTGGAAATATTTATGGTTCAGTATTTTATATGGCTACAGGCTTTCATGGGTTTCACGTTATTATAGGAACTATATTTTTAGCAGTATGTTGGTGGAGAGCCAAAAATGACAGATATAAAAAAGATGAATTTTTTGGTTTTGAGGCAGCTGCGTGGTATTGGCATTTTGTAGATGTGGTGTGGCTATTTTTATTTGCTTCAATTTATATTTGGGGCAGTTAATAGTTACCTTTGAAAAATAAACTTTTATTTTCAATTTTTGTATTCTTTTTTATATCTATATTTATAGCATTAGGAAGTTGGCAACTAGTAAGATTAGATTGGAAAAATGAATTATTAAATAAAATTGATGTTTCTTTGAAGAAAGAACCTGTTGATTTAATGAGTAGTGTTCCTGAAGACTATCTAAAAATTAAAACTTCAGGAGTTATAGATTTTGATAAACAAATTTATTTATATAGTTTAAACGAAAAGGGTGCTCCAGGATTTAATGTTGTTAATCCAATTATTATTAATAATAAAAACTTTTTATTAAATAGAGGATGGATACCTTTTGATAAAAAAAATACTAAAGAAATTGATATTTTTGATCATAAAACTATTTTAGGAACGTTAAAAAAACAATCTAAGGCTAATAGGTTTAAGCCAGTTAATGATATCAATGATAATTACTGGTTTACTTTAGATAGAGATGATATTTTTAAATTTACAAATAAAAATTTTTCACCATTTTTAATTTACCTAAATAATAATTTAGAATTGCCAAAACCAAAAATTATTACTGTAAATATTGCAAATAGTCACAAAAAGTATGCTATTACTTGGTTTTCTTTAGCACTGTCAATTTTTTTATTTTATTTATATGTGAGAAAAAATACATATTAATTTTTGCAACCTTACAAATAACTCTTAATTTTTTTAAAAATATTGTCCAAATTTTCATGATGACTAATTCGATCAATATACTTTCCATTATCTAATAAAAGTATTGAAGAACTATGATTGATTAAATAACTACCATCTTCATTAAAAATTTTTTCACTTAAAACCCCCCATGATTTTGAAAGCAAAAATACTTTTTGTGGATCTCCAGTTATTCCATAAATCTTACTTTTAAATGAATTCAAATAATTCTTAATTATTTGAGGATTATCTCTTTCAGGGTCAATACTTACAAAAAAAACTTTTAAATTTTTTTTTTCACTATCATTTAATTTTTCAATAACCTGGTCTAGATTAGATAGTGTCATTGGACATATATCAGGACAGTTTGTAAAACCAAAAAAAATTGCAGTTAACGGTCCCTGAAAAGACTTTTCTGTTATGGGTTCATTATTTACATCTATTAAAGTAAATGCAGAACCGGCATATGAAGCAACAATATTATCTTTCTTTTCTTGTATCGAAAATACAATAGGCAACATAATAAATAAAAAAATTAATAAACAACCACCCAGTATAGTTATTGATGTCTTTAATTTCATATTTTATGAATTAATATATTATATATTACAATTATGTCTAAATTTATTAAAAAACTTTTTGGAACATTGTCTGATAAGCCTTGGCAAAAAGAGCAGATGGAAAGTGATGACCAACATCAAGGTAAAACTTTTGATATATCGCTACAAACTTCAGCTGTTATAGTTATCTTTGGTGTGAGCACCGTATTATTTACTTTAGTTGTGACCGGATACCTTTATAGCATTCCAGCGACTCAAGATACAGAGTATTTATTGAAACCTAATTTGTTATGGTTAAATACTTTGGTTTTATTATATGTTGCTTATTTTTTTAACAAAATCACAAATGATTTAAAAAAGAATAATTTTGAAAAAATCAAAAAGAATTTGCTTATAGTTGGTTTTTTAAGTTACGTTTTTTTATTTGGCCAAATTTTTTTTTGGTTTCAATTAATGGAAAACGGAAATTACGTTTCTACAAATAACTATTTTTCATCATTTTATATTTTTACTGCACTCCACGGATTGCACCTTTTGGGAGGATTATTTTTTTGGGGAAAGGTTTTCTCTAAAGTTAACAAGCTCAAAAAAGAAGAAATTATAAATGCACAAAAAAGTATAGATGCGCTGTCTCTTTATTGGACTTTTTTATTAATTGTTTGGTTTGTATTTTTTTTAATTATGTATGTTTTTAATGATACTGTTATAGCTTGGTGTAGAGCATTACTTGGATAAGTAATCTAAAGAAATAAAGTTAAAATAGCCCCAACAATAATTATAAAAATTAATAAAATATTTACAGATTTTAAATATTTTTGTATTTCTGGTCTCTTTTCTTTTTTTGAAAAAACTCCTGCTCCCAATGAAATTACAACGTAAAAGAGAAATACCAAAATGAGTACAACTACAAAGATACTAAATTTTCCAAGCATAATTTAATTCATTATAAAGCCTTATTTACTCATTTATTAATATATTTTTCTATAGATTCAAAAATTGATTTCAATTACTGTTATCAAAGAGAGAGAGACAAATATGCACCCGGGAATTATATTTTTAGGGGTAATTGTTGGTTCGGTTCTGTTCCATATATATACTCCATGGTGGTGGACAGACATAGCCTCAAACTGGGGGGCAATGGATGATACAATTAATTTAACTTTCTGGATTGGTGGTGGCGTATTTATTTTAGTTTGTTTGTTCATGGTTTATTGCATACTAAAATTTTCTTATAAAGAAGGCCGAAAAGTTGAATACAAACCAGAAGATCATAAATTAGAAAAAATATTAACTATTGCAACTACCGTTGGAGTTATTGCTCTTTTAGCACCGGGTCTGATTGTTTATAATAATTATATTAATACTCCAAAAAATGCACTGCAAGTTGAAGTGAATGCATGGCAATGGGGATGGCAATATAGATTACCAGGTGAAGATGGAATATTAGGCACAGCCCAAGTTGAAAAAATTAGTGATGATAATCCTTTTGGAATAAACTTAGATGACCCAAATGGAAAAGATGATATTTTAATTCAAGACGATGTACTTCACTTAAAAACAGATAGACCAGTAAAAATTTTATTAAGATCACTAGATGTTTTGCATAATTATTATGTTCCACAATTTAGAGCAAAAATGGATGCTATACCTGGAATAATTTCTTATTATTGGTTCGAGCCAAACAAAATAGGAGAATATGAAGTGTTGTGTGCCGAATATTGTGGAGTTGGTCATTATGCTATGAGAGCAAAAGTCATAGTTGAAAGTGAAAGTAATTATAAAAACTGGATTAATGAACAAGAAACTTTTTCAGATTTAATTGCCAAACAAGAAAATGATAAATTAAAAACAACTCTAATTGCTAAAAATAATGATTAAATAATGTAAAGGAAAATTATGTCAGACGAATATAACCAGCAGAATACACCTCTTGAAGCACAGTCTTCAGAAACCATGTCTGGCTCTTCTGGCACTCCATCAAAAGATATTGATTATGTAAGGCCTGCAGAACTTCCTGAACAGGATCTTTATCACGGGCATAGTTTTATTACCAAATGGGTTTTTTGTCAGGATGCTAAAATTATTGGTATTCAATATTTTCTTACTGCTGTATTTACAGGAATAGTTGGTCTAATACTATCTTGGTTGATGCGTTTACAATTGGGCTATCCAGATTTAGTTCCATTCATCACAGCAGAACATTATTATCAATTTGTAACTATGCACGGCATGATAATGGTTGTTTATTTTTTAACAGCATTATTTTTAGGAGGTTTTGGAAATTACTTAATTCCTTTAATGGTGGGAGCAAGAGATATGGTTTTCCCATATGTAAACATGGTTAGTTTCTGGATGTTTTTTATTGCAGTTTGTGTTCTCATGGCTAGCTTTTTTGTTCCAGGCGGACCAACAGGTGCAGGATGGACACTCTATCCACCTCAAGCTATTTTGCCAGGTACTCCTGGTTCTAATATGGGAATTACTTTAATGCTTATTTCTTTATCTTTATTTGTAATTGGATTTACTATGGGGGGATTAAATTACATAATTACAATTTTACAAGCTCGTACTAGAGGAATGACATTAATGAGAATGCCTCTAACGATATGGGGAATTTTTACTGCAACAGCTTTGGCTATGTTAGCTTTTCCAGCATTACTGGTTAGTTGTATTATGATGACTCTAGATAAGATGCTTGGGACTAGTTTTTTTATGCCAGCAATTCTCCAAGCGGGAGAGGTACTAAGTTATGGAGGTGGAAGTCCTGTTCTTTTCCAACACTTGTTTTGGTTTTTTGGCCACCCCGAAGTTTATATTGTGGCTCTTCCTGCTTTTGGAATAGTTTCAGATTTAATATCCGTTCATGCTAGAAAAAATATCTTTGGATATAGAATGATGGTTTGGGCTATTGTTGGTATAGGAGCTTTAAGTTTCTTCGTTTGGGCTCACCATATGTATGTTAGTGGAATGAACCCTTGGTTTGGGTTTTTCTTTGCAACAACCACGCTTATTATTGCAGTGCCAACTGCGTTGAAAGTTTATAACTGGATAATAACACTATTTAGGGCAAACATTAGAATGAACACTGTAATGCTTTTTTGTTTAGGTTTTATTGTGACCTTTGTAAACGGAGGAATTACTGGAATTTTTTTAGGTAATGTTGCGGTGGATATTCCACTGTCTGATACTTATTTTGTAATAGCTCATTTTCATATGGTCATGGGCATAGCCCCACTTATGGTAATTATGGGTGCAGTTTATCATTGGTTTCCTTTAGTTGCTGGAAGAATGTTAAGTGAAAAATTAGGTAAGTGGCACTTTTGGTTTACATTCTTGGGTGCATATTCAATTTATTTTCCAATGCACTACCTAGGTTTTATTGGAGTGCCAAGAAGATATTACGAAATGTATGACAGCCCCTATGTAACCTCAGCTACTGGAATGAACGAGTTTATAACTGTTGCAGCTTTAATTGTTGGTTTTTCACAGCTAATTTTTATTTACAATATTGTAACAAGTTTAAAAATTGGAAAACCAGCGGGCAAAAATCCTTGGAAAGCAAATTCTTTAGAATGGCTAACTCCTGATGTTCCACCAACTCATGGTAATTGGGGAGAGAAACTACCGGTAGTTCATAGATGGCCTTATGATTTTAATGTACCTGGTGCGAAAGAGGATTACATAACCCAAACAACGCCACCAAGTGAAGTTATAAATGCAGAGGTAGAAAAAACTTAGGAAAAAATATGTCTGATGTAAAAATTGAAGGCTACGAACTTAAACCAGGGTTTAAAGGAATGGCTACAGATACTGGCTCTGATCAAACAATGTTTAAAGGTGTTCAGTGGGGGAAAGTCATGATGTGGATTTTTTTACTTAGTGATACTTTTATTTTTAGCTGTTTTTTAATTTCATATATGAAAGGAAGAACCTCTACGGTAGTAGATTGGCCAAACACAAGTGAAGTTTTTTCACTTCATGTAGGTAGCACACCAGTTCCATTATTATTAATTGCAATAATGACATTTGTTTTAATTACAAGCAGTGGAACTATGGCTCTTGCAGTAAAATATGGTTACGAAAAAAATAGAAAAATGTGTGGATGGCTTATTTTAGCTACAGCTATTGGTGGCCTTACGTTTGTAGGAATGCAAATATTTGAATGGTCAAAATTAATACATGAAGGTGTTAGACCTTGGGAAAATCCTTTTGGAGCAAAACAATTTGGTTCATACTTCTTTATGATTACAGGATTCCATGGATTTCATGTTTCAATTGGTGTGATCTTTCTTTTTATTTTTGCAAGAAAAGTTTTTAAAGGTGATTTTGATAACGGTAAAAGGGGCTTTTTTACTACAATGAAATCAGATTATGTTGCAATAGAGATTTTAGGTCTTTATTGGCATTTTGTTGATTTAGTGTGGGTATTTATATTTGCCTTTTTTTACTTATGGTAAATAAAATTATGGAAGAAACACAAAACAAAGAACAATCAACAACTCATAAGATAGGAATTTATCTTTGGATTTGGGGACTTTTATTTGTACTAAGTTTTTTTTCATACATGGTTGATTGGTTTGCATTCCAAGGACTATTGAGATGGTCTTTAATTTTAATATTTATGTTTCTAAAAGCTGGTTTAATAATGGCTTTCTTTATGCACTTATTTTGGGAGCGATATGCTTTAGTGAATGTTCTTTTGTGGCCAATGACAGCAATAGCCTGTTTTATTATTCTTATGGCAGCTGAAGGGAAATACACGGTTTTTACAAGATTATTATATTTTATTACTGGAGGATAAACTTTATGACTGGATACACTGTACTTGCTGGAGCTTTGATATTTTTTTTACTTTTTATTTATGCAACATGGTTTGGTACTCAATTAAAATTAGAGAAGCAAAAAGATAAAGGACCTTCAATTAAAATTAATCCATATGACAATATGTCTCTCAGCAGAGTTTTTATTGATAAAAAAAATAAACAAATTGGAATTTTTGATTTAGGAAATCACATTCTTATTATTGGAATGGTATTGATTTTAGTGTTTATTTTAATAAATGTAGAATAGGTCTATCATATCTGATAATCGTTTATTCAAAATGATTAGAAAAAAAACTGTTTCACTAGATTTTAATGAATTAATTAAATCTTTATACCTTTTGATGAAACCAAGAGTAATGTCTCTTGTTATATTTACATGCGCTGTTGGCCTTTTAACCTCCAATTCAAATATAGGCATTATTGATGCCATGATAGGTATAACTTTAGTTGCTTTAGGTGCGGGAGCGGCCGGATGTTTAAATATGTGGTACGAATCAGACTTAGACGCACTCATGACAAGAACATGCTTAAGACCTATTCCAACTGGTAAGATTAACAGAAAACAAGCACTTACTTTTGGAATATTGTTATCAGTTATTTCTGTTGGAGCATTAAATTATTTTACAAATTTTTTATCTGCATCTTTATTATTGTTTACAATATTTTTTTATCTTTTTGTCTATACAATATGGTTAAAAAGAAAGACACCACAGAACATTGTTATTGGTGGAGCTGCCGGTGCATTGCCACCTGTTATAGGGTGGACTATAGCGACTAATACAATTAGTTTAGAACCATTAAGTTTATTTCTGATAATTTTTTTTTGGACACCATCTCACTTTTGGGCATTAAGTTTATATAAAGCTGACGATTATAAGAAGGCTAAAATTCCAATGCTACCTTTGACTGATGGTATAGAAAAAACAAAAGTATATATTCTTATTTATTCTTTATTAATGCTACCCATCATCATTTTTCCATATTGGATTAATTTTTCAGGTTTAATCTATTTGATTCCAGCATTAATTCTTACAATTTATTATAATTTTATTTGTTTTGATTTATATCAATTTAAAAAAAATAAATTTAACTTGAAGAAAGCAAAAAAAGTTTTTGGTTACTCAATTTTGTATCTATTCTTAATTTTTGTATTACTTTTAATAGATAGTCTGATTTAAATTTTTCGACTCAAAATTTTGTGATATAATATTGCTTAACTGATTATATTTCTTAAATCTAAATATTCATATTTCATCAATAAGTAAATTATTGTGAAAATAATAGTCGTAATACCAATGGAATAAAAAGTCTTTTTAAGAATTTTAGGATTTTCAGGTGCCCCAACCTCATTTGCTGGGATTAAAAATTTTCTTTTTCGATTAACATCTATTGGTAATATAGAAAAAAATACGACTAACTGAATAATTAGATACATTGTAACTAGTCCAATTGTACTCAATTTACCCCCCTATATCTTTATCTTTAAAGGGTATATAATTTAGGCTAAAGTTAAAAGATAATAAGTCATTAATTTACAATTATATTCTCAAGTAGTTTATATTTGTAAAGGGATTTTTATTATCCAATTTTTACAATTATTATATTTATATTTAAGAAAAAAGTTATTAAATGAAATACATAAGCACCAGAAACAACTCAAAAGAATTCAGTTTTGAGGAAGTTTTCATTAAGGGTTTAGCCGATGATGGGGGGCTTTTCATACCCAAGTCATTAAAAAAATATAGTGAAGAAGAGCTTAAAACTCTAAGCACTTTAAATTACCAAGATCTTGCTAAAAAAATAATATTTCCATTTATTGGAGACTTTATGACAGCAAATGAGTTGTCAGATATTGTTGATAAATCATACTCTGTATTTAGAAAAGATAACGTCGTAGATTTAATTAAATTAGGTGATACTAAGATTTTAGAGCTGTTTCATGGTCCAACGCTAGCCTTTAAAGATATAGCAATGCAATTATTAGGAAACTTCTATGAGCATTATTTAAAAAAAAATAATAAAAATATAAATGTTGTAGTTGCAACATCTGGGGATACGGGTGCGGCTGCAATAGATGCGATTAAGGGAAAAAAAAATATGAATATATTTGTTCTTCACCCTCATGAAAAAGTGTCACTTGTTCAAAGAAAACTAATGTCGACAGTCAAAGAAAAGAATGTCTTTAATATAGCGATTGAAGGCAACTTTGATGATTGTCAAAATTTAGTTAAATCAATGTTTGCAGATAAAGAATTTTCTAACTCAATTAATATGTCTGGAGTAAATTCAATAAATTGGGCAAGAATTATTGCACAAGCTGTATATTATTTTTATACATACTTCCAAATACAAGATAAAAGGCCTATTAATTTTTCAGTACCAACAGGAAATTTTGGAGACGTATATGCTGGCTATCTATCAAAAAAAATGGGTTTACCAATAAACAAATTTATAGTTGCAACTAATAAAAATGATATTTTGCATAGAGCAATTTCTAATGGAAACTATGAAGCAGAAAGTGTGTCTGAAACCAACTCACCAAGTATGGATATTCAAATAGCTAGTAATTTTGAAAGATTAATTTATGATTTAAATGATTGTGATGATAATGAAACTAGAACAATCATGCATGGAATTAAAGAAAATGGTAAATACATTATTTCAAAAGATAAAATGGAAAAAATAAATAAAGATTTTTTATCAGCAAGTATGAGTGAGAATGAAATTTTAGATACCATTAAAGAAGTTCACATTAAATATGATATTATACTGGATCCTCATAGTGCAATAGGATTTGGATCTTTAAATAAAGTAAATTTAGAAGGTAATAATATTGTTTTAGCTACTGCACATCCATGCAAATTTCCTGAAGCCATAGATAAATCAATTGGGATCAAACCTGACTTACCTGATGAGCTAAAGTATGTTATAGGTGAAAAAGAAAATTATGATATTATTTCAAATAATCTAAGTAAAACTCAACAATACATTAAGGAAAAAATATAATGAAATTAAAAGAAAATGAAACAATCCCTAATTCTGAATTTTTTATTATGGAAGATGGAAATCCAATTAAGAAAAATACTTTTGAGTTTTTTAAGGATAAGAAGGTAGTTTTATTTGGTTTACCTGGTGCTTATACATCAGTTTGTTCAGCAAAACATTTACCTGGATACGTTGATAGTTATGATAAATACCAAGCAAAAGGTGTAGATTTAATAGTCTGTATCTCAGTAAATGATCCATTTGTAATGGAAGCTTGGGGAAAAAGCCAAAATGTTAAAGATAAAGTTTTGATGATGGCTGATCCATTTTTGAGTTTTACGAAAGCAATAGGTGCTGATGTTGATAAAAGTGCGCGAGGCTTAGGTGTAAGATCAAATAGATACACAATGTTAATAGACAATCTTAAAGTAATTAAATTACAAGAAGAAGAAGATGCTGGTGCATGTGAAGTTTCGGCTGCTCAAAATTTTTTAAATTTAGTTTAATTCGGCTGCTTGTTTGGCTAATAAATCAACTTCTTCATTTAGAATATTTCCAGCATGAGCCTTAACCCATATCCATTTAATTTCATGAGCTTGATTTAATTCATAAAGCTGAGTCCAAAGTTCTTTGTTTTTTACTGGTTCCTTTTTAGAAGTTAACCAATTATTTTTAATCCATTTATGCACCCAATCAGTAATACCTAATTTCACGTATTGTGAGTCTGTATAAATTTCAATAGGTTGCTGTTCTTTTATTTCCTGAAGTGCTTTAATTGGAGCCATTAGCTCCATCTTATTATTAGTTGTATCTTTAACACTTCCACTAATTTTTTTAATTTCATCATTAATATTTATGATTGCAGCCCAACCACCATTCCCAGGGTTTTTCAAACAAGAACCATCTGTATAAATTTTTATCATTATTTATAATAATCTTTGTAGCTATTCAGATTGTTATGGATAATTAGTTTTTGAAAATATTCGTTAGGCTCTTTGATCTGAATTAGTGCAGTTTTAGGAGTGTTAAAATAATCATAAATTCTAGTTAGGAGGTATCTTAAAGCCGCTCCTCTACATAATATATTTAATGAGTCCTTCTCTTTTTTTGAAATAGCTCTTATAGTTTCATATCCATCAATTAAGTGTTTAATTTTTTTATTATTCATTACAAAAGAATCTTTTTTTTTATCAAAACATAAAGCATTTATGCAAATTGCAATCTCATACATTAGATAATCGTTACTTGAAAAATAAAAATCAATAAATCCGGAAAATTTATTTTTATTAAAGAAGATATTATCTATAAATAAATCGCCATGAATAATTCCACTTGGTAATTTTTTTGGCCATTGATTTTTAATATCTTTTAAGCATACATTAAGAGTGGGTTTTAGTTTTGGAGCTATTTTATTAGATGTAAATTTTATACTTTTTAATAAACTATCTAATTTATTAATAGACATAGAATTTTGTCTATATAGCTTTATTTTAGTTCCAGCCTTGTGAAATTTTGCAATATTTTTTCCAATATCAAAACAATTCTTATAATTAAGAGTCGCCTTATCTTTTCCCTTTAAAAAAGTCACAATACTAGCAGGTTTATTTTGTATTTTACTTAAGTGCTTATCAGCACTATTCTTTAACGGTTTTGGACAAATAATTTTTTTTTGATTTAGTTTTTCCATTAAGTTCATAAAAAAAGGTAAATCTTTTTTCTGAACTCTTTTTTCAAAAATTGTTAAAATAAATTTTTTTTTATTGGTTTTTAATAAGTAGTTTGTATTTTCTATTCCTTTTTTAATTCCTTCAGATTTTATTATTTTTCCTAATTTATAATCTCTACTTAGAGATAGAAGGTCTTTACTATTTATTTTAGTGTATACAGCCATCTAATTTAATTTTGCAGGAACTTTAAAAACAATATTTTCTTTGATAATTTCAACTTCCTCAATTTTTATTTTAAAATTATCTTTCAATTTATTAATGAAATTTTCAACTAGAACTTCAGGTGCTGATGCACCAGAAGAAACACCGATTGTTTTACAATTTTGTATTTTTTCAAAAGGAATTTCACTTTCAGAGTGAATTAATTCAGCATGTGGGCAGCCAGTTTGTTCTGCTACCTCAACTAAACGAACTGAATTTGAGGAATTTCTACTTCCTAAAACAAAAAACATATCACATTGTTTGGCAATATTTTTAACAGCTGATTGACGATTAGTGGTTGCATAGCAAATATCCTCTTTAAATGGCTCTTTAATTTGTGGAAATTTTTTTTTAAGAGCTTTTATTATATTTTTAGTATCATCAACAGACAGAGTTGTTTGAGTAACATATGCAATTTTTTTATTATCATCCAATTCATATAACTCAACATCATGCTCATCTTGAATCAAATCAATCGTATTTTCTGGTAATTGCCCCATAGTACCAATAACTTCTGGATGATTGTTATGACCTATAAGAACAATATGGTAACCAGCTTTGTGAAGGTTTTCTGCTTCTCTATGAACTTTTGATACAAGAGGACAGGTAGCATCTATGTATTCCATATTATAACCATTAGCTTCTAGAGGTACTGATTTTGGTACACCGTGTGCAGAAAAAATTACTGGTCTAGTTTTATCTTCAACCTCCTCTAACTCTTCAACAAAAATTGCACCAATTGCTTTAAGACTATCTACTACATGTTTATTGTGAACTATTTCATGTCGTACATAAACTGGTGCACCATATTTTTTTATACTTTTTTGAACTATTTCTATTGCTCTTTCTACGCCAGCACAAAAACCTCTTGGAGCAGATAACAATACTTTAATTTCTCTATTTTTCATTTTTTTCTAAAAGATACTCAAGCAATATATGAGGAAAGGTTAAAGACGCCAAACCAATAAATATAACTTTTAATATTGCATCATTTAATTGGTAGAAATTAGAAAGGAAATATAAGCTTATAACATAAAAAATAGCAGTTAAAACTGTAAGTGGCATAGCTTTTTTTATAAAAGTTATAGCACCAACTTTAAAACTATTTTCATTAAGTTCTGTTATCAGTGAAATTGTATGTCGAAATGAATGTAGGAAACAAAAGTATACTGTAAAGGCAACTAGTGGAGTTAAAAAATAATTAAGAGCAATAATAGAAAAAAAATCGAAAAGTATCAAAATATTTACAATTTTAAAATCTTTTAGTAAATAATAAATATTGGAAAGTAAAGAAATAGATAAAGCAAAAAGTAATATACTGTTATCTTCAATAAAGTTTAAGAATAAATAAAAATTTTCATTTTCTATTAAAAGTAATTTAAAAATATTAATTGTTTCAACGAAGTGAAACATTAATGGTGCAATGATTATTAGAGACCCTTTTAAAAAATAAAGAATTAGATTTGACACATTTTTATTGTTTATTAAAAATTCAGTATCTTCTTTGCCAAAATGATATGAAGCAACAATCAAAAATAAAATAAGGGATAGAGTTGGAAAAAATAACCAAAATATAATAATACTAACCCCAATAAGGGAGTATATTAGATAAAAAAAATAAGATTTTTGTATATTGTATAACTGGCTAAGTCTTTTACCTTTTTGATTATCAAGCGCCCCATGTGAAATTCCAATTGAAAGAATGAGAAATAAACATACTACTGGAGAGATGATCAAGTTTTCGAATCGATTAACAACCAAGGAAATGAAGCTTGAAAAAATAAAAAAAATAATTGAATGATAGAAATTAATTTTAGTTATAAGAGTGTACATTTTATTTTAAAAGGGCTTTAATAAATAGGAATTTAGGCATTTTAAGAATTATTAATAAATCTTGAAAAATATTACTTTTATTTGATAGAAATTTAATTACAGTTTCGGGTGTGTTATCAAACATTTTGAAAAATATATTTGGCATTTGTTTAGCATGATTATTTAAAACTCTTAAAAATATTTTATCTAGAAATTGATATTTTTTTTTAATTTCATATCTTCTAACTTTGTCAATATTATCAATATTTTCCCTTATATATTTGCTGTGGTCTTGAATATTCAAAAAAGTATACCCAGTGCTTAATCTAGTCATATGTCCCGCAGTACCAATATTTATTTGATTTTTTTCATTAATATTTGATGGGTAAAATAATGGTACAGCACCATTTTCTTTATAATTAATTTTGTAATTTTTAATATTTAGATGATTTTCAATGTAATCTTTTAATTGCTCATCATAATCCATTTCTAGATTATTATTCATTTTAGATAGCCACGTGGTTTCAACTAAAGCCTTATTTTTGCTATAAGGTAGTGTGTAAAAGAAATGAACACTGTCATGTTGTTGACAATCAAAGTCCATCAAATTCATTATTTTTTCATCAAAAACATCTTTAGTAGTTTCGATCTCAATACCTTTAAAGTGTTGCCAAAGCTTATTTTCTTTAGAATCTATTAATGGAACACTGTTAAAAATAAACGAGTTATTTAAGTTTATCTCATTAATATTTTTATAAAATTTGATATTCTGATTTTGCTTCAGTGTAGAGTTTATTTTTTTATAGAATAGTTCACTATCAATTGATTGATAAGGTAGCTTATTACATTCTAAAAATTTAGTTTTATTGGGTATATTTATAGAAAAATTATCCCAACTTTTTTTAACGCAATCTTCAAAATTATGATTTGTTGTTTTCCAGAAAGACCAAGTTTTATCTCTTTTGTACTCTAATCTGGGCTCAATAATTGCTAATGTTTTATCTTTGAGTTTATTATGAGTTTCTAATTCGTATGCCAAAGATAATCCAGCACAACCACCACCAATAATTATATAATCAAATTCTTTCATTTAAATCTATTTCCTGACTAATTAAAAAGTGTTCATTATTCATATAACCACTTTTTTGTTTTGTTAAAAAGAGTGTTACCAAGTCAAATATAGAAAGAATGGTCTGATAGATTTTTGTAATATTATTTACATAAATCTTACCTGCTTTGTTATAATTTTCTATATTTCTTGTCCTTAAAATTTTATCACCTATTTTTTTGTAAACTCTTCTTGCTACAAGTATTGCAAATCTAAACTTAAAGGGTATTTCCTTTATTGCTATAAAAGAACTTTTATAGAATAAATCAGCTAAAGCTAGGGTATCGCTTATTGTCTCAAAATCATTCTTAATATAAAATCTATTAATCTTTAAGTCCTCCATAACATCTCTAGATATATTTGTTAGTTGCATTGCAATACCTAGATCTATGGCAGCTTTCATTGAATTGTCATCTTTAACATTTAAAATTTTTGCCATCATCAAGCCTACTGTACCAGCAACTCTGTAAGAATAAATTAACAAATCTTTTTTATTATTTAATTGAACTTTTTTATTTAAATCTGATTCAACACCATCAAATAAGTCCTCAACAATTTTTATTGAAATTAAATGATGATCCATAAGATCCCACATATTCTTAATTATTATATTATTATAGTTTTTATTAAGAAAATCATTTTTAAAAACCAATAGATTTTTTTTTTTAATATCTAATTCACCATCGTCATCTGCAATATTATCTACAGTTCTACAAAAATCATATAAAGACGAACACTTTTGATAGGTTTTTTTTGGTAAAAAGAAACCAGCCCAATTAAATGACTTTGCGTAAATAGACAGGTAGTTTTTATTAGACATTATATAATCTTATCTAGAACTTTTGCTGAGGATAGCACACCAGGAACACCTGCACCAGGATGTGTTCCTGCTCCAACAAAATATAAACCATCATAAATTTCTGATTTATTATGAAACCTAAAATATGCAGACTGTGTAAATTTGGGTTGGATTGAGAAACCTGATCCAAATTTGGTATTTAATTCATTTTCAAAATAATCTGGCGTTAAATAGAAATCTTCAATAATATTTTCTCTAAGATTAGGAAGTAATGCTTTTTCCATTTTATCTATTACTAAATTCTTCATTTTTTCACCCTCAATTTTCCAATCAATTTTGGATTGATTATTTGGGACAGGCACAAGAACATAAAAGCAATCATTTCCCTCAGGTGCCATTGATTTGTCTGTAGCTGATGGTCTATGTAGGTAATAACTTATGTCATCATTTAATTTTTTATTATCAAAAATATCACTTAGGTGTTCTTTATATTTATCACCAAATTTGATTGTATGATGCTCAACATCTGGGTATGTTTTTTTTGTTCCAAAGTAGTAAACAAATAGACCCATAGAATACTGCATTCGATTCTGCTTCCATTTAAATAGAGAGCTTGTTTTATTTAGGCTTAAAAGCTTTTCATATACAGCAGGAGGATCAGCATTACATATTACATTATTTGAAAGTATTTCTTTTTGATTATCTAATTTTACTCCACTAACTTTCCCATTATTTGAAATTATTTCTGTCACTTCATGTCCTTTAATTAACTCAATTTCTTGTTCAATCATTAATTTTTCTAAGCCATTGATTATGTTTCCAGTTCCACCCATTGAGTAATGAATGCCCCATTTTTTTTCGAGATATAGAATTAATCCGTATATTGATGTTGTTGTAAAGGGGTTTCCGCCAACTAATAGAGGATGCATGCTTAGCATACGTCTTAATTTTTCATTTTTTATATATGAAGAAACTAATGAATAAACCGATTTATAGCTTTTAAGTTTTAGTAAAGAAGGTAATTGTTTCATCATCACAAGTGGTTTGTCAAATGGAACATCAGCTAATTCTGTGAAGCCTTTATCAAATATCTTCTTTGTGAATTTTACAAGCTGCTCATAACCTTTAACATCTTCTTTGTTTATTTTTTCAATTTGCTTTTTCATTTGATCTTCATCGCCAGAGTAATCAAATATACCTCCATCTTCATAAATAAACCTATACCAAGTTTTTAAAGGAGTAAGCTTTATGTAATCTTGAGATTTTTTATTAAATAAAGTGAAAAGTTCTTCAATTAGATACGGTGCAGTAATTACCGTTGGTCCAGCGTCAAAAGTAAAACCATTTTTTTTAAACACTCTTGCTCTTCCACCCAAGTCAGGGTGTTTTTCAATTAAAGTTACTTCATGGTTTTTGGCTCTTAATCTTAGTGCTGCAGCTATACCACCAAATCCAGAACCAATGACAATAGATTTCATTGAGTCAATTTATAGTTTTTTAAAAAAATTGTAAGGTAATTATGAGCTTATTTTTTTTAAAGCTATTTTTGTTTCTTCAAGGTTTTTTTCAAAAAGACCATCAAGCTTTGATTTATCAACAGAAGTGTTAATAATTTTTTTAACTGAATCAACAGCAATTTTAATTGAAACATCTTTTATTTCTTTAAGTGCAGCTTCTTTCATTTGTGAAATTTTATTTTCTGCTAAATTCTTTTTAATTTCTGAAGATTTATGAAATTTATCATTCATTTCAATTATAAGGTGATCACTATCTTTTTTAGCTTGTTGCAAAATATCATTGCTTACCGTTTGTGCAGTATTAAGTTTATTTTGAGCGTTATCTAATAAGACTTTTGCTTCTTGTCTTAGCTTTTCACTTTCATCTATTTCATTTTTAATATCAAGGATAAGCTTATTTAAAAGTTCATTAATTTTTTGAGGTATTTTTAAATAAACTAAAGCTCCTATAAATATTAAAAAGGATATGGCTACCCAAAAAGTTGCATCAATTACCATAATATTCATCCATTTTTTTTCTTGAAAGATCTTCTACTATTGCGGAAATACTACTACTGTTAACTTCAGCTCCTATTAGCTCCTGCAGTAAGTCTGATGAGGTTTCTTCAGCAATTTTCTTAATTTTTTCTGGTGCGTTATCTCTGAAAGTTTTTATCTCAATCTCTGCTTTATTAACCTCTTCATCAATCTCTTTTTCTAATACTTCTTTTTTTGCACTAATATCTTTCAGTACCTTTTCTCTAGCTTGTTTAAAATAGTTTTTTGCCTCATTTTTACTGTCCTGTACTATCTTTTCGTATTCTTCAATTTTTTGTTCACTTTCTTCTCTTTTCTTCTCTGCAGCCTCAATATTTTCTAAAATTTGAGATTTTCTAGTTTCTAGATTGGCACTTATTTTTGGAAGTATAAGTTTAGATAAAACAACATATAAAATTCCAAAGGTAATAATTAACCAAAAAATTTGAGAAACCCAAAACTCAGGATTTAATTGAGGCATTCCACCGCTTTCAGCTGCAAAAGCTTCCATAAAAAACAGGAAGCTTAAAAATATCGACTGAAAAAATATTTTTTTAATCATTAAATTTAAAACGCAAATAAAATAATTAATGCTACAACTAATCCAAATAGGCCAGTTGCTTCAGCTAAAGCAAAACCTAATAAAAGATTAGGAAATTGTTTTTGAGCTGCAGATGGGTTTCTCATTGCGCCAGAAAGGTAATTACCAAAGATAATTC
>Ga0209657_1000796_pt1 | contig 19975 bp, 14 predicted proteins | sample SaaInlV_100m_DNA_FD_184650 | JGI IMG/M metagenome (GOLD analysis project Ga0209657, IMG submission 184650) | Marine microbial communities from expanding oxygen minimum zones in the Saanich Inlet - SI037_S3LV_100m_DNA (SPAdes) (version 2) | ecosystem: Environmental > Aquatic > Marine > Intertidal... | reverse complement strand
GTCCTCCTAATCGGCTGTACAATACCCCAGAAAACCGCTGATGAAGCCCACCACCAAACGCGAATACATGGTGTTTATCGGACGAACACCAAAAGTGGTTCTCGTGCCTTCTCTGGCGGCCTGTTCAGTCGAGCAAGAGGCATCCACACACGTTCCCTGAACGTATATCCTTCCTCCAATGCTGTCTGAATCGTTCGATCTACAAGAGGTATCAACCTCCCCCCACTTCGGATGTCGGCCACGTTGATCACCATGACCGGTGCTCGGCGGTATGCGGTTGCGAAGACAGGACGCAAAAACCCCTCAACCCAACCGTCGAAACCGGAACCGTGTGCCACCCACGATTGGCTGCTCCGATCAGAATACTGCTCCCGGTCAAAATACGGAGGGGACGTGAACACAAGATCAACAAAGCCGGGATCAAACTGCTCCGCAGGACACTCATGGATCTCGGCACTTTTGAAAGCGAGCCTGTCAGCAAGAGCCTGATTCCCCGCCACCGTTTCCGGTTCTACGTCGGTAGCGACGTAGCGGACCCCAGCGACGTGTGCCCCAAGAAGCCTGCCCCCATAACCCGAACACGGATCCCACACCGTACCTCCAGTCGGGCAATATGTCTCATACACCCATCTTGCTACGGTAGGACGAAACACACTCGGGGTCCGGTGTTGCATGGTAACAGCCCGCAGTACCCTGTGCGGGAACACAGGGTCACCCGCATCCAACTGGAAACGGATCGCCCACCGAAGCACCTTATCGTCATGCCATGCCTCGTAAGCCGTTCGTTTCCCACGAGATACCGCCCTGTATCGGTTCGGGAAATATGGAAGACAAGCTCGATTACCCGACACTGACCACGGAAACAAAGTCTCGTTCTCAATCCGGTATTGAGTCAACTGAACCAACTCAACGTCACGGTTAAATGTCTCGTCTAACAAAAGACTAGGTGCTGGAAACCCCGTGCCTCGGAGCACCTCAAAAACCTCCCCCACCCATCGAGCTTTGTCCACACCAGAAAGTGACGCCCACACCTTCGGTGTGTATAGAGCCAGAACCTCATCCGCAGCCTCCCGAGAGTAAATGCGGGGCTTACGGCCCGCGCTTCGGAGGGTGCCACCCCCTGCCAGCACCCGCCGCTTGGCTGTTGACCTCCCGACCCCGTACAGAGAGGCGAGATCATTCAAAGATAGACCCCCCTCATACAACCTTCGCGCTCGGTCAGGCTTCAACTGCTTGGCATTCTTATCTGCCTTACGACGTGAAGTGTCCTCTAAAGGCAGTTTATAGGACATGCAATCAGGAACATGCGAGGAGATCAGACGGTAGAACTCCCGGTCTTGGTCAGGGAACGTAATTGTGTGCGTACCACACTTATCCTCATGTACTTTGGGCTTCAAACCCAGCCGCCGAAGCGCCCTAACCGCTCTCTTTAGACTCAACAGATCAAGGCCGAACGTAATTCGAGGATGGTAATGAGTCATTACACCCCCATCATCCATAAACCACACAGCCAGAGCAAATGGAGTCAGACGCTTGTAGAGGTCCGAGGGGAATACCCGTTTCCTTTCAGGGGCCGGGTAGAACAGGTCGTACCACTCCCGCATGTGGGTACTGGCAACACCCGTCAATCGTTCCCCGTGGAACACCTTGTCTCCGTCCCGCTTGATTGTGGGAGCATACGAGGACACATGGGGTCCGAGGATACCCCCTTTCCAGTGAAGGTAGGGAGACTGCTTGACCGAATGACTCTCGTTGAAACGAGCGGTGTGGCGACTCGGGGCGCTCATGTACCCATCCCCCAAAAGAGATCCCAACACCAGTTCACGCTGTCGGCCAGTTAGAGCCGGAAGCGCCGCCGTGCGTCGGCCTGTCTTCCCGATGGTCGGGATCCCCCACTTATTCCGAAGCCGGTTGATCTTGACTTGGTACGTCCCGTACCTCTCCGCAATGACGTTCTCTGGGAGAAGGTCATTGGCATAGAGGCGTCGGAGGACTTCGGGCGTGAGGTCAGAGAGGTCAGGCATGGGCGTATTGTACCACCTCCAGAATATGACCACAAACGTAAACACTTCCGCTGCAAATGTTCAACCACACCCAAGACACGTCGCCGGGTTGTTGGCATCGTCTTGATACACACACCTAAACGAAAGAACCCCGGCACGTTACCATGCCGGGGTTCAGAGGTTCGACCCTACTATGTAGGATCTACCTGCTGTATTCGCACTACGGACGAGTGATGACCAGACGAGTCAGACCACGGGGGTTGAAACACCCGATACCCAGGTTCTCGAAACACGAGAAGCCGATGGTACGCGCCTTGGGGTCGTCAGCGCTGAGGACCGTGAGTTCCGTGCGGACAGGCATCCGACCGAAGTTCTCAGGCTCGCAACAAACGTACACGGTTCCAACCGGAACCAGACGGCTGACGATGATCGAGGCACCCCAGAGGGTAGCCATCAGACCGGTCTTCAGCAGATCACGCTGGCTCTCGATGTCGAGGATGTCACGACCGAACTTGCGGAGGTCAGCGTAGTCACGGGCGTTCATGAACACGCGGGCAACCCGCAGGTCATGGCGCTCGATCAGGCTGAACGCATCAGCGAGAACATCACCGGAGATCGGAGCGACCACGGGGATGTCGGCGTTGACGTTGCCGAGGCTATCGAAGCCGTTGACCGCCACCGCATCGAGAGTAGCGAATACACGCTCGTCCTCTGCGGCTTGAATCTGGGCACGAGCCAAATCCTGCGCCCTGGAGATCAAATCAAATCGACGCTCTTTTATCTGGGTCAGGGGGATCTCGGGGTTCGACGCAATCTCAAACAAGGGGAAGATCACACGACGCGGCTTGGTGACGGCGATGATATTCTCACCTTCCTCACCAACCACGAACGCGGTCACGTCCGGGTCTTTGTCATAGATGGGCAAAGCACCATCTGGCAACTGTTCCACAAGGAACGTGCGTCGTCCGACAGCCAGATAATCCCGGCGCATTCGGAGGGGTTGAGTCATTGAAGCGGCGAGCTTTGCACGACCAGCGGCACTACCGATGTAGTCACTGATCAGCTTCGCCTTCACTGCGTTGGTTACAGACATAGTTTGTCTCCTAGAAGGATGAAGGTTGAAGTGGGATCAGAGACGCTGATCGTAGACGATTTCGGGCTGCACGGCGTCCGCAGGCATCTTGAGAATGCCCATGAGAACTTCATTCGCACCGTTGTAGAAGTCGTTGGCTGCAACGACGTTGGCATCAATACCCGTGATGAGGTACCCATTCACTGAAGCGAAAAGGGCGTCACCAGTGGTGTAGCCGACAGCAAAAGCACCCGCCGCACAAGCAGTCTCAAAGAGACTGTTGGCATAAGTGCCCTGACCGCTCATATACGGCCCCTTGCCGCTGGCAACAGCGGGCTGGTTCTCAAAATCGTTACCAGCAGCGGAGTTAATGAAGACTCCAAGCGCGGTAACGCCAGCAGCGGCGACGGTAGCGCCGACACCGCCGATTTCATTCGGCCCACCAGCGGCATCACCACGAGTGAACGCCACGGACCCGGAAAGGACTCCGAGAGTCGCGGTATTCATACCAGCACTGGTGCTGGTAGCGATGACAGCAGTTGGAGGGTTGGTCTGGGTAAAACTATCGACGGTGAGGACTCCAACCGTGTTCCGAATCCCAGCGTGCAAAAGACGCAAGGCCGAGGAACTTTCAGTCCAGCCACCACTCGCCTGTCCAAGCAAAGGCATGATTTTCTCCTACCTAGTTGCTCCCTGTTTACAGGGGCGGTTTATTTCATGATGTGACGGACCATCCGCCTACATATATGTGTAGGGTATAGAACGACTATCGAAACAAGAACCAAAGAAACCGAAACTCGACTCCCAGCGAACAGAAAAAACCCCCCGTCAAAGTCAAACTGACGGGGGGTTTTCTATTCTTGTTCTGCGGAAAGCTAGAAGAACTTGCTCACATCAGGAGCACTTTCCCACAACTGGGAGAGGTCGTTGACTTCCGAAGCAGCAGACTTGCTGACCCCACCAAGTGTCTTGGCACCTTGGCTGGCCTTCTTGGGTTGCGGACGGAGGGAAGCCTTCTTTTTGGATTCCTCCTTCTTGTCCTCAGCCGCATGTTCTTTGTCCTCTTGGATGGTCTTGGCGGCTTCAGCCTCGGCGTCTTCCTCCTTCTCATCGGCAGCACCACGCTCACCAAACAGCTTGGCGAGGATCATCATGTCCTCACCCATTTCTGGGCCAGCCATCGCCATCGGATCAATGATCACTTCGGCTTCGTCCACCAAATCATCCATCGCCTCGGCTTCGTCATCATGACCCATGCCCTCTTCGATGAGCATTGCGTCAAGTGCGGCATCCTCGTCCATAGCCTCATCAGGTTTGGACATCATGCCTTCCTCAAGCATCATCTCCTCAAGCACCATCTCCTCAAGCATCGCATCCTCGTCCATGTACTCAGCACGGCGAGTACGGCGAGTACGGGAGGATGCCTTCTTCTTGGACTCCTCATCATCGTCGTCATCGTCATCGTCGGAATCGTCGGTATCGTCGTCACCGGGATCCTCAGACTCAGCGAGTTTGGTCAGGATACGCTCCATCCGGGCCAAACGACGCTCGGTACGGGAAGATGCCTTCTTTTTGGACTCCTCCGCAAGGTCCTCCTCCGCTTCTTTCGCATCATCGTCGGAATCTGCGTCATCTGCGTCATCATCACCAGCCAGTCGAGCAAGACTGGCCTTGATCGAACGGTTGGGAAGGTCCATCAGAGCAAGAGCCTGATCTTCGATGGCGGCCACCGAAGCAGTCTCTCCGAGCATTGCCGAAGCGAGTCGAATACACTTTGCCGCTTTCCGTTCCAGAGACGCTGCCTTGGCAGCGGGAGAAGCCGCGCCCTCATCGGGGTACGCGGGGTGCTCCGAATTGAGGTAGGGGCCAGGGTGGGGATCTTCTGCCCATGAGGACGGATCACCGTTCTCATACGCATCCGCAGGGGGTTGGGGGCTGGGAGGACCAGCCAATTCTGAAGAGGCTCGACGCTGCCGAACCCCACTGTCATTCCAAGTCATACGACGACGCATGATGTCTCCAGTTGTTCAAGTGGGTGGGTTGTTGATGCTCGCCCACTGGGCAAGCAGAGTGCCGACCCGGACAACAACCCGGACTTCGGCAGAATTAAGATCACGGCCCGCAGCCTTTCGGCAAGCGAACAGATAACGATCAATAGATGAATGGTTTGTTGGAATGCCCGCTGTCAGAGCAACACGGTACAAGCCTCGACTGACCGAAATGCCATAAGAAGCATTGATCCGTGCAGCACCCTCTACGAGGGCAATAGGAGAGGAGGCAACCCGAACCAAAGTATTGATTGCTGTCGCATATCGCAGACTTGCTTCTTTGTTCAGGTTGTCATTCGGACCCATTGCGGAATCAGGCTCAATCGCTTCCTCAATGTTCTTCTGGGCAAGCTCTTTCTTGATCCTCTCGTGAACCCGTGTCTTCAAGTTCTCGTAAATCGCATCTTCCACATCTTGGAATGGGGCAGCAGGAGCATCAGGGGCAGCAGACTCGTCACCACCCTCATCATCACCCTCATCAAAACCAAAAGCAGAACGAGTATACGTCTGCGAGGGGACAGATAGATTCGCGGCCTTGGCGATGGCGCTGTCTGACCACTGAGGGGGAGGTGAAGCAAGCACCTTGCGTACCTGATCCCCCGATACCTCACCAGGAGCGAGAATGTTCCGCATCACAGCGCCAGGGAAAGCCGGTACTGCGACCCAAGAAGCCTCGATGAACCGAACACCACCGGGGGCATCGGGATTCTCATCGTAAGTCTGATGGCCACACAACTCTGCAATGACGCGCTTCTGTCCTGCGTCATCCATGAACGTGTTGAGCTTCGCGTACTTGATATGGTCACAAAGTTGTGTTTCATCTACAGCGAAGTGCCCACACTGAGAACACAGACTGAAGTCGGTCGTGCAACCCATCGAGAGGGTTGCCATCTTCCCGGCCTCGATGTCCTGCACCAGTGCCGCGTGTTTACGGTCGGTGGCAACGAGGATGTCGATGTAGAGGGAGTCACCGATGTCGCGTGCTGCGGCGTCGATGATCCGGCCCTTCGACTGGTCCTCGATCTGGACATGCTCACGAAAGTTGTGCGCCCCAATGAAGGTCGGGTACGCCATGCGGAGCACGTCACGACTCCACGAGTCACCGTTGTTGTTCACAAACTGCGAGCACTGAGGCTTGATGTGATAATCAGCCCACTTCCGATTGACTATCTTGGAACCAACCTTGACATTGCCTAGCTTCACCCCAACAACATCATCTACATCTACCGAGGCGACGATGGTGCAGTGAGTGACGAGATGCGTGTCCGAATTAAGGTTGGTGCCGAGAATCTCATGAGCTTGATCAGTCAAGTTCCGACTGGAACCCGACGAAGCAACCTTACGGATACCCCCCCATCCCCGAGATGAAATCCGAGGGTGGACGACCATCGCATTGGCTCGCTTGAGAAAAGCCATCAGACCTCGACGCCTCCGTCAACAGGCAAGAAATTCATGATGTCCGAATCTTTGATCAAAAACATACAGTCAGGGCATCCCATTAGACGCTCACTGGAACCGTCACGCCTTTTGTAAATCGCTTTCTTGAGTGGTACCCCATGCCCACAGTTGGGACAGTTGGGACACCCATCAACAGCCTCGGGACGAGTCATCCGATACTGCCGATCCTTCGCCGCCCAATACAGAGATTTTTTCTCGAAAGCCACAGCGACCCGTGACTCGCTTGGACCTCCGGGCACTTGGACGGTTGGTTGACCTCCCGGCACCGAGTTGGTGTAGGGAGGTGAAGCGTTACCGTTTGCGTCGATCCTCTGCAAATCCTCGACAGGGTAACGACGATTGCCAATGCTGAACTCAACATCGACCATGCCAATGGCAGGCCAAACAGCAGTCACACGACCACCCTGAGCATCCCAATCACCAAAGGGTGTTACAACATCCCCAACGGAAAATTCTTTGGCACGCTCTTGGTAGTTTACGTTGTTCATGGCTTTTCGACGCAAGAAACCCCCAAATCACATGGTCAGATCAAATCCGTGATCTTCAACTGGTTTTGGAGCCAATCCCGCAAGAGCGGAAGCCGCCTTCGCCAGTTTCTCAGCCACGTCCGTCAACTCCGAGAACTCTTTCTGAGTGAACTGGCCGTCGAGATCAGTCGTCGTCTCACCGTCAACCAACGGTCCAGATTCCTCCTCACCGATTTCCGAGGCGGGAAACTCCGTTGCCGACTTCGGGAAGTTGGTCACGGCGGTAGTCTCCACAGCATCCGAAATCAGGTCGCAACGATAAGCGAAATCCTTGGCGATCTTCGGATCGATGCCCAAAAGTGAAGTGTTTTCTTGGATGGTCGATGCAATACGGTCGATGGTGACGGTCAGATTGCGTGCGCCCTGCCGTGTCAGCTTATTCATGGGTATCTCCAAAAGGAAGAAGGATAAGATCGAGGGCAACGCCCGAACGTCTACCCATAAGTACGGGGTATAGAAAGGCTACCGGAGAAATCTCAAAGTACGGCCCCCCAAGGGGCAAAGTCCCACCCTTCGGGTAAAAGGGTGGCTTTCTTGCCCTTTTTCAAACCCAGCTTCTTTTCGAGTTCTTCCATAAAAGAAGAGAGGGCAGACATTTGTTTTGAGGGGGTACGGGTTTTCCAGGTCTTCTTGATCTGCCCTGTCGTCTTGCCTTTCTGAACGAGATCCGCGTCAGTGAACAACACCTCTCCGACGATCATATCGCCTGTAAGACGGCGCAACATATCCGTGGATTCTGGTGTCATCGTAGATGTGTACTCTTCGTTGTTGAGAGCATCAGCGAACACACGCCCAGGATGATCATCTGGAAGCATGTCGGCTAGATCCTCGTCATCTGCATCATCAATCACCTTTCGGAACTCAGCCTGAGCATCCTCATCTCCCGTGGCCGCGCCTGTGATGTTCAGTCGAGCAAAATCCTCCAGCCGACCTTGGCTCTGGGCAGCCTGGAGCATTTTTTGGAATACAGGGTTGATGCCTTTAGCATCCTCACCGTCTCCCAAGGCGGAAGCCACCTGTAGTCCTCGCATCTGAGCCTGGGATGCGGCGTACTGATCTGTGTCTTTATTTCCGTTCGCCTCCAATTCGGCAATATGGCCGAGGAGATTTTCCCGATGAGCAGATCGAGTTTCGGAGTCCATGCTCACATAAGAGTTCATTGCCTCAATGCTAAGATCAGCCATCTGATTCCGGTACTTTGCTTCCCCCCCTTCGGGAATAGAGAGCGGATCTAGGCTCCGGTCACCAAGCGGTTGGCTGGGATCGAGAAGCAATGGGTCCTCGGCCATCTGCTTGATACGCTTGTTGATAATGGCAGTTGCGATCTCGGAGGCAGTGGGTGTTTGGGATTTCTCGTCCGAAACTCTATCCAACACCTTGACTGCAACCTCCTCTTTTTGTTTGATCAAGGCACGCTTTGATGAACTCAGTAGCGCATCTGCAATCTCTTCCTCGGAATTTTCCAGTAAATCCGAAATCTCCATGAGTTCTGAAACTGAAAGATCCGACAAGCCTCGTACCGACCCTCCGAAAACCTCAATCTTTTCGAGAACTTCCTTTCGGGCAGCCTTGGGGTCCTTTGCAGGCTTCTTATTCGTTGGAGCTTTGGGGGCCGCAGGCGTGGGCTTCGTTTCAGCGGGGGCGTTTTCGGGCGCGGGCTTCGCTTCACCGGGAGCCTTATTGACCTCCTGGTGAGCCTTCGATTGGTCTTCTGTAGGTGTCTTGTACTTGGAAGATTCCGCCTCAGCCGTGGCGGGGGACACCATGACCACTCGGTCGGCTTCCGTATTGAACATCGGAACCTGTTCTTTCGGTGTCGGCTTCGGTGTCGGCTTCGGTGCGGGCTTCGGTGCGGACTTCGGTGCGGACTTCGGTGCGGACTTCGGAGCGGGCTTCGGTGCTGGGGGTTGGTTCTTCTTCCTGTTCTTCTCGTTTTTCTTGCGTTGCCGTTTGTTGGCGGCGAGGCGGATCGTGGGGTCACCCAACAAGAATCGGAGGGCTACGCGAGCCGAGGCGTCTTTGAAGTTGTTGGACCGGTCCTTCCGGTCCTGCTTGTCATCAGGATCAGAATCAGCGTTGTCCCGGTCCTCGACCATCCGACGTTCCTTATCCGTGCGGGGCGGCTTCTTTTTGGGCGACTGCCGCACCTGTGCCTCGTCCTCACGGTCCTCCTTCTCGGAGTCAGAGAGGGTTGCTGTCCGAGGCCCCCACTCCCGACCATCAATGTAAGCTACAGGATAAGACACCTTGCTCTCCCATTCATCGAATTCAAATCGAAGAGGCTTGTACCGGAAAATGACCCCCCGAATCATCGAGGCAGGGATCTTGTCGGTAAACACACGCTCCTCATATTCATCCTCCCAATTGTGGTAAGCGTGTGGAACCACCGGGAACTTCCGATTCAGTTCATCCCGGTCAAGGACAAAAACCACGTTACCAAAACCCCCTTTGAGAAGGAAGTTGAGGTCACGACTAAATGAAATAGAAGCATCTACGTTCCCCAGGCCGAAGTTAGAGAACCCGCTGTTGGACTTGATACCCTCACCCCGAAGGGCAATGTTCGCGGCTCGGGGGCCTGTTGTCGCATGGAACAAGGGATTACGAACGCCAGGGAAGAACCGTTTGGCCTTCATCCATGAAGCACGGCGGGCCTTCTTGTCCAACTTGTCGATCACCGTGCCGTCATGGACATAAGAGGACTCCATACTCGGCACAAGATATTGACTCCGCAGCGTTGACCCTTCATGACCCACGGCAGCAGCAGCGAGTTCCAATGCTGCCTTGAACTCCGCTTTCAAAATCTTGTCCTTCTCCTTCCGAGACTTCGGGAGATCAGACGGACCCGCCTTGCGTTGAGCCTTGAGATGGTGCTTCATCTCCTCGTTGGCGTGCAGCCCTCGGATGTCCTTCGCCGTGATCTCGTAGGGTTTGAGGTAGGCGTTCACGTCCTTGGCGAGAATGTCACACTCATCCCCGTCACAGAGAACCTTGTCACCTTTGCCCTTCCCTTTGATCGCCTTGCGGAGAGCCGCGACCGCACGGGAATTCGTGACCTTCTTTTCGTGCTTGACCCCGGACTTCCCGGTGTACTTGATGGTCGCAGCCTTGTCGGACAACGTGACGTGGTCCACCGTCCAGTTAGTGACTCCAAAGTGCCCTTCCTTGGCAGACTTCTCGTTACCAACCCGTTCGTATGTCTCGTCCATCAAACACACGGCCAATGCAGTCAGCCGCGTATCGGGGTCTTTAGCCGTGAGATCAGTCCGTGCCTTCTTTCGCAAGTCACCCAACTTCTTACGGAGAGCCTCGATGCGAACCGCCTTCTCCTTATCTCGCTTTGCGATCTGTCGAGGACCATACTCGTAGACAGTCGTGGTGCCCTTGCCGTCTGACTTCGGCACCTCTTTCTTATCTTTGTATTTGGCAACAACACTACTTATGACAGATGCCTTCTTGTCTTTCTCAACCTTACGGGGTCGAATCTTGAACAGCTTCATCTCCTTTGGTTGCTTCCGACCCGATTCATTAGGCACCGGCTCAACATTGATGAGCACGTCACCCTTGTCGTTCTTCCCAAACGAGTCAATAAGACCTTTTTTATTTTTGTATTTGCCGTAGTAAATTGGCTGGCCTTTGTCGATAGTAAAGGTCTTGGCAACCCGGACGCTCGACGGCATCAATGGCATGATCATATGCCGGAAGATGTCCTTCCCGAATACGAGATCACTCGGCCAATGGTAGCCCGCAACGACACGAGAAAAGGCAATCTTGTGAGCAAGGTCCATGAACATCTTGCGGTGCTGTGGAGCGATTTCCCCCAAATGAGATGCCAACAGGTGAGCTTGAATGGAATGGCCGCTCGGATACGCTGGAGTATGGGCGGTCTTACTTTCCAGAGGCAAAAAATCAATGCCTTGTTTCGCAGCGATCTGGTAGGGACGTGGCCGATTGTAGAGCCACTTCAATTTCGTGATCAGAACCGCAGCTTCGGAAGCCTTCTCGGTGAGAGTGCCCGGATCACAGGGAACCCCCAACTCGGAACACAGGAGCGTGAACAACCCAATCATGTCCTCGTCAGCGGCTCGAATAAACGTGGCGTACTGATGACGGAGTGGGACTAACGAAATCAAGTAATCCAACTCCCTGAGCGTGCCTTGCTCGCCCGGAGGGGAAACATACGGATACTCACGGTCAAGCCACGCCGGGGTCGGCGTGTCGAGCGTGTCCTGTGTGCCGGGGTCGATCTCCGACATCGGTTTGTAGACACCCCCCTGCTTGTGAAGGGCAGCGATGCGTTTGGAATCAACCACGGTCGCCTCGCCACGCGGAGCGGAGTTGTGCTGCTGCCTCACGCTTCATCTGGATACGTTGAACCCGCAGACTGATGCCGGACGCTTTCTTCTTGTCGAAGGTCGGAGTCATGGTCGGCTTCTTGCCTCGGCTGGAGTCGGCCTTCTCGGCACGCTGCTTCGCCTTCGCCTTCTCGGCGCGTTCGGCCTTGGGCATGTCGTATGCCTTCTGGCGAGGCATACACTTGAGCGGGTCTTCACCACCCTTCGTGATCTCCTTCCAGTCGGCGTCATCGGAGATGCCACACTCGCCCACGATGTCGCCCTTCTGAACCTTCTTGCCAGAGGGCAGCGTCTTCGTCACCGGGGAGATGGAAACCCAGTCACCCCAGGTGGCGTCCTCGCCCTTTCCCTTCGCGCCGCCGTGACCGGAGAACCACTCGTCCAGCCCGCCGTGGCCCACGCCCTTCTTCGCCTTGCCACGGGCGGTGCGAGACATCCCTGCGGGTTGCCGAACCCACACATCACCGTAAGTGGACTCCCACCCGTACCTTTTGTACCACCCCTTCAACTTGGACGCGCTCAAGGCGTTCTCGACGCGACCAAACGGTTTGGGGGTAAGCCAGATAGCGACACCGTGCTTATCCGCAAGGTCGGTGACCTTGCGAAGAATGGCCGAAGCCTGACCCGTGCCTTGCCGCTCAGGAGAGACAATAGACTTCAACCAGATAGGGGCCTCACTGTACGGGGTAGGCTCAATCTCCGTCATGATCAAAGGCAGGCGTTCCCCGTCCCTTGCATACGACCACACCCGCGACCGAGGGTCGAGGAAGTTGTCGAAGGTCATCGACCTGTAGTCTGACATGAAGCCATCGGCACTGGAAGCATTCTTCTTCCACTCGCCGCCGAGATCCTTGTAGGTCTTGCCCTTCTTGCCGTTGACGGTGATGGAGGCTTTCTCGCCCTTGGTAAGCGCCTGCACCTTCGCCCACAGGCCGGGATTGGAAGGCTCGTTGTCGGAACCTGCCTCACGGATGCTCGGGCACAGGAACGAACCCCACTTCACCATGAGCGCAGCCTTCTTCGACGGCTTCCCCTTCTCGTCAGCGGCTTCCATCTGTCCGATGATCTTGTCGGTCCACGCCTTTGCGGGGTCACCGCCCCAGAGCAACCACGCGACATAGCCCTTGTCGTTCCACGGGGTGCTCTTGTTCTCGGCACTGATCTCGCTGGATTTCTCCGACCGGGACAGGAAACCCCGCATCTGCTTGACGACCTTGGGGCTGATCGTGTCGCGGTTCTTGAGGTTCACCGCCCGCTGGACGCCGCTCCCGATGCCTTGCTTGCCCGCTTCCTCGGAGGTGAGTCCACCACGATTCGATGGGCTGGCCTTCTGCCGCAACTCCAGACCCTTCGCGGCGGCATTCGCCACGCCCTCGGGAGGGGTGAAGTCGATGTGCTCGTACTTCTTTGGGATCGCGGCCTGTCGGCGCATGAGTCTGCTCCTCTACCGGGAGGGTTGCATAGACACGCTACCGCAAAAAATCAAAAGTACCGAGCTAGGATACGAGCTTGTTCCGCATGACCCAAACCCAGAAACCCAGGATGTTCTGTAGCGATCCTCTCAGTTGGAACACTCTTGCTGACCCGCTCCAACTCCCACCTACCCGGTTCACCTGTCAAACCTTCAAACTCTGCGGGGAAGGAATACCAACTACCCCACCCACTGGCTTCCCCATACCCGTCCGCCTGATCCGAAATGCGGCCTCCCGTGTATCGGTTGTATCGACTAGATGGCCCCTGAACCCTCACCTCATACTCGGTGATATAAGCCGGAGGGTTTTCAAAACACCAAGATAGAGTGTAGTCATCACACTCGTCTCCCAAAAACCGAACAATGCCTTTGAGATCCGCAGCATTCTTGTTGGACAAACCGCCCCTTCGATGCCTCTCAGTACGGAAAACCGTAAACACCCGAACTGGAAATTGAGACCTTGCCGACAAGAAACGGGAAACTAAACGCTGCGCCTGCCTTTCCGTACCTTTCGACCGAAACAAGCCACGGATGGCCGAGTCCAGCGCCCGCTGATTCCCCATGAGGTCAGGGTTCTCTAACAGAGCTTCCCGTGCATATTGGATGGGAAGCGACCGTGCTGAACCTTGAAGTCCGAAGTCTGAGATCAGGGTGCCGTTGTCCACAGACGGCTTACCCAAATACGCCGCAAAGGCGTCCGCATCCCCGCTGTCCATCGGAACCGTGATCTCACGGAGCCGTTGTTGCTGCTCTCGGTTCAAGTAGCGCAGGGGGCTGGGGTCCGAAAGCCCAAGGTCCAAAAGGTCCAAAAGCACCGACACGTTGCGGTTGCGAAGCTGCTTGGAGAGATAGGTCGCAAAGGGCTTCTGCTCCTGCACCATCTCCGCGACGACATCGAGCAAGCCAAGAGACTTCATCTGCCGCAGAGCAGACGGAGCAGTCGGTTCGTTGAGTACGTTGTTGATGAAAATGCCCGCGATGGCTTCCCACGGGGCCTGCTTCATCTTCTGAGCGTTCTTCCGAATGCTCGCTGCGAGGTCGCTGGGAATCTTGAACCCGTACTTGGTCGAGAACTTAATTGCCCGAAGCATCCGGGTTGGGTCGTCCGAGAACACGATGTCAGGATCACGGGGACACCGCATCGTCATGTCGTTCAGATCACGAAGACCGCAACCCGTCAAGTCAATGATCTCGGCCTTCTCGGGTCCAGTTGCGAGGTCTTGGAGACGCCAGAGCAACGTGTTGAATGTGAACTCGCGTCGGAGCAAGTCTTCTTCGATGGTAGCGAGATCAACCTGATCCGGCTTGTAGCCCTTGCCTCCTGCACCGCCGTAAGACTCCTTCCGTGCGTTGGCGATCTCGATGACCTCACCGTTGAGGTTGTGCCCATCAACCATCCAATCACCCTTCACGGTGAGAATGGCGACCCCGTACTGATTGGTCGTCATGTTCGTCCGCGCAGAGATCACCCTTTGAAGGGTCTCGGCAAACCACTCCGAGTCGCGAGGCTTCTTGAACCGCTCCCCGAGAGCCACGGCGTCGATCACCACGTCGATGTCCTTGATGGGACGGTCGATGATGAAGTTCCGAACAGCCCCGCCTACGACGTAGACGTGATCTCCAACACGCTCTTTCCGCGCCACTTTGGACAGGAACTTCATCAAGGCAATCTGCGCCTGGTGTTGATCCTCGGCTGCCTTACGGCGTGCTACACGCAACACGGAGATCATTCAATAACCCAACCATCAAACATGATCTCAGCCAGCTTCTCTGTCTCAGGAAGACTGTCAAACGCGACATTCTCCAGGTTGGAGTTGGTCAAGCTGAAATCATTCGGATCGTAAGTAGGAGCAAACAGACTGGCAGTCGTTTCGGCATCCGTCATCTCTGCGGATTGGATGTTGGCCTTTTTGATATGAAGCAACTCAGAGCCTGATACATCACCGGCTGTCACAAGTGTCTTGTTGTACGCTCCACACTTCCGAGTCCCATCTTCACGGACTCTGGCCAAGGCACAAGAAGCACAACGAGGCATCGCCCGAACATTCTGGATTTGATTAGCTCGGTGCTTCAACGAACCTGACTCACAACCCTTGACACCAGCAGGAGAAGCATAGGCTTCCGCATCGACATACACAAACCCAGACAATCCCTCATGGGCCGTTCGGATTTCACTCACCAACCCTTTCGCCGCAGTCAACAACGCATCCGAGAAACGGTTGGTCAGGTAAGAAGTCAAGTCCTTGCCCGCAAAACCCTCACTCATCACACGACGAGCCGTTCGTAGCACACCTCTGATCTCGTTAGCCGAGACACCGTTCTCCGTTGCTGCTTTTGCGACAGCTTTGCTCTCATCAGAGAAAACCACCTGTTCAGTACCATTCAGGGAAGCGGACTTAAACACCATGCCGGTATAACCCCGCTCCTGGGGGTGTTTCTGCGAAAGGACAGCCGCGACCTTCTGGATATCCTTATGTGTGGCGAAAAGCTGACGCACACGAGCCTCAGTCGTCAACCCGCGATCCAAAAACCCACGAACAACGCCAAGAGCTTTGTCGGTGGTTGCTTGGCGAACAACCGACCGAAGATCCTCTCGGAGGGGTCGCTCTTTTGGATCTGTGCTCCAACCAAACGGTTGCTCTGATGCGGCATGAGTGCTGGTTGCAGCGCCCACATCATATTGGGTACGGAAAGCTGAACCGAAATCCACGTTGCCTTCTCGCTGCTCTACAGGGAGAGTTGTCTCCGTGATCTTCCTCGCCGGGTGGGATAAGAATGCCTTTCGCAGAGATTCGCGGCCCTCACTGGCAACTTTCCGGCCCGTGGCTTCCAACCGAGGAGCGTAGTGGGCGTAAGCCCGATCCCACGGCACTTCTGTCACAGCCCGCTTACCGGTGTAGTTACACCGCCCGTCCTGAATCCAGGTTGCCTGATCCATGTCATTGGAAGACACGACGATGTACCGGGCTTGCTTCGCATGACGATTCGCATGACGCTTCCACTTACCGGTGCCCCAACCGGGGTACGCGGAAGCGCGAATGAACACGTTCCCAGCCAACCCGTGATCTACGGCGACACGGCGTAGGAGAGGAACCACCCGCTCCATCTCAACACCCATGCTTTCGGCAGCTTCACGAACGATGCGTTCGATGTGCTGCCCCTCAACGGAACGACGCATCGCATGAGTGACCACCTTCTCGATGGTACGGGCATTGGCTTTCTTTTTGGTGGGTGCCTCGTCCATTGCTCGTACATGAGCAAGGTCTTTTTGATGTGCTGCTGTATGGACACCATCCGTGCGGTGATGGACACCCCACGCCTCCACAAGCTCTGGGATCATCGTATTTACGGTTTGAACGGGGAGCCGATCCGGGTCTTGGAGTTGAGTTGGATCAAGCCATTTGAGGTCTGCCAATGCTTCATCGCCCATCATCTCATTGAGATCCATCTCAGCGGCAGCCCCTTTCTGTACACCTGTAGGGAACGCAGGAGCATCTTGATACTCCTGGTCCAAAATGCCCTCCAAGACACCCATGCCATATTCCATGTCGGGGTATCCATCCATACCGTAGTTGGAACCAAGAGAAGGGGTGAAAAGTTCAGCGGGAAGGAACGCCTCTGCCATGATGTCGAGATCAGCGTTCTTGTCGTTGCTCATGGGAGCCTCCGAAGTGTGTGCCGAAGAACGATGCGTTGTGCAGCAGTCTTGCCTGTGGGGGCTTCCCCGTCTGCATCCTCATCGTCCATTTCAGTTTCTTGTTCTGAAGCCCACCCCTCGGGATCTTCTTTGATCTCCTCGGCGTCCTCAATGATTTCTTTGACCTCATCCCGGTCACGAGGGTCCAGTGTGTCCTCGGAAGGATTCCAATGCGGGGCGTGCATCTCGTCGTAAATGGTATCCGTCAAAGCAGAAAGGGCTTCAACGGCATTCATCAACTGACGCCGCATATCAGAAATCTTCTGGATATACCCCTTACCGCCGAGGTTGCCGTCAGGGGAGACGTTACGACTCTTGATTTTTGTGAAGCGGTTGTAAGCTGACGTAGCATGTCCGAGAGCCATCAAAGCTGATCGAAGCGTTCGTGCCAGCGGTTTGAGGTGCTTGGCATTGAAAACGAAATCTCCTTGGATCTCACGCTCACTGGGTCCAGGTGTATTCCACCCCCACTCGCTCGCGTCACCACTCCGGTCCTTGATGAAACGAACCTCGCCAGCCGTCCGGCGCATGGAAGCACTCTTGACCGGCTTACCGTCCTGGTCATGAGCAGGAGGGGTCTGTGATCCTTCCTCTTCCCCTTCTCCATCTTCATCACCACTACCCGAATCCACACGACCCGGCTCCCATCCGTTCGGATCACGGACACCGGGCATGAAAGCAAATCGGGTTGCAACACGGGCTGGACATGGACGCATGGGCGTAGACTCCTACCGGAAGTACGGCAATAGACCGATTACCGAATCAATCCTTCCAGGGCATCCGGTTCAGCATGGCGTAGAGGTCGTCTTGAATCGCATTCTGTTGATTCAACAACCCCCGAGCCGTGTTCTGGCCGCGCCGCGCAAGGTCCACGACCTCCTTGTAGTCACGACCAGCCAGTTTCGCGTACCCCTCGATTGTCTCCATAACATCTTGGTACTCGCGCAGACCGTCATACCACTTGTTGTGGGCTTCATTGAACAAACGAGCCACCTTGTCCCAGTCAATTCCGGGGGGGAGGATGTGATCATCGACGCCTCCAGACTGCTTCTGGAGGGAGGCCAGGATCTCACGCCTCTTTGGCGAGCCTTTGGGCAGCGAGGCTGCCTTGCGAATCATCTTGGAACGATTGCTCATTTGGTATCTCCTCACCCCTTCAAGGGTTCGCTCTCGTCATCGAACAGACGAGAAACAAGAAAATTCCCGTCTGCATCTTTGTTGTAGGACCACAGATCGTTAGTGCTCTTATGAATGAGTTTCCCATCTGCGGACTTGAGAAAATCAGTGAGATCACCGAGACTGGCCACTCGATATTGAGATGCTGTACGCTGCAACATGTAGCCTTTCATCTCATTCGGATCAGAAAAATACCGAATGAGACCCTTCTTGGCCAAGACCTCTGCCGCTTTCATAATCTTGCCGAAAGGCACCCCGCGAAAACTAGAGTCACGAACCATACTGGTCAGAGCAACAGGGTTTGATCTGGCATAAAGGTACGTCATAATAGCGTTTTGAGCCGCCCCCCGAGGAACTGCTGCCTTCTTGTCCAGACCCTTCAACTCCTTCTTCATCTCCCCCTGCTGCTTGATCTCGTCCTCGATCTTCTTGACCACAGCCATCTGCTTGTCGGTCGGAGCGAAGCCCTTGTCGGCCATCTGCTTCAGGATTGACTTCAGGAACTTGCTGTCTGGGCGTTTCTCGGCCAGTGCCTTGATCTTCTCAAAGTCAGCCTTGATGTCGGATGCCTGAATCGAGGAGGCCATCCTCCAACCGAGGAAGCGGTCAAACCACTTCTTCCAAAGACTATCAAGGGAGTAGCCTTCATCGACCACATCACCCCTGCGGTCAAGGATGGCGAAGGGTGCCTTGCTGTATGGGTCTGCCGCACCGCTCCGACCAAGAGAATGATTGCGCCCCATGACGACCACATCAGGATTCTTGAGGTGCTTCTCCACTTCTCCGAGGGCATCGGCAGCGGTAAAGGGACCAACGAGGTCACCCTTTGCCTCAATCCAGTATTGACCGCCATCACGGCGAACTTTCACGGTATAGCCGGAAGCCTGCTTGCCGTGCCCGCCCAGCCGCAGGTGCTCGGCGTGGATGGGACGGAACTTACCGTCGTCCCACTTCACGAACACCTTGCCTTCATGGTGGGTGATCTCTCCGGTAGCCGACTTGACCGTGACGACCTCACCCGTGATCCCATCGGCAGGGATGTCTTCATAGGTAAGGTAAGCACCCATGCCGCCAGCAAACACGACCTTGGTGCCCGCCTCGACGGGAAGCGCGAGCGCGTTGGCTGCACGCATCTTGTCGGTGAGAGTGCGGACGGAGCCAAAAGACTCCTCCACGGATCGTCCTGTGAGATGAGAGTCCATCGACCCGGCCAGAACCGTGTTGGTGTGACCCGTGGCAAGGCTTGTCCAGAAATCGTCGTTGTTCATGGTATCTCCTACTGGCCACGCACGATAGCCAAACCAACGGTGCCCGTCAGGGTGTCGCTGGCCTCGACATCGAAACCTGTTGTGGTCTTGTTTGTCACCGCGAGGACGGAAGCCGTAGTTGGACTCTCCAGCAACACGGTGTAGTCGGCGTCGGGCTGAACCACCGTGAAGACATACGACTCGGAAGCCGATGCTGCGAAGGCCAGCGTGTCGGTGATCTTGCCTTCGGACAGGGTAGGTACCCCCGCTCCGACCGTGGCGGTCGTTCGGGTGCTCGCCGTCAATGTAGCAACCGTGGTGCCGCTCAACGTGAGCGCACCCACTGAGGAATGTCGCACAGCGAGAGTCTGATCCCCCGCCTGTGCCAAAGCCGACATGATCGGACAACCACTCACCGTGAACGTCCCGGCTCCTACGAGATTGGACAGAACACCGCCTGCACGGCTCAAGTCGGACAGCAGGTACTCGCACGTCGTGTCGTTGGGCCGGTCGATGCCCGTGTCGTAGGCAACCTCAAAATCATTGGCCCACTCGACTCCAGTGACGGAGAACAGAGCGCAGTTAGAAGCCGTCGATAGGCTGGCGTTGTCGGAGCCTCGCCATGTACCGCCTCGGACTCGAATATGTCCAGAGGTGTCTGCACGGATTTGGTACGCTGCTGCACCAGAAGCCAAGAGGCCACAATCCTCGATGGTGATGACCCCATCGCCAACGAGCGATCCTGCTGAACCACCTCCCGCGAGCAGACCGCTTACGGGAGCCGTCATGCCCCCAGGTGGGGTTGTGGCAGACACGAGCGTGATGGCGTTGCCTGCTGACCCTGCTGTGACAGCGGTGAGGGTGACCACGTTGAACGCGGCTTCTGCTTCGACCAGGGTGGCGAACGAGTTGGCTGTGTCGTTG
>Ga0209657_1000795_pt1 | contig 19978 bp, 19 predicted proteins | sample SaaInlV_100m_DNA_FD_184650 | JGI IMG/M metagenome (GOLD analysis project Ga0209657, IMG submission 184650) | Marine microbial communities from expanding oxygen minimum zones in the Saanich Inlet - SI037_S3LV_100m_DNA (SPAdes) (version 2) | ecosystem: Environmental > Aquatic > Marine > Intertidal... | reverse complement strand
TTTAGATCCTTTAACTGACTCAGTTGCAGAACATGCAACTACAAGTCTTCATCTATCGTTCCTTTTTCATTCTATTTTACTAATTTTCTCTGCACTTGGTGCTTGGTTTCTTTTATCTAAAAAAATATCTTCATCTATAATTTTTGAAAGAAATGATATGCGTGTATTTGTGCTCATTATGGGAATAACTGGTGTTTATGTTAGTTCTGCATTTATTAGATTGGAGGTATTTGCATCTATATCATTAATTTTTCTTACATCCATTGGATTATCTATTTTAATAAAAGAAATTTTTAAAATTAATTTATCTAAGAAAAAAAATTATTCATTAAAAATTTCATCTATTACAATTATTTTTATTTTATTTACAATTCCACTTGTTTATCCTACTACTAGTAATTGGATTAATGGTGTAGATTTTCCACCAACTATACTTAATGGTGGAACTACATACCCTCCTAGCAATGATTGGCTAGAAACACTTGAATGGATAAAACTCAATACTCCTGAAGATTCAGTTGTTGCATCTTGGTGGGATTATGGATATTGGATTAGTACTGTTGCTGAACGAACTACCTTAATTGATAATGCAACACTTAATGACTGGAAAATTGCAAACGTTGCAAAAATATTTATGAGTACACCTGATGAAGCTTGGAATTTACTTACAGATTGGGATGTTGATTATGTAGTTGTATATGTTGCCGCACAAAGATTAGTTGGAGATTGGAATGGTGATTCACTTTATGTTTTAAACGGTGGAGGTGATGAATCTAAAAAATCCTGGTTTATGCGTATAGGTGATGTTGAACTTTCAAAATATTTAGAACCAAATAGTAATTTTGGTACTAATTATTTTTGGAATGAAACATTGTTAGGTAAAATGATTCCATATAATACACTATTGTATTTTAATGAACAATCTCAACAAACATCTGAAATTTTTAACCCAAATGGATTTGTCCCAATTAGTGTTTTAGATATTAATTACAATGATGATGGTAATTATCCATTAAAATTAGTTCATACTTCACCCAGTTTTACTAATAAAAATCTTGATAGATTTAGTGCTGTATTTGTATATGAAGTAAATAAAAATTATATTTCAACTAATGATGATTAATTTTGTTTAATTTTTAATTATTTAAATTTTGTTTGAATTATTTTAGATAATTCAATTCCGTTACAAAAAATCACATCTTCTTGTGATGCTAAAAATTCTAAAATTTTTGGATACATTCTACCTCCTTTCATTTTTAGAACATTATCGTGCCAAAGAAGTGAAATAATATTAAATTCAGAATTACTATGTCTAGCATGGTTTAAAACATCATTAAAGAACGAAATTATTTTTTCTTCTTTAATTTTCATATATGTAAAAATATATGCATCCATTACAGTAATGGGAAATTCTATAATTTCATTTTTAATATAATATCCAATATCTTCTTTATAATCATTTTTTGATTTTTTAATTGATGAATCGTAAACAAAATCTAATTTATTTAATTTTTCTTGTAATTGTTCATTAGTTTTTAAAAAATGAACTCTGTTACCTTTTATTTTACTATGTGAAATTTCTTCAATAATATTTTTTTCTTTAGCAATTTTTTCTATACTATCTACTGATGATGGATCTAAATGTAATCCAATTTCCCAGCCCCCTTTATTTAATAATTTGATTTCATTTTCATAATCAAAAATACTTCCATTTTCATAGATTGTTCTAAAAAAAAATGTTGATTTTGTGTTAAATTTTTCTTCAATTTCTATAAATTCTGGAAAATTATAGTACATTTTTTCTATAGGTGTTTTATTAAATAATTCTAAATCAAATCTATCTTTTCTATCTAAAATATGTTCAGAACTAGGTCCTTGTTTTCTCCAATCAACATCATGACTAAGAAAAACATATTGCATTTTTAAAAATCCAATTCATCACTTTTACGTGATAGCATAACTGTATTTACTGAATAGACTTCTTTTTCTTTTGTATTTTTTAAAATTACTGCACCAGCTCCTATTAGAGATTCTTTAGCAATTTTAATTCTGTTTCTAATTGTACAATTAATTCCTAAAAAACAATTAGATTCTATTGTTACGTGACCTGCAATTATTGCTTGTGATGTAATATAGCAATTATCTTTAATTATACAATGATGACTAATTACATTATTATTTTCAATAATTACATTATTTCCAATTCTTACATGTGGTCTAATTACATTATTTTCTAAAATTATACAATTTTCTCCAATTTCTAATTCATTCCAAACATGATTTGATGGATGAATAAAATTTTCTAATTTATAATTTTTATTTTTAACTTCTAAAAATATTTTCTCTCTTTTTTTATTCATTTTAGAAAAACCAATACAAATTAGCATTGAAACTTCATTAGATGGATAATTATTTTCTATTTCTTCAAATGGAATAATTGGTTTTTCAAACAATGTTTTATCTTTTATAAATTCTTTATGAATCGTAAATGCTACTACTTTAAATTTACTAAATTTTTCTAAATATAGAAAAATTTCTTGTGCAAATTCCCCGGTACCAAAAATAATAATTTCATTTTTTGACATACAATTTACTAAATCAAATTAGTATTAATTTTATTGGGTTTTATAGGTAGTAATCCATCTTACCATTCTATCCATTCCAAACATTCCGTCCCATGGTGAATCAAATAAACTCATATTTCCAACATTTGGACACCTGTCCCCTGCTAAAAGTGTCAATTTATCTATTATTTCGTATCTTTTTTCTTGTTCCATAACAATAGCTATTGTCTGAATCTTACGTGATGAATTCTCTTTTTTTAATTCTTCTCTATTTAATTTTCTTACATGAATTACTCTAGAAAAAGTTGGTTTAGCAAGATTTTTTTCATCTGAAGTTATCACAGTCCATTCCGTTCCACTAGACGAAATCACTTTCCCTTTTAATCCGTACTCTGTTCTTATATCTAAAATCTCTAAGGCTTTATCTGGTGATGTATTCTTTTTTGGAATTAAAATCCTATTTACATCATCTAGTGATTTTGCAATTTTTTTAGCAAAACTTTCAATAATTTTTTGATCATCAGATTCAACAAATACCGTATGTGGTGATGAACATGCATATTGATCAAACATACTTACATCTATTGCTATTCTTTGAGAAATTTTATCTGCATTTTTAGATAATGATTCTTCATCAATTATTACGTAAGAGTATTTTGGACCATAAATAATGTCTTCAGAAAATGGTGATTTTGGTAAAGATAAAATTGATTTAACTGCTTCTTCTCCACCCCATGCAATTCTAACATCTGCATTTTTAGATAATAATTTTTGATTTTTTTCATCATCCCTATCAACATATACAATTTCTATACATTTTATTAAATCACTACCTAGAATTTTTTCAGTTTTTATTTCCTTAATACTTTCAATTAATTTTAAAAGTAGTTCATATTTTGATGGTGCTTTAATTATTGAAACATTTTTTGTAATAATTGCTTGGATTACTGAAAAAACTCCTAAAATATCTACATTTCCAGCTATCCAATGTACCACTATACCTCTAGGTTGAGCATGAAAAACTAATTTAGGATCAGATAGATCAATAAATTTTTCAAGAACACTACGATCTCCTCTTAATGAAATATCTAATTTTTTCCCGAGATTTTCTTTTGATAAAAATGAAATCAAATGTTTTGAATTGACACCAATTTCTTTTGAAAATTTTTCTGCCCAATACTTTCCTAATATTGCAAAAAATTCTAATAATTCATCAATATCTTGTGAATGAAGCCATTCTCTTTGCTTGTTTACATTTTCAATAATTTTCTCAATGGATTCAATTTTTTGATCAACTATTTGACCTTCTGAAAGTAATATTCTAGTCAATTGTATCCCCACATCCCTTCAAATCTGCTGATTCTGATCGTTTATCAAACCTAAAATATTTTCCCTTCCTTCCACATGGACAATCATCTATACCTTCCAAGTGTCCAAAATCATCTGAAAGAATTGAAATTCCAGGATAACTATGAGGAATTGGAGATAATAGTTGAATTAGACCTGATTTTCCTATTTCTTCATTTTTTAATGTTAAAGGATTTCTAATTATAATATCTGAATACACCGATACATGCTTGTTATTAAATTTACAATCAGGATACACTGTTCCCAATTGTTCAGTCATTCCATAAATATCAATTATCTTATCTTTTTCTGTATTAAAAAATTCTGAAATTTGTTTATAAAATTCTTCACGTGATATATTGATATCTGCTAATTTTTTCCAACCGCCTAAATGTAAAATAAACGGTGAATTTAATTTAGATAAATTATTTTTAACTTCTTTATTATTTTTATTCTCTTTAATTATTTGATACATTAGCCAAGTAAATCCAAAAAAACAATATTTATTTTTATTTTCAATTTGTTGTAATTCTAAATTATTTATTTTTAAATTATCATTTAATGTAAATTTTATTGATTTCATAAATGGTAAAAATCCCCTAATAGCTGATGCTCTAGATTTTATGTTATCTGATGATGAAATTGTTTCTTTTGAATCTAAAATTAAAAAATTCATTTTTTCATGAAGAAAATCAGTAATTATTGAAACAAGTGCTTTTGTTTGTCGTTCTGATGTAATTCTATCTAGAAATATTTTTGATGGTGTTTTACTTGTTGTTGCACTTGAAAAAATTGTTTTAAAAATATTTTCTTTTGGTACTGATATTAGTTCAAATTTTTTAAATATTGATACTGGAATATATGGAATTTCTTCTAATTGAAAATTTCCTTTAAAATCAAATTCTTTATTATCACAAATTTGTTTAAATTCTATTGAATTTTCATAATGATGTTTCAAAGATTCTTGCATTGCATATTTAAAAACTTTATTTTTTTCTTTTTGATTAATTTCAAATGGTTTTAGATCTAAAAGTTTGCTAATTTTAGGCGTCTTTATTATTTCCATTATTTTTTTCTTGTAAGATGAACCTTATTATTTTACCGTGCTCATTTTTTGGAAAATTAGACACAAATTCCACTTTTATTGGAATTTTGAATCTTTCTAAATTTTGTTTGCAATGACTAATTATTGTTGATATATCTATTTCTGATCCTTCGTATTTTTTTACTAGTAATTTTATTACTTTTCCAAATATTTGATGTTCAATACCGATTGCAACTGCTTCTTCAATAGGATCTAATATTTTTACAATTTTCTCAATTTCTTCTGGATTAACTTTTTCACCACCAACATTAATGACGTAATCCTTACGTCCTGTTAGATACAAAAATCCCTCTTTATCTAGATAACCTAAATCCCCTGTTTTTAACCAATTATTTGTAAATTTTTCAGTAAATTGTGAATTCCAATAATTATCTATTACATTTTTACCTCTAACTAATATTTCTCCTTCTTTTATTTGATTTTTTTCTTTTACAATTTTTATTTGTACATTTGGTGCATGTTTACCAACTGATTCTTCTTTTTTTCTGTTTTCATTAAAAATCATAAATGTTGATCTTGATGCTTCAGTTAATCCATAATATGTTGCGAATTTTGTATTGGGTAATAAATTTAAAATTTTATTAATTGTATCTTTAGGAATTTTTGTACTATTTGTAATTATTAATCTTAATCCATTACATTTTTCAACAAATTTTTCTGGAAAACTATTTACAAGTAATGTTAATGTTGCAGGAACTGCAGCAAATGTAGTTGCATTATTTTTTTTGATTGAATTAAGAATTTCTAAAATATTCATTGTATTTTTATGTAAATTTAATGTGGAACCAACAAATAATGATGTATGTAAACAACCTAATCCAAATGAATGTGATAAAGACAAAGGAATTACATCAATATCTGAATTAGTATATTTTAAAACATTTACGATATTTTTTGTAGTGAATATTGTATTTTCATGTTTAATTGGAACGCCTTTTGGTGATGATGTTGTGCCTGAAGTATACATTAAAGATGAAATATCTGAAATTTCACTTTTTTTCTTACTAATATTTTCACTTTCAAATTCATAAAAATCAACTAATTTTATTTTATTTTGAATAGTTTCAAATTCACCAATAAATTTTTTTAAGGTTAAAATTATTTTTGGATTACAAGATTTGATTTGTTCCAAAAAATTTTTTTTACTAATTGATGGCGAAATTATATGAACTATTTTACCAGCTTTAATTATTCCTAAATATGATATTATAAATTCAATAGAATTATCAAACATTATTGATATAACTGAGTTTGTTGGAAATTGATTTAAAATTAAATTTATTTTATTTACTTTATTGTATATGTTTTCAAAAGTCCACTTTTGAGAGTCAATTTGTACAAAGACTTTTTCAGGAAAATCCTGTCTATGTTTTTCTAAATAATCTACAATAGTTGTCATATGCGTGATTCAACTAAGTTTGATAGATCTAAAGCAGTTCTAATTGAAAGAGTGTCTTCTGGTGAAATTTTAATATTAAATTTTGTTTCAGTTGATGTCATTAATTCTAAATGTGCAAAAGAATCCCAATTTAAGTAATCTTCCTGTTTTGCATTCCAATCAAAATTTTCATCATTTAGATTTGAAAAAACATCAAAAAATATTTCTTTTATTTTATTTTCTATTTCCATTCTGTTCATCATTATTGGTGGAGTATAAATAATTCTATATCTCTTTTTATTTATTGATAGAAAAGTTTAGTATTGGTATTGATATTGTAAATGTTGATAGATTTTCATCAAAATTATATTCTAAAAATAAAGAATTTTACAGTAAAATTTTTACTAATGATGAAATTAGTTATTGTATAAAATTTAAAGATCCTTATACTCATTTTGCTGGAAAATTTGCATTAAAAGAAGCTGTTATCAAAGCAATTAATAAAAAAATATCTCTTTTAGATATTGAAACTTTTCATAAAGATAACGTTCCTCAAGTAAAATTAAAAAATGAAACTAATTATTCGTCAATTTCTTCAATTAGTCATGAAAATAATGTAGCTGTAGCTGTTTTTTTGATAGAATTGTATATGTAAGTAGTAGTCTATGTTAAAAAATTAAATTCCCGCTATTTTTAATGATTAATATGAAAATATTGTTTATTGCTCCGCGCTATTCTGGGGGGATAGGTGGTCATGCATATAGAGTTGCTCAGAAATTAAAAGATGTAGGTTATGATGTTGAATTAATGCATGTTCCACATATTCCTATTAAAAATTTAAAAAATCCATCGTTCACAATTTTTGGAAAAATTCAAACCATAATTAATAAAAAATCATACGATTTAGTCCATGCTTGGAATGTCCCTTCTGGAATTATTATGAAAAATATTGACGCAAAAAAAAAAATTTTATCAATTCATGGAATGTATAGTGAACAAGTAGAGGTAATTCATTCTAAATTTATTGGTAAATTAGGTAAAATTGTTGAAAAAAGTGCTATTAAGAATGCCGATATTTTATCAACAGATTCAAAATTTGTTCAAAAAACATATTATGAAAAATTTGGTTTAAACGTTGAATATCTTCCAGCACCTTTAGATGTTAAAAAATTTATCAATATTCCTAAATCTAACTTAAAAAATCAAATTGTGTTTATTGGTAGAGATAGTTATGAAAAAGGAATTGATATTCTTAAATCAATTGAATCATCAATTAATTCTAAAGTTATTTACTGTACAAATACTGATTGGGTTGAAACTATGAAAATATTACAACAATCTAAATTACTTGTTGTACCGTCTAGACATGAAAGTCTTCCACAAGTAATTAAAGAAGCATTTTATCTTAAAGTTCCAGTAATTGCAACAAATGTAGGCGGAATTCCAGAAATTGTTGAACATAATAAAACTGGAATACTTGTTCCAAGTCAAAATCCAGAAAAATTAAAAATTGCAATAAATGATTTACTAGACAATCCTGAACTTCAAGAAATTTTAAAACAAAATGCTCATAATTTTATTTTGGAGTATTTTACTTGGGAAACATTATTGCCTAAATATATTAAATTTTATACAAATTTATCCAATCACTCGTAAAAATAGTACAAAATTAAAGATTAAGTTCAGTAAAATTAGATAGTTTTTATTCCCGATTTTAAAATTTATTTTATTGAAGCAAAAATTAATTGATTTTTTAGTTTGTCCAACTTGTAGACATTCAATTAATGTAAAAATAAAGAAAAAAATCCGTGAAGAGATTATTGAAGGATTAATAATTTGTGATCATTGTAAAGATAATTTCAAAATTACCGGTGGAATTCCTAGATTTGTTGTTGATAAAACAAAAGATTTTGTAAAAACAGAGGCTGCTTTTAGTTCTAAATGGCAAAAACATCATAAAAATCACCAAGAAAAAGATTGGGTTGATTTTCAAAGAAAATGGTTTTTAGATAGATATGGTTGGAAAACTGTAGAAAATTTTAATAAATTTCTAAATTCAAAAACTACTATACTTGATGCAGGAACAGGAATTGGAAATAGTGCAAAATTCCTTTCTACAAATAAAGACGCACAAGTATTTGCTTTAGATGCCAGTGACAGTGTAGATTTTGCATATAAAAAATATGGTAAATTATCTAATGTTCATTTCCTTCAAGCTGATCTTCGTCAATTACCTTTTAAAAAAAGCTTTTTTGATTATATTTATTCAGATCAAGTTCTTCATCACACAAAAAATACTGGAACCTCTTTCAAATATTTAGTAAAATTTTTGACAAAATTAGGTCATATTTCTATTTATGTTTACAACAAAAAAGCACCTGTAAGAGAATATGTAGATGATTATATTCGTAATAAAACTGTAAAAATGTCTGTTGAAGAATGTACTGAATTTTCTAAAGATATGGCATATTTGGGAAAAAGTCTTTCACAATTAAAAAAGAAAATTAAAATTCCTCGTGATATTCCCCTACTAGGTGTTAAAGCTGGCGAATATGATGTACAACGATTCATCTATTGGCATTTTTTAAAATGTTTTTGGGATGAATCTGATAATTTTGAAAGAAGTGTTGGTGTGAATTTTGATTGGTATTCCCCAAAATTTGCATTTAGACATACTCCTAAAGAAGTAAAAACTTGGTTTAAAGAATCCAATTTAAAAATTACAACTTTTAAAGAAATTGAAAGTGGAATAAGTGTAACTGGTCAAAAATAAATTTTTTATTTGCCTAATATTATTTTTAAATTATCAATAAATTTTTGAGTAATAATTTTCCAACTAAAATTTTCTTCCACAAATTTTCTTCCTTGAATTCCCATTTCTTCAATTTTTTTTGGATCATTCAAAATTTCTTCAATTTTTTTAATTAATTCTTCTGAATTTCCTTTTTCTATTAAGAACCCTGTTTTTTTATCCACTAGTAATTCTGGAATTCCTCCCACATTTGTCGCAATTACAGGTTTTTTCATTAATTGAGCTTCAAGTAGCGTTAATGGTGACATGTCTAATCCTGAAATTAGTGCATAAATATCAATTTCAGATAAATATTCTCTAACTTTATTTGGATATTCTAATGGTCCTAACCATTCAAAATTTTTATATTTTTTTAATTTGATTATGATTTCTTTTCTAAATGGTCCATCTCCTACCCAATAAAATTTGACATTTGGTAGTTTTTTAAGTACATTTTCTAAAATTAGTAATTCTTTTGTTTTATCCCAAATTACTGCACCTTGGAGTAATCCTACACAAGGATGTTCTAGTTTCATACCTTTAACATTATACCATTTTGATGGATCTATTCCTTGATGCATAACAAATGTTTTTTTATTTGGAATTTTTTGCTTTGTTATTTTGTTTAAATGATTACAAATAGGAACTATTATTTCTGCATTTTTAAAACAGTGATTGCCAATTTTTTTCCATGCATTTAGTGCTATTTTTTTTGGAAATGATTTATAAATTGTTTCACGAGCTGTTTTCATTTCTTTCCAATAATCCCCTCTTAAATGAATAATCAATGGAATTTTCTCCTTAATTGCATCTAATCCAAAATGTCTTTGTCTATCTATTAAAATAATATCTGGTTTGAATTCTTTTACTAATTTTTTAAATCCATTTTTTGGTTTTATCCAATATTTAATTTTTCTACTAGGGAATCCATCAGAAAAATCTGCATCAAAAACTACTTTTGTTTCAATTCCAAGATTAATTAATTCTTTAGCAAATTCATTAAGATGAAAAATTTTTGAACTTGATGCACCAATTAGTATTTTCATTTCTTTAATGTTTCTATTAACCATTCATTTAACATCTTCTTTGGTTTCCAGTTAAATGAAGACATTGCCAATTCTATATTTGCTTGACTTTTTTTAATATCGCCCTCAAGAGCATTTTTAAATATTGGTTTTAATTCTAAATTTGAAGTTTTTAAAAATATTTTTGCTAACTCTAATATTGTCAATGGTTCTCCACTTCCTATGTTAACTAGTAAGTTATTTACTTCACTTTTCATTGCCAAAAAATTTGCCATAACTATATCACCAACATAAACAAAATCTCTAATTTGTGAACCATCACCAAAAATTATAGGAGATTGAGATTGCTTAATTTTATCTAAAAATTTTGTAATTACTCCTGCATACTCGAGTGTTTGGCCCTCACCAAAAATATTAAAATATCTTAATCCAATTATTTTTACTCCAAGTTTTGAATATTTTTCAACAAGATATTCATCATCTAGTTTTGTTTGACCATAAGGATTAATTGGATTTCTTATTGCATTTTCTGCAATTGGAACTTTTTCTTGATGACCATATACACTTGAACTACTAGCATATACAACTTTAAAATTATTTTTTTGTGCTAATTTAAAAATATTTTCTGTTCCACCTACATTCACATCATAATATTCTTGTGGATTTTCAAATGAATCTTGTACAACTGTTAATGCTGCTTGATGAAAAACCCCATCAATATTATTCATAATTTTTCCTAATTCCTCATAACTTCTTATATCTATTTTCTTAAATGTAATTTGTTGAATAACTGATTCTAAATTTTCTTTTTTACCTGTATGTAGATTATCAATTACTGTAACTACATGACCTTCTTTTACTAGTAATTTAACCAAATGACTTCCAACAAAACCTGCACCTCCAGTAACTACATATTTCATAATATTTTTAATAAAAACAATCTCTGTTTAAGTTTTGATTAATTAAAACAAGAATATTAAGAAGCTTAATTTTGTTGTATATGTAAGGAATAATGCAAAATAAATCAAAAATTATAGAATTAAACGAACATGAACTAATTCAATCAATCCAATCAAGTAGTATTTCTGTTTGTGTAATTGGAATTGGTAGAATTGGATTACCTACTGCTTTATCATTTGCAAATTCAGGAATGTCTACAATTGGTGTTGACATTAATTTAAAATTAGTTGACATGATTAATTCAAAAATATTTCCACTTAAAGATGAACCAGGATATGATGTAATATTTGATAAAGTTATTAATGAAAAAAAATTTAGGGCTACTACTAATTTTAGTGAAGGTGTAAATTCTAGCGATGTAATTGTTTTATCCCTTCCTACCCCTATGGATGATCAAAATATTCCTGATTACTCTGCATTACTTTCTGTTGCTAAAAAACTTCATGATGAAATATTTGATGGAAAATTAATTATCATTGAAAGTACAGTTGAACCTGGTTTTGTTGAAACAGATTTTTTAAAAATTTTAGAAGGAAATGATAATAAATTGAAATTGGGAAAAAATTTTAGTTTAGGTGTTTGCCCAGAAACAGCAAATCCTGGACAAATTCTAAATGATTTTGAAAGATTACCTAGATTAGTTGGTGCAATGGATAAATTCACTCAAAATTTAATTATAAAAATTTACAAACATGTTTTTACAGTTGATTTAATTCCAATGCCAAATTGTAAAACTGCAAATGCAGTTAAATTAACAACTAATGTATTTCGAGATCTTAATATTGCATTTGTAAATGAATTGGCATTAATCTTTGAAAAAGCTGGTATTGATATAATGACAGTTCTTGAAGCAGCAAAAACAAAATATAATTTTCAAGTACATTATCCTAGTGCTGGAGTTGGTGGTCCTTGTTTACCCGTAAATTCATATCAAATGATAAATTTTGCAAAAAATTTTACTTCAAAAACCTTTGAATTAGTTGAAAATGCAAGAAAAGTCAATGAAAATATGCCTCTTCACACAATTGGGTTGTTGGAAGATGCATTAAATGAAATTAATAAACAAATATCTACATCTACTATACTTGTTTTAGGACTTTCTTACAAGCCTGATGTAAAAGATATTCAAATTTCTCCTGTAGAAAAAATTATTGAATTATTAAAAAAGAAAGGTGCTAATGTCTTAATTTATGATCCATATTTTAAAGACTCAGAAGTTTTTGGAATTAAAGCTCTTAATGATTATTCTAAAAGTCTCGAAATTTCTGATGGATTAATTATTGCAACTGGTCATAAAGAATTCCATAATTTAGAACCTTTATTTTTAAAATCTAAAATGAGATCTCCTATAGTAATTGATTCCAAAAATATTCTTGATCAATATTTAGCAAAAAATGTTGGTTTAATTTATCGAGGAATTGGAAGAGGAAAATTATAATAAATGAATTTTAATTCTGCTAAATCTATTCTTACTTTAAGGTATGATTATACTCAAAATTCTAATTTACCAAAATTAAAATGGAATGATCTCAAAAAAAAAGAAAACTTTTCTACTAAAGATTTAATTTCTGATTTACTAATTAATATTAAAAACTCATTTCCTAAAGATTACTCAAAACCTATTTCAATATCATTAAGTGCTGGTATTGATTCATCATTAATGTTATGTCTATTAAAAAAAGTTTTTCCAGGAAATGAAATTAATGCAATTTCAATTAAATTTACTGATAGTTATGATGAAACTGAATCTGCATCACAAATTGCAAAAAAAGTAGGTGTAAACCATCATATTGTTGAAGTAGATAATTTTCTTGAAAAACTTCCTGAATCTATTGGTATAACTGGTCTTCCATTTTGGGATATTCACTGGATTTATCTTGTAGAGGCATCAAAAACTTATTCAAATTATCTTGTTTCTGGTGATGGTGGTGATGAATTATTTGGTGGTTATACTTTTCGTTATTCTAAATTTTTATCTAAAATTTCTTCGAATTCAACTGTTAATGAAAAAATTCTTGCATATCTTTCTTGTCATGAACGGGATCATGTTCCTAATCAAGAAAATATATTTGAAAAAAAACTTGATTTTAGTTGGAATGAGATTCACAATCAATTAATTCCATTTTTTGATAATTCTTTGTCACCAATTGATCAAGTTTTTCTTGCTGATTATAATGGAAAACTTTTACATAATTTTTCTATTGTTAATAATAAATTAGTAAAAAATTATGGTGTAATTCCAGTTACACCAATGTTATCATCCGACTTTATTTACAAATCAATGAAAATACCTACCGAACAAAAATATAATTTTGATTTGAATCTTGGAAAATTACCATTAAGAAAAATTTTAAAAGAATTTAAAATTGATGATTTAATTCTAAAACAAAAATTAGGTTTTTCTGTAAATACTAAAACTCTTTGGAAAAATTATGGATTTGATATGGCAAAAAATTATTTAATTGATGGAAAAATTATTCAGGATGGTTTAATCAAAAAAGATTGGATTAATTCAAATATTTATAATAAAAATATTGATATTCGACATATTAACAAATTTCTTGGATTACTTGCTTTTGAAATTTGGTATAGAAATACTAAATTATAGAATTAAATTTTTAAGATAATTCAAATTTCTTTTTAAAAATTTTTTTGCCATGAAAATTTTCTAAAAACATTTTTTTGTTACAAAGATTTTTCATTATTTGTGCCTCTAACAAAGTTCATTGTTGCATAATGTTTAATTGATTTTAACAATTTAGGTAAAAATTAATAGTTTTATTGATATATTGCTTATTTTAAAACTAAAATTATGAAAAAAAATACTGGTTTTCGAGCTTGGTTCTATTTTAGACAAGGTTGGACTACTTACTTTGCCTTCATTTTTGCAGCTCTTAATACTATGGTTGTAACATATTATTTGGCAATTGAAAATATTCCAGTTTTAAAAACCGTCTTTCCATCATTCTATGCATATTTAGTTGTCACTGCAGCTCTTGGTATTCCATTATTAATTTTTGTTGGATATGCACATCAGAAAAAAACTGCATCATACAAAACTGAAGCTGATATTTATTATGAATCTAATCCCCATGCTTTAAGATCATTAATTAATACAGAAATTTTACTTGAATTAAATTTAAAATTAAATGAGAAACTCATTAAAATAATTTCTGACGATAAATTATCTGAAGAAGAGATTGAAGATTTAAGAAAATTGCAGAAAGAAATTATTGAGTTTACTGGAAAACGAACTCTAAAAAATAAAATGGATTTAACTTACTTCAAAAAAATGTATTCAGGGAAATAATTTTACAAAAATTTTATTTTGTTAGATCAATTTCAATAACTGTTTGTACACTGAGGTTTTCTTCATCTTGTCCACTTTTTTGAGGGCGTATTTTAAATTGCGTTTCTTTTAAATTCAAACTTCGTAATAACTTATCAATTTTTTTGATTGATAATTCGTTAAAATAACAACCTTCATGTCCATCCCATTGCATTTTATGACTTTCTAAATCTGGAAAATATCCTCGATATGAATTGATATATGCATATTTTTTTGTTGCTTTCACTAAATTTGTTATAAATTTATCAATATCATATACGTGATCAACTACTGCATGAGAAAAAACACAATCATATTTTTTTGATAATTCCATTTTAATGAAATCTCCTTCAAAAAACTGAAAATTAGAATTTTTCTTACAATAATTAATTACTGATTTAGAAAAATCAGTTCCTGTATATTCCAAATTTTTGAATAATTCTTTATTGTTAATTGGATAGATGCCTGCACCGCACCCAACTTCTAATATTGTTTTTATATCTTTTTTTGATTTTAAGAATTTTTTAAAATCATCATGAAGAATATGATTGGAATCATGAATTTTTTTATACCATTCTATATCTATTTCCTTCCAAGTATCTCCATATTTTGTATTCCCGAACTTTTTTTCCCATTTAATTTTTAGCCTATCTGTTAAATTCAATGATATATTAAAAATAATCGTATATTAAAACTAATTATTTTTTACTTGGTTAATTTAGTATATTCTGCTTCTCCCCATCCTTTGATGTTCTTATCTTTCATTTTATTTTTATAATAAAACTTTTCAACTATATTTGAAAATAAGTTCATGAAATATATTTTTAATTTAGATTCTTCTCTATTAATTGTTGGAAATATTTTATGATATTTTTCAAAAATTTCTTGCCATTTTTCTGCAACATCTTTAGGATCACATAATTTCTTTACCCAATCATTTTCTTTTGTAGCTAACTCTTCTCTAAACTTTGAGGATTCTACAATTTGGTCAATTAAATTTGCTAAATTTGATGGATCATTATTAGTAGGTAGAAATGGTGGTATTTTTCTCTCTCCATCTAAAATTAATGGTTTTGATGGATCTGTATAACAAATTATGGGACAATTACAAAATGCTGCATCTCGTTCAATTCCACTTTGTATTCCTGCCCTCATTTGTCCTAAAATGCAATCTGCAAATTTATACCACCTTGGTATCTCACTTCTTTTCACTAGAGGAATTAATTTAATTTGTGGTGGAATCGGTGTCATTAATTTTTTATTAAATTCTTTTTCTTCTTCATTTCTTTCAGTAAACCATTCTATTTGTAATATTTCAAAATCTGTTTTACACAATTTAAGTGCTTTAAAAATAATATCATATCCTTTTTCTTTCCCAATTTTTTGGGGTGAAAAAAATGTAAATTTATTTTTAGATAATTTAATGGGTTCAACTGATTCCTTAAAAATATCTGTATCTACAGTCATTTGATCTAATCTTATTGCATCATGTCTATATCGCTTTAATGGATCAAAATATTCTTGGAATGGAGCAACACAAGCAATTGCTTTATCAAATACATTTTTGTAAAACCACCTTTCTAAAATATTTCTATTATAAACAGGTGTAGTCAAATATGGGGATTTTGGATTTTTCTCAAATGGTGGAGTAACTATATCTCCACCTGTAAAATAAAAAATATAATTTAATCCTGCTAAATATGCAACTCGTGCACCAGCCCATGACATTACTAAACATAAATCAAAGTCATCCTTAATTTTTTTAATTTTTTTGACTTGTTTTGAAATAAGCAAAGAATCAAAAAATTCTAAACCTTCACCAGAATATGTTAGTAATTCTGCCTGTTTACGTGGAAAATTAATTAAATGAATTTTTGAATTTGAAATTTTTTTTAAAATTAGAATATTATCTCCTAAATCACCAATAGCTAATATACGTAAAACCAACTTAAATTACCAACTTACTTTAATCTCAATTTACTAGATTTAAACAATGTTTTTGCATCAACTTCTATATTTGACCTATTTTTCACTTTACTAATTCTTAAAACTCCATTACCTGTAATTACTAATACTGAACCATCTTCAAATGTCATTCCAATTTGACCTGGTGTTCCAAAATATTTTTCTTTACTTTTATGTAATTTTGCTTTTGTAACAAATATTTTTTTATTCCCTAAAAATGTAAATGCAGGATAGCTTTCTTCACATGCTCTAATTAGATTAAAAATTTCTATACTATCTTTTTGCCAATAAATTTTACCATCTTCTGGAATTCTAGCACATCCATAAGTTCCTTTAATTGGCTGTTTCGTAATTTTTGCAGTACCTGAAAGAATTTTTAATATGTTATTTGAAATTAATTTTACAGAGATTAAACGTATTTTTTCTTTAATTTTTTCAATATTGTCCTCTTGAATAATTTGAATCTCTTTTTGATCAATAATATCTCCTGAATCTATACTCTTATTCATTTTGAATAAAGTTGCACCTGTTTTTTTATGATTCAGTATGATTGACCAGTTTAAAGGTGCTTGACCACGTAAAGTAGGGAGTAACGATGCATGAATTCCAACAACTCCAAATTTTGGAATATCTAATATTTCTTGAGGAAATATTTTTCGATATCCAATTACAACTATTAATTCAGGTTTTAATTTTTTAATTTTTTTAGTAGTAAGATCGTCTGAAAAATATAATGGAATTTTATGTTTTTTAGCAATTTCTTCTACAGATTTTTCCCATTTTTCATGAGTATCAGGTTTAAATGTAAATACGGCTTTAATACCAATTTTCATTTTTATAATTTCATTAAGACAATCATGTCCAATTGGTTGACTACCTATGAAAATAATATTCAATTCTTATTTTTGCTATTCTTTCATCTTAATAAAATAACTCTTTTCAAAATATATTATACTATTATATAATCTGATTTGATTTTCTAGTTGTTGGATAGTAAAATAGTGGAATGGGTAGATCCAATTTCAAATGAATCACTTAAACAAAAAAATGATTTTTTAATTTCCAACAACTCCAAATATGTTATACATGATGGAATTCCTAACTTTGTTAATAAAGTTGATAACATAGAACAAAAACAAGTTCAAAATTCATTTGGCGAGAAGTGGACTAAAAGTAATTTTGGTCATAATCAAAAAGAATTTGAAGAAAAAATTAAACCAATTTATTTAGAAATGATGGGTTTAACAGAAAATGATCTTGATATTTTTAATAATAAAATTGTACTTGAAGTTGGAATCGGAAGTGGATCTTCTTCAAAACTGTGGGCACCACAATCTAAAGAATTTCATGGTGTAGATATTTCTAAAGCTGTTTATGAAGTTAAGAATTCATTAGGTAATTTAGCATCCAATGTGATTTTATCTCAATCTGATATCAATAATTTACCATATTTGGATAACAGTTTCGATTTTATTGTAAGTAATGGTGTTTTTCATCATACCCCAAGCACAAAATTTGCATTACGTAATTCTTTAAAAAAATTAAAAATTGGTGGTACTTGTATTTTTTATATATACAAAAAAAAGTCTCCAATAAGAGAATTTTCTGATGATTTTATACGAAATCAAATTTCTAATCTTAGTTATGATGAAGCATGGCAAAAAATGAAATCTTTTACTGATTTTGGTAAATCATTAAGTGATCAAAAAATTGAAATTTTTATTCCTTCTGAAATTAATACTTTAGGAATAAAAAAAGGAAAATATGATTTACAGAGATTCATTTATGATTTTATATTCAAATGTTTTTGGAATGATTCTTGGGGATATGATTACTCTAATCTAGTAAATGTAGATTGGTATCATCCTAAATATTGTTGGAGGCAAACAAAAGAAGACATAGAATCTTGGTGTAATGAATTTAATTTAGAAAAAAATTATATTAAAGAAACTCAAAGTGGATATGCGTGTTCCGTCACAAAAAATTCTGTAATAATGTAAAATAATAATACCTTCTAAGAATCAAATAAAATACTTGAAAATTAATAAAAAATTAATCCAAAATTTTCTTACAATTAGATATGATCCTGAAAACCATTCACATAATCTAGCAAAATGGCAAGATTTTACAACTAAAAACTCTGATCTAAATGGCAAAAAAACTGAAATTCTTCTTAAAAAATCTATAAAATACTCAATTCCTGATGATGGAAAACCCATATCTATTTCACTTAGTAGTGGAATTGATTCTTCACTATGTTTGGCATTATTACGTGATGTATTTCCAAAAAGAAAAATTACTGCCATTTGTGGTGTCTTTGAAAATGGTAATGATGAATCAATAATTGCACATAAAATTGCTGATAAATTTTCTGCTGATTTTAAAATAGTTCATATGGATTCAATATTTACTAACATGCCTGAAATAATTAGTATTTCTAAAAAACCTCGTTGGAATACATACAATCATTTAATCTCTAAAGAAGCTAAAAAATATAGTAATTATTTAGTAACTGGTGATGGTGCTGATGAATTATTTGGAGGATATACTTTCAGATACAAAAAATTTAATCAATTACATGAATCCAATGATAATTGGTTAACAAAAGCAAAAAAATATCTTGAATGTCATAATCGTGATTGGGTGGTTGATCAAAATTTATTATTTCATCCTAATCTAAATTTTAATTGGAATACAATATACAATTATTTTAAACCATATTTTCAAAATAACTTAAAACCTTTAACACAAGTAATGTTGGCAGATTTTAATGGAAAATTATCTCTAGATTTTATTCCAACTGGTAAAGCAATATTTAATCATTATAATATTAATGGCATTCCAATTTTTTTAGATCCTCAATTAATTTTATTTAGTACACAATTACCCTTGAATCAAAAATATGACGAAAATAATTTTAAAGGGAAATTAATTTTAAGAAAAATTGCTTCAAGATTTGACGTAAAACATATTGAAGAAAAAAAAGGTTTTTCACCTAGTCTTCTTTTTGATTGGCAAAATAATGGTAAAATTATTACTGAATCATTTCTATTAAATAAAACCAGTCAGATATATGCAAAAAAAATTATTAATTTTGATTGGGTTGTAAAAGCATTTGAAAAAGTTGAATTTGATGGAGATGTTAGATATTTGAATAGATTGATTTCAATTTTAGCCTTGGAAATATGGATTAGAATTTTTATCACACATGAATTAAAAAGTAGTTCAAAATTAACTATTTAATACATCATTAACTATTTTACAGATTTTTTCTTGATCTTCATTTGTTAAATTTTTATGAAGTGGAAGTGTTAGTGCATTGTTAAATAATTTAGTAGAATTTTCTAAATTTCCTACTTTTTTCATATTTTTGTATGCTGGTTCAAGATGTAATGCATAGGTTCCAATTTGACTTTGAATATTTTCATCAGCTAATGCATTTCTAATTTTATCCCGATAATTTTCTTTTTCTACATAACATGTGTATGATTGGAATGTTTGTCTTGTATTTTTTC
>Ga0209657_1000791_pt1 | contig 20036 bp, 13 predicted proteins | sample SaaInlV_100m_DNA_FD_184650 | JGI IMG/M metagenome (GOLD analysis project Ga0209657, IMG submission 184650) | Marine microbial communities from expanding oxygen minimum zones in the Saanich Inlet - SI037_S3LV_100m_DNA (SPAdes) (version 2) | ecosystem: Environmental > Aquatic > Marine > Intertidal... | reverse complement strand
CGGGGCTTCGCTCATAAGGTTAACCAGAAGGTCGAGGGCCGCCTGCCCTTCCGACTCCGCCACTTCCACCGTGATGGAGTCATGGACGTGCAGGCAGACCGGCAGGCCGGCGGCTTCCGCCTTGATCAGCATCTCGCCGAAGACGCAACGAGCCGTGGCCTGAACGAGGTTCTCTACTAATAATCCAGAATAAATCTTCTTGCGAGGTCCGCCCTTGACCGTAGCCGCCGACATTTCGTCCTTCTTGCCGGAGAACTCGACGTCCCAATAGCGAATCGGCTTGCCGGATCGAGTTTCAATAACTGCGCACTCCGGCTCGTTCTTGGCCTCCCGGCGAACAAATGCCTCGACCTTTTCCCATAGGGCGATAATCAGAGGATTCTGCTGGCGATATGCCGCCACTTGCTGGCGGGCCACGGCCGGCGTGAGCTTCAGCTTCCCGCCGGTCAGGGCTTCCGCAACTGAGGCGAATTTGCCTGCCCCGCAGCCATAGCCCAGCCCGAGCGTTCGGGCCTTGCACAAGTGTCTTAGCTCCGGGGCGAAGTCCTTCATAGGCTCGTCCTCCGTATAAAGCCCTGACGCCCGCCCATGAGCTTCGTACAGGTCGATGCCTCCGCTTACCAGCGACAGGAACTCCATGTCGCCGGCAAGCCAGTGGAGGATTCGCGGCTCGATCTGAGAAAGGTCCACCGAAACGAGAACTTTGCCGGCGGGAGCGGCCAAGCATTTCTTCATGCTCACGCCCTTGATTTCGCCCCGAGGAATCGCTTGAAAGTTTAAGCCGCCTGACCCGGAAAAGCGGGCGGTATGTTGCGCCCCGCAAAACTTCAAGCGAGTGCTGACCCGGCTATCCGGACGCTTCCGAAGTATTAGCCCGTAAAGAGATTCCTGCAACTTGTTCGCCTTCCGCCAGCCGCTCATGGCATCCAGCCATATGGCCTGTTCCGGGTTGGCCGACTTCCACTTCATACAGGCAGGGTCGTCCTCGTTGGTCGAGGTAGGCGGCTCTATGCCGGCGAGCTTGCAGGCATCGCCCAAAGCAAGAGGCGAAGTTATCGGGGCGGGCTTGTGGCCGGATCGCCAAGGGATCGCGGCCTCGCACTTGTCCATGACCTTGTCGAGCTTGTCGATAAAGGACTGGCAGAGCTTGGAATCTACCGGAAGCCCTCGAGCGGCTATTATGCGAGTAAGCTCCGAGAGCAAATACTCGAACTCCGGAAAGCTCGGGGCGAGTGCTTCGTAAATCCGATAGCAGGCTCGGGCATCTGATAGGGCATATTCCCGAAAGGCAGGATTGGCCGCGATGACTTCCGGCGTCAGCCCCTGCATCTCATCCCTCGCGTCCTTCGAGAGGTCTTCGCCAAACAAATGCTTGTAGGCTCCCTTCAGGCTCCGAGGAAACTGATGCCATGCCGCCATGTCCGCCGTGCAAATCCACCTCGAAGCTTGAAACTCCGGCATCTGGCCTTTGCTGATGGCCATCCGGCAGACCGTGGCGTCGAAGTCCGCATTGTGGGCCAGTATCGTTTCGCCGGCCAACCGCTCGACCGGTAGTTGGTTGGGCGTTCCTACCCACTCGAACTCCGGGGAATACAGGCTGACCAGCGTTACCTTGAACTGCGGATGCATAACATAGCGATCCAGCCCGAGCCGGGTAATTGAATACTGGCTCGACCAGAAAGTTTCCGTATCGAGGGCTATCATTCCTCTATTTCCGGAGGGGCCAAGAGGCTTTCGGCGGATCGAATGCCGTCTTCGAGGCTGGTGAACGTTTCCGCTTCCAACCGCCAAGCATCCGCTTCCAGATCGAAAGTGAGCGTAGCCTCGCGGCCATCCTTTTCAAGAATGACAGTCTCCCGCCGGCATTTGTATATAGTTTCATTTTCCATGTTTTTTAATTTCTCTCCTCGCCCAAGGGGGCTGAAGTCCTCGCCGAATAAAGAACTGCTCGGCGCACCAGTTAAATTTTATCTTGTCGCTGGCCGACATTCGCGGGCCGGGAGTCCATTCGAGGCTGGAAGGATGACCCGGCTTCTGCGATGCGATGGCTCCCTTGGCCTCGGTCTTCAGGCTGAATACTTTGCCTTTCACTTCGAGAGAGCATCCATCAGTTTCCCTGCGATGTAGGCCGCCACGTTGGCCGTCACGCCGTTGCCAGCCTGCTTGTACTTCGGCCCTTCTGCCTGCTTTACCACTTTGCCCGTGGGCTTCCAGCGATTGCCGTCCCGCTCCAGCTCCATCTTGAAGTCGCAATGAGTATCCGGCCAGCCCTGAAGCCTCATGCATTCTACGCTTGAGAGACGGCGGACCGTTAGCGTCGCGTCATATACTGCTTTGATTTGTTGAGTCACTTCACTCGACTGCGGGGATCGGGATGGGTTGTTCGACGCGCTTAACGCAGGGGCCACATGAGCCACGCCAACGCCCTCGCCGCCCTGCTGGCTACGAAGCGTAACGCTCACGTCCTCGGAGGCTTTGGGCGTTACGTCGCCGTTCCATGAGCAGACTACATGAGAGGGTCTGCTAGGGCGATTTTCGCCCTCTGCCCTCAAGCAGCCTGAATGCTCATGCTCCTGCCAGTAGCCTTGGCCAGTTTCGTGCATTACCTTCGGCCCGCTCGCATTCGCGATGCCCGTGGTGCTGGTAACAGTCGCCGCCGTCTCGCCGGTAATTTCGCCGTTGTAGACGTCCGCGCCTTGGGCAATCGCAACGATGCCTTGCGGTTCGCCGTTGAACACGCCCCCTGGGCCTTTGTGATCGCGGCGGCTTAATGTGGACGCTACTTCGGGAGTCACGGCCAGCGTCTCGCTTCCCCCGCCTAAATCTCCTCCTTGGCTTCGGAGCGTTCCGACTCCTTCCTCGTACTTTCCGAAGCTTGATGCAGTAAAGCTCGATCCAGCATTTCCGGAAGAACCTTCCCCCGAGCTTTCGCCCTTCTTAGGATTCCTTGGCAGGCTTTTGACGAAAGGAATAAGCGCTGAAGGTGCGGCCCACTTTCGAGCACCTCCGATAGCAACGGCAAAGACTCTTCGCCTACGTTGGGCCACTCCAAAAAATTGGGAATCGAGTACCCGGAAAGAGACGGCTCGTCTCGGGCCAACAACCACACCTGCGTTTGTCCAGCGCTGCTCTCCGACTGGAACGAGGGGGGCATCACTTCCAGCCATTCCTCCCAAGACACAACCGAAGGCGTTGTCGTCGGTGTTGAGGACGCCGCAGACGTTTTCCCAGATGATGATTGCCGGTTCTTTTCCAGCATTAAGTCGAAGATCGTCGATTGCATCGCATAAGTTGTTAAAGGTTAAGGCGAGATTGCCCCGGTCGTCCGAAAGAGAGCCGCGCAGGCCGGCCACTGAGAAGGCTTGGCAGGGAGTCCCGCCACATATGACTAAGTCGTCCGCATCCCAAGGCAGGTCCGTAGCCTCGACCTCGGTCAGATCGCAGAACATTTCAACCTCCGGATTGTTATATTTGTAAACGCCGGCGGCGGCCCTGTCCCATTCAACGGCGCAGAGTACATGACCAAACTCACCGAATCCTAGCCCAAAGCCGCCTACCCCGGCGCAAATTTCTATTACGTTAAACTTCTTCATCCGACTTTCCCAGCTTCTCGGCGAGAAGCAGACGCAAATAGTTGCTGACCGAGTAGCCATCTCCGGAGTTCGCCGCCAGAATGCGGAGCTTCCGCTTGAACTCCGGCGTTACCCAGAGCGTGATCGTAGACTTGCAGTCCACCTTCTCCCCGTCGAAGCCGGCGGCCTCGAAGTTCTTGGTCCGGATTCGCTTCACTGCCCCGGCCTTGGATCATACTTTTTAAGACTCCGCCAGATTTCGCAGGCGGCTACGAAGGCTTTCCACGCCTCGGCCAGCTCTTCGGGCTTGTAGCTAATTACCTCGAAGCGTCCCGGCTCGGTGGATGATATGTAGCAGTTAGCCCCATATACCCTACCCTCCAGAATTTCCTTCTCGCCGAAGTAAGTCCCGCCGTAGGCCGCTATCTGGTGAACCTGAAAGTCGTAACTAGTTACTTTGACCTTCGGCTTGGTCTTCCGGGTTTTCCAGTCGATTATGAACTGCTGACCATCCGGACCTTTACCGACGATATCGCACATTCCCGCGAACCCGTGTTGCGGGTTGACCAGAATCTTTTCCCGCTCGATGAACTCCAACTGGTTTTTCTGCTTCCAGTCGAATGCCGGCTGAACGTACTCCAGCAGGTGATCGGGGATAGGCTTGCCGTCGAAATAATGCTCTATCGCATCATGTACCTCGCTCCCAAAGTCTGCCGCCGTATCCCTCGGCTTCTGGTGCGCTACTAAGCACCTGTCCGTAAAGTCTTCAAGACTCTCGCCGTCGATAGGCTCAAGCTCGAAGGCTATCCGGCATAATTCGTTTTGCTTCCAGCGGTCCAGCCCCGGCTTTGCGAAGATGCCGGTAATTCCGGTAACGCTTGGAAGCAGATTAAGCTTCCGGGCATCCCGCAAAGTGGTATTACGCTCCAGTCCGTTCTTACCGACCTGCGAATGGCAAGCCTTGCCGGCGAGGTCATAAAAATGACTCCCGCCGACTTTAGGTTTTTCCTTTAGGACTGCCACGGTCTTAATACCTCTTTAAGGATTCGCTGACTTCCAATCACTAGTATTACAGTACTCATAATAGTTCTATTGATCGTGATTATGATGCCTGCCAGCATCCGGTGGATTGTTTTTCGGATGAATCTACGCATGAGTTTTTCCTTTCAGGTTCGCGACGTTCAGCCGGGCGAGGGCTTTCTCGCGATCCGCAAGAAACTCCTCCTCCTCGGCCTTGGCGTCCGCCTTGCGCTTTTCCCGGCTTTTCGAGCCGAACGCGCCTCGCGTGGGTTTGTTCTTTTCCTCGTGCTTCCCCGCCCTTTTGTAGTTCTTGCCGCGCTTAAAGGCAGACTTATCTCGCGTCCCCATCAGAAAGGAGGCTGCTGAACCTGCGTGAAGCCGGGGGCCGTCTGCTGGGTCTGAACTTGCGGCTGGGCCTGCGGGGCAGGCTGAACCTGCTGAACGGGAGCGGCCTGCGGAGCGGGCTGAACCTGCTGAACCTGCTGAACAGGCTGGGCGGCAGGAGCTACTTCCGCCGATACGGGAGTCTGGAAGCTCGCTAACTGCGGCACTTGGCCGGCGAGCTGGTCCATGACGGGAGAGACGCTCGCGATGTCGGCATAGGTTCTACCTTTTTGGCTAACCTTATGCACGATGGTGATCATCGCGCCCTTGCCCTTCAGCGAGCAGTAGTCCCACGTGCCGTCCATAATCGGCGGTCCGGCGAGCCAGCCCGTCAGGAAAGCCATTAGCCGGCTTTTCTCATGGGCCGAAATCTTCATCTCGCCCGTCTGGATCATAGTGCCGTCCGGCAGGCCGAACAGGAATCGGGTCAGATCGATTGTTTCGATGACTTCCGGGTTTTCGTAAGTCGGGCGTTGATGATTAAGCGTGTCTTTGACGTCCAGACAGACGACGACGTGTTGCCCTTGTGGGGCGAGTCCTTCAACCGGCCAGCCAGTTATGGGGCCGTCCGCTGAAGAAGTGTTTGGAGTTAATATAGCCATATTTATGTATTCAGTTTAGTTTTAGGTTTAGTGTGAAAGGTGGTGATTCAAAATTAATAAAGCATCGCAGGTCTTCAGCGTTACGCCCTTCAGCTTCGGAAAGAGCCTGACCGCATGATCGCGAAGTTTCTTTTTGCGGGGATTGCCGGAAAGCCCCTGTAGGCCGGGCAGTCCTTTCTGCCACTCCTGCGGGCGTGAGAGGTGGAGCGGGATTCGCATTGCCCGAATCGAGCCGCAAATAAAGCCGTAGTTATAGCCTAACTTGAAGCTGGTATGGCCGGGAACGGCCTTGCCGACGAAGGGCGGGACTAGCTCGACGATAGCCTCGACCCCCTTCGAGTCCTCGTAGTTAAATAGCTCGTCGAGGTAGGCGAGCCACTCGTCCTCCTCGGACCAAGGATAAAGCTCGACCTTGTCGAGGGAGCCGAATGCCACGGCGTAGCCGCCGGACTTGCCGGGATCGGATGCGAGCGTTATCCTCACGCCGCCTCCTCGACGAGGGCGGCAATCTTTTTCTCGACGTCGGCTCGGACGAAATTCCTACCGAGTCGAGCGAATTTGAATTTGGACGCCCAACGTGTTAAGGTACGAGGTCCACATTGGAGGAGAGCCATTGTTTCGGCTCTGGTTATTAGAAGGGGCTTCTCTGTCTGGGATGTTGTCTCTGTCATTCGGATTAATTTTCCGAAGACAGACCGGAGAAAAGTTATTCACACGTTTTGCGCGATTTTTTCAAATAATGCATATAGGGCGAACTCCTATGTCCAGCCTGTCTTCCTTTAGGTTGATTTGGCTTACGATTGGTGAGACTGGACTATTCTGGTATTTGTTCAACTTAAATTTCTCTCGCCCTTAATCTAGAAGTTGGACTTATCTGTTTTTTTTTTGAGCTAATTGCACAATCTTATTTTGTTAACTTTTCTTCTTATTTTGCATCGCCCGCAACCGTTTGTAATAGATGGAGTTTCCGCGCCTTTTGGACACGCCTCGCCCAGCCGCCCCGCCCAAAGCCCCTAAACGTGCGGCGGCTTGCTTAATCAGGTCGACCTTCCAGATGACTTTATACTCCAACTGCTTGCCGCTGGCGGTTAAGGTTTTCCCGTACCATGTGGACGAATCCAACTGCTCGGCCTCGTCGAATCGCATCAGAGCCGACTCCTTCCAGTGGCGCTTTACCGCCTCCGAAAATTTCACTCTGAGAAGTAACTCATGCTTCGCAAAAGCTGTCCTCGTTTCTCCGTTAAAGGAAATGATCACTTTCCAGTCGTTGGCGTTTTCTCTTTTTTTTGTAGTCATATATATAGTTTATCGCTTGCGTCAGAACTTAACAAAAAAATGCCACTAAACAAGCCTAAAATGCCGTTAACCGCCATTACAGGACAGAACTGACGCTAGCGAAATAGCTTTCCGGGCATAACTCCGCGCCGAATTTAGCGCCTAATTATGGGCATGTTTAGCCGAGGTAATTCGCTCGGCTGGATTGGGCAATTGGCTTTACTTGAAAAGGTTTTCCGATTTCCTCACTTCAAGGGATGCCCTTTCCGGACCTGTCTTTTCGGAAAACTTTAGAGGTGGGTAGTTTCTTGCCTCCAAGCTGCCCGGAGTCAATTCCCTCGAAAACTTCGGCTCCGTTAGCCCTCGCATCTGCACTGTCCGGAATGCGTTTGACCCGATCTTTCCTTCGGGCGTCATTGTTCTTCCGGGTTTTCCTGCATCTTCTGCCAATATGTCGAAGCCTTTTCTAAGCACTTGAAACGCCGACACTCTGCCTTTCACGTTGGAAATACTCTTCCCGCCGAATGATACGTCGTAAGTCGGGTCAGGCGTGATGCCCAAGTCAGCGAGGTTTACGATTGAATTGCCTTGGTCGAACTGGATGACTTTTACGATGTCCCCAGTCCTGTAGCCATCCTCGTTTTTATAGGCGGCTAAGTCCCTCACTAGGTCGAGCCAGAAGAATCCTCCGACCTTCCTCTTATAATCAATTGCGGCAATTTTCTTGAAAAGCATTTTCCGGACATCGAAACTTAGGGCAGGATAAGCCGCTTCCAACTCGTCCAACGACTTGACCTCAAAATCCATGTAGGCTTTCTTTTGCGGTTTTTGTTTTTTAGCCCATACTCTAACCTCTTTGGCGGCGTCCTTTATTCGCTTGGGCAACGTCTTTCTGGCTTTGGCGTTGTTTTCAAAGTCGTAACGCAATTCGTCCATCATTATTCGGGCGAATGTCCGATTGCTGGCGAGAGCGTCCTCGTTCATTAGCGTTACAAGCCCTATGCCGTCAGTCCGATTGATGGCGTTTTGCAGTTGAGACGCTTGCCCCCCGTCCATAGATGCCCAAGCTACTTTTCCTTGGTTGATCGGCATATCCGGATGGTCAGGGCCGCCACGAAGCTCATACTCTTTCCCTGCCCTCGTAACGTGCATCCCCGTCTTCATGCGGTCCGCCATCATTGGAAAGGCCGTTTTGCCGACATAGCTTTCCGGCGAAAAGCCGGGATCGAAGTAAGCTGCGGCAGCCGGCATAAAAAGCCGATCCGCCAGAGCCTTGTCGATTGTTATTCCCCTATCCGCAATATCGCCCTGCGTTCCTTTAGCCACGGCCTTGCGGATTGACTTCGGCGACACGCTCTCCGGCTTTGCGGCCGGCATATAAAGCATGTTCGGATCGCCGGCGTCGAACGTTCCCCGATTGCCTACTGGCGCTGGGAATGCCGATTTCGCCTGTGATGACTCTAAAGCAACATATGAGTCGCCCTTGCCTTCGTGCTTGTTAGCATAAACCAAACCATCATAGCCCGCCTTCTTGATTTTTCGGGCAATAGTAGGAGAAGAACTTCCATATTCAATGGTAATTCCATGATTACTTAGCGCATTGATGAAATCCCAGTTTGACGACTGAAACTGTCCAGTGTCAGGAATGCGAAGAGGCTTTTCTATCGACAAATAGACAGGCAGTATGTGTGCCTTCCCGTCAACGATAAGATTCTGCACATTTTCTTTCGTAGCATATGGAAACTTGTCCAATATTCGCGCCGATGCCTGCTCCATAGTTCCAAAATGAAATCCAAAGTCCGCCCCCGGCTGCGCTTTGAATACTTCAAATTCTTGGCCTGTCCCATGTTGCATGACTCGCGGCTCCCCATTCTCATTGACCACTTTTGACCTGCCAAACCATTTCTTGAAGACTGGCGAATCCGTTCCCTTCTCCTGCCATAGCTTCGCGGCCTCGGCCTGCTTGCCCTTCGGAGCGCCTGCCTCGGAGGCCGGCATAAACAGCTTGTCCCGCCCATAGGCATCCTTCGAGCGAACGTTGCCCGAGCTGGAAAAGCCGCTCTGGGCTTCGTCCGCCATTTTCGCGGCCTCGGCCATCTCCGCCTTGGTCTTGTCGACGTTTATCATTCGCCCGAAGCCTTCGCCGGGTATGTCGCCGGGGAGTTCGGGGAATGGCAGCGGAATCGTGTCGTCCGGTTGGCGGGGCATAAAATGCTCCGATGCTCGGGCATAGGCCGACTGATTGAACTTTATGCCCTTGCCCGAACGTTCGCTCTTGAAGATTCGATCCAGTCGGAACGTTTTGTAGCCAGTTCCAAAAGGCGCTCTTGTGCCGCTGGCATTAGCTCTCTTCCATCCGATCTTGTCGAGGATGGGATTCTTAACTAACTGCTCTTTTTTGAAGGCTCCGAGTAATGCATTCAGAACGTTTTTCTTGGCGGCGACGTCTCCGGTCAATCCCGTTTCCCCATGTACGCCGTTAGCGAGGTTCTTGGCGTATGTCCTGAAATCCTCCCAGACTGCGTTGTCATTTTCAAAGACCCGTGTTTCCGCCGGGAAATGCTTTTTCAGGTAAGTGAGATTTTTCTGAAGCCTAGCGACGTCCAGCAAGCCGACTAAAATGTTTCCGCCTTGGGTAATTTGAAGGGATATGGGAAAGGCTTTGCGTATGGCATAAGAAACTGGCTTCGGCTTTCTGCCCTCCGTTGCCGAATAATAGCCGATCAACATGCCGGCATCTTCGCCGTCTCCCTCTCGCAAGGCTTTTGCTATGTCCCGCAGGGTCTGAACTTGCCGGGGATGCAATGGGCCTGCCGCCAAGTCGTCGAGCATCGCGTCCGACAGGTGGTGGATAATAGCCGATTTCTTGCCTTCTTCATTAACTTCTATAAGATGTTCCTGACCGTGCTTTTCTAGGACGCTAATGGCGTGATCGACCGCCGGATCGCGAGCGTTTTCAGCTTCTTTCTTCGTTACGCGAATGGGATTGCCCATCGCATCCTCCTTGATGGAGCCATCCGGGTTGTGGGCGAAAATGCCCCCCGTGTTCAAAATGTTCAAGACGTGCGGGTCTTTGATGTCCTCGACTGAAAAGGCATGGCTCGCTTCTTGGTCGAAGTCCAGCGGAGCCAGCCCCCCTTCCCTCTCGCCGGAGGGCTTCTTAGTCCCGATGATTTCCTCCTTCCGGAGATTCTTCACTTGGTTGGCGTATTTCTTTACCAGTTTATCGAGTTCAGGGACTCGCTTCATGTCCTTGAAGATGGCCGCCCCGGAGCCAACCAGCGGCTTGCCCGAGGAGTCGAAAGGAATGCCCAACTTCATAAGCAGGTTCTTGGTAAATTCCCTGCCCTGCATAGTCTCGACCACTTTGCCGAATAGCTTGGCCATTGGCCCCCGGTCCAGATACTTCTGAAGTTCCCCGGTTCGCATGAGGTCCGAGCCTAGTTCCGAAAAATACTCTCTGCCGATCAAGGTCGGGTCTTCCTCGTATTTCTGTACGGAGTCCGGATCGACGCCCTCGGTTTTCCGGAGCCTCTCCATATACTGTTCCTTGAAATCGTAAAATTCCTTGGACAATTCCCATCGCTGAATCCCGTCTTCTCCGATGGGAGCCTTTACCGGGTTGTTATTGTCATCCAGCTTAGTGAAAAAGCCGACTTTGTCCGTAAGCGGATCGCCGAATAGAATGGAATCCACCACTGGCCGCAGTCCATGCGCTTCGAGATGGTGCATACTTTCATGCCTCATGGCGTAGAGCAGCGACTTGGGGCTATCGACGTTCAGGCGAATTACGGACTCGCCCGAGTCTTTCAAGACTTGGTGCGAGCCGGGAGCGCCGTCTCGTCCCCAATTAACCGGAATGACGACTGCGTCCGGGTTGGTAAGCGATAACGAGGCCACGGCGATTTGACCCTCGTTCGACATGGAGTCGAATGCCTTCTTTTCCACCTTGGTCAAGTGATCCCGGTAGTAAGCCTTGTCGCCTAAAAGTTTCTGGTAGACTTCTCCCTTGGACCTAAACCTCGCGTATGTTCCCGCCCCCGCTCCTATCGCGGTAAACGGGGCTGAAAAGACCGCTCCCGTCAGAGCGCCTTCCCATTCTCCGCCTGCTGCGAGGAATCCGATGCCGGCGGGAATAGCCGTACCTTTTAATGCGCCTCCGGCGAACGTGCTGCCGACTTGGCCTACCTTGGCAAGCCCCGTGTCGTCGAGAAATTTAGCGACTCGCCTAGTAGTTTCGGAGACGACCCTCGCCTCTCCTTTGGCCCCTGCTTCGATGCCCTCCGTAGCCGTGTCCAGTCCTTCCCTGAATGGGAGTTTTTTAGGGAAGACTTCTGCCGTAGCTCCCTTCACTCCTCCGGGTATTCCGAACCACCCCTCGGTTGATAGGGCTGCGGCTCTATCGACTTCCGCCGCAGCCAATCCTACGGACGGCGTGGGAGTCTTTGAAATCCTGCGGGCAAGGTTGTCCGTTGTTTGAGCCAGTGAATATTCGTGGCCGATCACTTTCATGTCTCGACCTACGGAGCCTATTTTGGAGAGAGCTGCCGGGCCTAAATGCTTAGTAAGCACGGCAATGGCCGCCCCCGGCAAAATGCCTTCAGTCTCACTCACGTAATACCCTAGACCGGCCCCCGCCAAACCTGACGCTGCGGCGGCTTTTAGGGAGCGTAGTTCAGCCGTAGCTTCTTTTAAAGTTAGTTCGCGGCCCGCCGCTTTGTTGGCGGCCATGATTCTGGATAAGGCGATGTTTTCAGGGACTCGCGTTACCCACTCCAAAGTTCGAGCCATTGCTTCAACCGTCCCGCCTATTACCCGAAAGCCTTGGCCTAGAACTTTCTGGGAAAAGGTTCGCTGGGCGGCGGCGTCCGTAGCTTCCAGAGCCATCTTGTATGCCTGTTTCCCGGCATCCGTTGCGAGGTCTAGGCTTTCGCCGGCTGCTTCTAGAACTTGACCGGGAGCTTTGCGGAGTCCGAGTGTCGCTAAATTGTAAGTCTTGCTCTTGCCCCCGTACCGTCCGAGTTTAGCCTGTTGCTCGGCTATTTCAGCATTTACCTCGGCCAGTTCCTCGGCGGCTCGTCGAGTCACTAATAGCGAGCTATCGATGCCCCTCGAAGCCTGAATGGCCTCCAGTTCTATTTTCTTCGCGAGGTTGTCCTGCAATCCGACCGCCAGCTTCGTAACTTGCCCTTTTAGCCCGATTCGGAAGGGAGACGTCGCTAGTTTTGCCGCGCCGGCCCCGGCGAAGTTCTCCGGGCCTAGAAGTAGCTCGTAGGCGAGCGCCATCTCCGGATCAGCGGCTAAAGTGCCTTCCTGTATGCGATTGACGACTTCCTCGTCCCCCAAGAAGTTGGCCACGGCTTCGCCCCCTTCTTGGTGGTAGAACATCGTCTTGTCGAAGTCGATGGCGGCGTTGGCATAGTCCAAAATCGACTGGGGATCGGCATCGTCCATTAACTGCTTCCGCAGGAATTTCTTCCCGCCGTACCAAACGAATGGGCCGGTCATCAATGCTCCCGCGCCCCCTTGAGTCACGTCGGCCTTGGACTGCAACAGGTCTTCGTTAAGGGCGGACCATATAAGTTTTCGCCGGTTGGTGGGAGTGTCTTTTAGTCCGACCTTTCCGAGGGATTGAGAGTAATCCGCGCCTTTCGGCTCCCATTCCCCGAACGGCCCGGTCGATTCCCAGTTTTCCTGCAAGCCTCGAAGCCACTTTCCCGCTTCTTGAAATTGAGTGACGTAGGGATCATCCTCTTTGACGGGTATTGTTTTTCCGCCGAGGCGGTCTTGCATTATATTGAGCTTCCGCCGGGCAGAGGTAACGTTGAAAAGTTGTTGTCGAGAGAACTTCTGGCCGCCCTCGATCATTTGCTGGACGATCCCGGCTTCAGTTTCGTCTATCTCCGTTTCCGGATCGTCTGCCATCTCTCCGAAAAGAAGCGAGTACACGTCCGTTTCGGGAGTCTCGAAAAAGCCGTGCTTGGCCGCATTGATTTTAACTCCGTCGGGTAAGGCGGAGAGACTATACGGGGTTCTAATCTCTTTTGCTATGTTCCAGACGTCTTGTGAACTGGGAGGGCGATTAGGATCGTCCCCGTCCTCCCAGTCGACGTCTATGCCGAGGGTCGGGTCTTGAATGGTCCAGCCCATCAGTTCCGCTTGAAAGTGGCGTTTGTTCCGGGTATTGTCGTTCTGCCGGTCGTCGGAGTCGGAACGGTCGGTGCGGCCCCTCCGGGGGCAGGCAAAAGCCCCGGCGGAATCAATCGGGCAAGCTCGTCGAGCGGAGTTTTTGCCCAGACGTCGGCTTCGGAAATTCCATAGGAGTCTCGGAGGTCGAGGGCAATCCCTTCCGCCCCTTCGGACAAGTCTTGAGCGGCCCTCAACGCAAGCCCCTTGGAAGTGGTTTTAATAAAGTCTAAGTCAGCGTCCGTAATCATCCCCGTATCCAGTTTTTCCAACATCTTATTTATCTGGTCTACAAGCGCAGCACTCCCCCCATACCTCATAATGTCGCTATCGGTCAAAATCCCGACCGGCTGGAGCATCCGGGCAAGTTTTTCCTGTATTGCCGTATCGCCAATCGGATTTCGGCTTTCCATTAATTCCCCGATGTCGCGGTAAGCTTTGAGAATATCCCGCCCGGCCCCGAGGTCGGCATTGCGAATTTGCCTGTCGGCGTCCGCTCGCAAGTCCTTCAAACTTATAATCTTGGATTGCCCTGTCCACGCCTCTCGCCCTTCTTTGGTCGGAGTAATGCCTTGGCTTGCCGCCATTTGATTGTAGGCGTTGTTCGCTTCCGACTCCGAGAAATAATATTGCTGCTGCCCCGTTCCGGCAGGCCCGCCTCTCCCATAGAGAAGTCCTGCCTCGCGGGAAGGTAGGGCCGCTGCCATCTTGGCCGCCATTCCGAAAGCTAGTTCGGGGTTTTGCCCCTCCTCGACTGCGCTCCGCAAGAACCTCTGTACTTGCGGCCTGCCGGGGAACATCTGTTCCGCTGACGATGGTAGAGGGCTTCGCATACTCGGCCCCGCCAGCCTTTGGCGGAAACTTTCAATTTGATCGGCTTGGCCTTGTTCTATTTTTGCCAATTGCTCCGGGGACATGCCCACCGCTCTCATGGAATCAATAAAGGTTGGGGCGGCCTGCTCGTAGCCTTCCAGTTCCCTCGTCAGGGCCATACCTTCGGGAGTTAGCTGCTCGCCGGGGCTGGTCAGTAATCCTTGGAAAAGACTGCGCTGATCCTTTCTTAGTTTATCCTCTCGGGAAGCCTGCTCGGCGGCAAGCCTCGTAGCCTGCTGGGCCTGTGCCATCTGTAGCTCGCGAAGTCTAGTTTGTTCCTCTCTCGTCTTGTCCGCCCTTTCCAGCTCCATCCGCTGGACGAAGCCCTGAAGCTCGCCGTAAGAACTGCTCTCGACCTGTGCGGCGGATGCTCCGTAGCCCTTGGCCAACTGCTTCAGGCTTTTGATCTGCTCCATTCTTGCCTTCTCGACCTTGTTGCGGTCGAAAAACTGTTGCAGAGCCTGCTGATCGCCCTGTCGCTGGGCGATGGCTCCGGGTACTGCGGACGTGAATCTGATTGGCGCTTGCATTATTTTGTAAATTGTTGGGCGGCTTGACCGAGTGCAGTTAAAGTTTGAATCGTAGTCGGTTGTCGCTGATAGGCCGCTAGATTAGTATCGTACTCCATTGCTGGGAAACTGCCGAAGAATGCTCCGGTCGGGTCCATTGGCTCGATGTTGCCGATGCCCATTTTGCCGACGTTCGATAGGCTTAGTGGGTCGGCGCTTCCGGATGCCGCGATGCTGGCGTAGCTGGGAGCGTAAGACATCCGCAATGCATCGTCTCGGGCGATGCGGTCGGAGGCGGCGTCACGCCGGCCTCGAATGGCAGATTCCGCTCCGAGGGCAGCCTTGGTCATTCCGAGCGAAGTTCCTACGGCATTCGGATGCATACTCGAAAACAGGTCGGCTCGCAGATCGTCATAAAACCCCTGCGAGTAATCTCCAGCCAGCTCCTGCTCCATGTACTGGCGGTTCTGCATGGAAAGCGGATCGGAGGTAAGGCCCGAGGCATAGCTCTGAGCCGCCTGCATTTCGGGCGATTGGAACTGCGAGGCATCGTACTCGTTGTAAAATTCTGAAGCCTCCTTGATTCGCTTGTCCCGCTCCTTCGCCTCAACATTATAAGGATCGAGCATTTCGGCGAGTTTTCTGGCGGTCGGGCTGGATGGGTCCGACATTACGGACTGTACCCACGTGTTGAAATCCGGGCTGCCTGCGGCATCCCATTCGGCGGCTAGGTCGGCGTCCTGTAGAGCGTCCGTAGCGAAGCCCGCCCCGTAGTTGCCGATCTCCCGGTTTATGTTGAACTCGCGGTCCGCCGTTACTTCCGAGAGTCTTCTCGCCGTCTCGTCGGCGGATGCGGCGGCGGCATCTTCCTTATTCAACCACTCGTAAAGTAAAGTCCCACCAAGGGCCACATTCAAGCCGGTGCTTAAATTCCCCCCTAATTTTTTTAAATCTAATTTTCCCTTTTCCAGATCGTTTTTTTGCTCGGCCTCTTTTTCTATTATCCTTTTATCGATGACTTTTAATTCTGCGGCTGCGTTAGCCTTCTCATCAGCATTCGCGTCAGGCGAAAACGTTATGTCTTCGACTATAGTCTTTCTACTTTTAAGGGCGGAAATGTCTCCCTTGCGTGTCTCAATCCTTTCGGAGGTACTAATAATTTCTCCCTCCTCCTCCTCCTTCTTGGCGGATGCGGCGGCGGCATCTTCCGCCTCCTTCGCATCCATCGCGGCTAATCTTTTTTGTACTTCCGACAAGCCTGCGTCAAGATTGCCAGTCGAGGCGGACGATCCGCCCTTATCCCCTAGATCAAAACCCGATAAATTTTCGCCGTAATCTGCCATAATTCTATCCTCTGTAGCTTGAGGCGTTTAGCCCCGTTGGGAGTTCTCGTAAATTGTGTTTCGGCTTCGTCCGAGCGTCTAGTTCCATGTACTGCGAAGCCTTTCGGAGCGGGGCGTTGAATCCTAGCAGGTCGGCGGCTTGGGCTTTGGAATAGTTGGTCGTAGGCCGGGATGTAAAATGGCCGCCGTAAAGTCCGGCCTTCCGCGCCGATTCCTTTTCCACGGCGATTTTATAGTTCGCCAAATCTTGCTCATGTCTGGACAGGCTGGGTGCAGTTTCCCTCTGCGGTCTGATTCGCCGAGGAGTCATGATTCTCGGAGTTACTACTTCTTCGGGCCTGACTCGCTTGAGCGGGTTTAAGACGTCGGACCTTACGGTCGGAGCCGTTTCGACCGGCGTAGGGGCTTTCGGGGCTTGGTACGGGTCTGCGGCCGGAGCCTCGAACGGAATTGGCTCTACAATGGGATATCCGGGGGCAGGTTCGTAAATACTAGGAACATCGAGCTTTTCGCCAGTCTGGGCGTCCCAAGTCCCATATTCGTCTTCGTAGTGCGTTCCCCTTTGGTCTTCGACATAAGTTTTTATAGGCACAATGTTTTTGACCGGGTCGGCCAGCTCGCTGATTGCTACTTCCCTTTCTTTTGCCTCGGCGGCGTCCTCTTTGGCCTGCGTGGCAAGGCTATGCAGCCCTCGGTTCTCGCGGATTAGTCCTTGGTATGTGTCGCTATTTTGAAATTCCTCGTAAAGTTGTTGCCGGGTTTTCCCTTCGTCCGCAGGGAAATTGTATCGGCTGGGATAACTGCCGACTCCGACTGAGTTTACGTTCCCCGGAAGGTCCACGCCTACGACTTCCTCGTTAGACGTTGGCGGGGAAATGTAAAGCCTGCCGTCCGAGCCTTCCTGCGTAAAAAGTTGAGTTAGGGCTTTGTCTCGGGCAGAAGCCTCGTCCGCTTTTGAATTTTTTAAACTTTGATAAATGGTGAGCGGAGATTTAATAATCTGATCCGGAAATCCCGAGGCTTGTTCAGCAATTATACTAGCCGTCCCTGTTCCGGGAATTTTGCGGATGCCCGCCCCGAGACTTTCTAAGCCTTGGTTAACGTATTCCATGCCAGGGACTTTGTTTACTAGTTCCGCCCCTTTGTTTAAAAGTGGGTTTATCGGGTCGTACTTCTTGAATAAACTTCCTAATCCGGAAGCCATGCCTACGTATGGATTTGTCTTTAGGGCGGTAACTGCGGCGCTCCCGCCAGTTCCCAATTCTCCCCCTAAAACTTCTCCAGCCGCGCCTGCGTATCCGACTCTCGTGGCTATGTCGCCGAGTTTAGCCATCGACTTGGCCGTGCTGCTTTTAAAACTGTTCCCTTCATCCAAAACGCCCTGCAAATCCGCCCGTTTGGCATTCGGGTTGGATAAAACTTTGTTTATCCCTTTCAAAACTTCTTTTTCTTTTAACGCTTTATATGTCTGCCCTATCACGTTTACGGCCTGTAAGCCCGGCGAGCCGGCACTGCCCTCTCTTCCACTCGAGCCGGCGGCCCCGGTGTAGACTCCGTTGCTGAATCGGGTAATGGAGCTTGTCGATAAAGGACCGAATAGGTCCTGAAGACCCGCTAAATACTTATGATCTTGAGCGGTTGACATTTACTTGGCTTCCAGTTTTTCGACTTTGGCCGAAAGTTCTTGGACGGCTTTAATTAGTGCTGGCACGAAAGCCGTCATCGTCAGACTTTGCATCCCGTTTTCGCCTTCGCTCCAGCCATCCCATTCGGTGATGCCTTGGTCGTCCAAAACTTTTTTCACCTCTTGAGCGATGAATCCCGTGTAAACGTTCGGATCGTCTTTTGGCTTCGAGTCGGACGGTTTGTCCGAGCCATCCCGAAGGAAACGAGCTTCCTTCAGCTTTTCCGGCCACTGGAAGGGATTTAGCTTTTTGAAGCTAACGGCCCGCAGAGCATTTAAAAAGGAAAGGCCGAGGCTGCTGGATTTGACGTTCTTTTTGACTCGCTCGTCCGAGTCAACGGTCAAAGCGACTTGGCAATGTAAACTCGAAACGGACGCATTCCCGAGTCGAACTTGATTTGCGGCGGTTGGATTGACTGCATAGCCGAGGCAAGTCGTATTCGTATATGCTGCCGGCGCTCCGCTCGCCGTGTTGGCTCCCGAACCTAATGCCGTGTTCTGGGCGGCAGTCACGTAATAGCCGGCGTTGTCGCCGACGAAAGTGTTGTCGTCTCCCGTTTGGTTGGAAACTCCTGATTGATATCCGACAAAGGTGTTATCTGTAGCAGTCGTCACTGCCGTTCCTGCGAGATAACCCAAGCCAGTATTTACGCCGGGAGTTGTTTGGGTCGTTAATGCCCCATAGCCGACCGCCGTCGATGCTGAACCTGTTGTGTTAGTGGCAAGGGCTGAAGTCCCGACTGCCACGTTATTATTCCCTTCAACGCCAGAGCCAGACTCCGCATTTTTTAAAGTCTCAAAGCCAATCGCTACGTTCTGAGACATTAAAACGCCCGTCTCCTGCATAGCCCCTTTGCCTATGGCAACGCATTTGTCGAGTAAGGCACTTTCTTTCCCCGCGCCTGACCCGATGACTACGGAATTGTCGCCATTCCCGTTTGAGTAGGCGGACTGATATCCGATAAAAACATTGTCGTTAGCCGCAGTTGTCGTCGCATAGGCCGATTGATGGCCCATTGCGACGTTATTCGACGAAGTTGTCAACGCAGTCAAAGCTTGCCGGCCAACCGCCGTATTGTTTACTCCGGAAGTCAAACTGTCCAAGGCTTCCGAGCCAACTGCCGTGTTATCAGATGTTTGTACTACCCCGGACCCGCCAATCAAATTCGCGACTGTGGCTTTCCGAAGTAAATTAGTTCCGGAAACGTCTTGGATGAGAACTAAATCGTCCGAAGCTATCGAAGTTTCAGCGGCTTGGCTGCCAATGAATCCGCTAGACTCGTCTGGATTCAAAGTCGCCGTGTCGATTATGTTGTTCATGTCGGTATGGTCAACCGACTGCCCGCTTGAAAAAGTTGTCCCTTTTAATAAAACTGCCATGTTATGCGTAGCTCCTGCGTTGTCTGGAGCCGGTATGGCCCTCAATTGAAATGTCTCGTAATTCCCATCGACCGGCGGCGCTCGCCCCGTTATCGATAGTTAGCTGAATGCCATTGCCCCGCTGGCGGATGCCCAGCCGGCGAAAGTCCTCTTCGATTGCCGTTGTCGTAAATTCTCCTAGCTCGGTTGAGGCCGAGTCCGGTTCGCGTGTGTCTGCCAGAACTCTAAATTTCGTACTGCTTGCGGTCTTAGTCGTACTTCCGATTGTGGCGATTTTCCAGCGCTTCACGCTCGATACGTCCCCTCCCCGGTAGAGCCTCGTAACGGCTTTGGCGTCCACCGCAACTTCTGACGGCTCAGTCCCGTTTCCGTACTGATCATTCCCGTCCGCCTCTTCCTCCAGCAGAAGGATTTTCCCCGACGAGCAGATTGCCGCGACTCGGAGCTGGTTGTTATAAATGATCCGGATTAAATTGTCGACGTAGACGCCGGTCGGAAGCGTATCGACGCTCTCCCAGCTATTCAGCACGATATTGTAGATCAATATTTTGTCGTTGCCCGAAGGAGAGCTACTAACGGCCAGAAAGTAACGATTCGAGGCCACTACCGCGCAGGCGGTAGTCCGGGCCGTAGTAAAATCGATTGCCTCGATTTCGTCCTCGATGTCAGCCGAAATCGGGTCGTCCGTAATTTGTAAATATGCGACTGGAGTGCCTACCCGGCTGGAGCCTCTTACGGCGGCGTTTACCGAGTAAACTCCCGAGTCGTTCAGGAAAAAGATTAAGCCGCCTACCTGCCGAACAGTCTCGCGAGCGACGATGCCGAATTGATTCGATACTTCCGACTGGAGGTAGTCCGAGGCGAATAGGTTCGACACGCCGGTAATGACGTGCAGGCTTCGCCGTTTCCCGACAATTAAAGCATCGCCCTCGATTGGAGCTAAACTGGTAATCCGGTCTGAATCGCCCGGCTTAATCGATTCTTGCTCGTAGTAGCGAAATTTATTCGGATCGCCTAACATGCTAAAGCGAATTGTGTCCCGCCCGGTCAAAACGCAAAGCCGATTCGAGGCATAGATAGCATAACTGCTCGGCGGGATGGTCGAGTTCTCGCTGGAGGCGTATCCCCCGCCGGTGTAGGCGGAATTTCCAGTAGAGCCGTCCAAGCTGAAAGTGGTGGAGGATAGGACGGTAATTACTCGAGTTCCG
>Ga0209657_1000783_pt1 | contig 20198 bp, 19 predicted proteins | sample SaaInlV_100m_DNA_FD_184650 | JGI IMG/M metagenome (GOLD analysis project Ga0209657, IMG submission 184650) | Marine microbial communities from expanding oxygen minimum zones in the Saanich Inlet - SI037_S3LV_100m_DNA (SPAdes) (version 2) | ecosystem: Environmental > Aquatic > Marine > Intertidal... | reverse complement strand
CCAAAACTATGAAAAGCCATTGGTACTGGGATTGGAACATTGATACCAACCATACCTACTTGAATTTTATTTGCAAAAGTTCTGCCCGCATCTCCATCTCTCGTGTAAATGCTAACTCCATTTCCGTATTCATGATCATTAATTAATTTTACAGCATCTTCAAAAGTTTTTACTCTAACAACCGATAATACAGGTCCAAAAATTTCTTCTTTATAAATTCTCATGTCTTTATTAACATGATCAAATAAACAGCCACCAATATAAAAACCATTTTCATATCCTTGTAGCTTTAAATTTCTTCCATCAACTACGAGTTTTGCTCCTTCTTCAACTCCTAAGTCTACATAGCTTTTTACTTTTTCTAAATGTTCTTTCGTAACTAAAGGTCCCATTTCAGAATTCTTATCCATTCCTGGTCCAACTTTTAAAGCCTCCGCTTTTTTAGACAATCTTGAAACTAATTCATCACCAATATCTCCTACTGCTAGAGCAACTGACTGAGCCATACATCTTTCTCCAGCTGAACCATAAGCTGCACCCATCAATCCATTTACAGCTCCATCTAAATCACAATCTGGCATAACAACTAAGTGATTTTTTGCTCCACCTAATGCTTGAACTCTTTTTTCATTTTTAGCTGAATTTTCATAAATATATTTTGCAATAGGTGTTGAACCAACAAAGCTCACAGCTTTTATGTCTTTGTTTTCTAAAATTGCATCTACAGATTCCTTGTCTCCATTAACCACATTAAATACACCTTCTGGAAGTCCAGCTTCTGTAAGTAATTCAGCTAATCTCATTGGGCATGAAGGATCTTTTTCTGATGGTTTTAAAATAAAAGTATTTCCACATGCAATAGCTATTGGAAACATCCACATTGGAACCATTGCTGGAAAATTAAATGGAGTAATTCCTGCAACCACTCCTAGTGATTGTCTCATAGACCAACTATCTACATTTGTTCCAACGTTTTCAGAAAATTCACCTTTTAATAAATTTGGAATTCCACAAGCAAACTCAACAACTTCTAAACCTCTAGTCAATGAACCTCTTGCATCTTCATAAACTTTTCCATGTTCAGACACAATTAATTTTGTAAGTTCGTCAGAATTTTTTTCTATTAATTCTTTAAACTTAAACATTACCCTTGCCCTCTGAAGAGCAGGCTTCAAAGACCAGGTTTCAAAAGCTTTTTTTGCTACTTCAACTGCCTGATCTAAATCAGCTTTTGATGCCAATTTAACTTCCGACTCTTGTTCTCCAGTCGCTGGATTAAAAATTTTGGCTTTTCTATCAGAATTACCTGGAATAACTTTTCCACCTACGTAGTGTTCTATTAATTTCATGAATACGGTGTTTTAGATCAAAAATACTTATTAGTCTATTTAAACATTGGCTGTAGCTATCATTTTTTTAATTTCAGCTATAGCTTTTGCAGGATTTAAGCCTTTTGGACAAGCGCTGGTACAATTAAGAATAGTATGACATCTATAAAGTTTTAATTCATCAGCAACTTTTTTCAATCTTGCTTTTCTTTCTTCATCTCTACTATCAATAATCCATCTATATGCTTGAAGAAGTACAGCCGGTCCTAAATATTTATCACCATTCCACCAATAACTTGGGCATGATGTTGAACAACATGCACACATAATACATTCATATGCACCATCAAGTTTAGCTCTTTCTTTTTTGGATTGTATAATTTCGGTTTTTTCTTTTGTTGAACTATTTTTTAACCAAGGCTCAATGGATTGATATTGTTTATAAAGTCCATCTAGATCTCCAATTAAATCTCTTTTAATTTTTAAATGAGGTAATGGATAAATATCTATGTCACCATCGATTTCTGCGTGGGGTGTGGTACATGCAAGGCCATTTTTACCTCCCATATTCATAGCACAAGAACCACAAACTCCATGTGCACAAGATCTCCGGTAAGCTAGTGATGGATCAATTTCATTCTTAATTTTGTTTAGAATATCTAAAACTTTTGAAGGACAGTTATCCATATCTACTTCATAGGTGTCTAATCTAGGGTTTTCTTCTGTAGAAGGATCCCATCTATAAACATTAACTTTTCTTATATTTTTTGAACCAGTCTTATCTTGATAATATTCACCTTTTTTAACTTCTGAGTTTTTAGGTAAATTTATTTGTACCATTAATAAACTCTTTCTTGTGGAGGAAAATATTGCACTTCATTTGTCAAAGTAGATTTATGTACCTCTCTATAACTAATTTTTGTATTTTTGTCTTCACACCAAGCAAGTGTATGTTGCATAAATTTTTCATCATCTCTTTTAGGGAAATCTTCTCGAGCATGTGCTCCTCTACTTTCTTTTCTATTATAGGCAGAGTCTACTGTCACTACAGCTTGTCTAATTAAATTATCGAATTCTAAAGTTTCTACCAAATCAGTATTAAATACTAATGATTTGTCTTTTACTGATATAGAATCTAATCCATCGTAAGTTTTTCTTATTTCTTCAACTCCTTCTTTGAGAGTTTTTTCTGTTCTAAAAACTGCACATTTAGATTGCATTGTTTTCTGCATCGCCAGTCTTAATTCAGCTGTGCCTGTATCTCCTTCTGCATTTCTCAGTTTATCAAATCTGTCTAAACATTTTTGAGTTTCTGACTCTCCAATTTCTTCATGTGGTGACCTTGGTTTAACTAATTCTGCAGCTCTCTTAGCAGCAGCTCTTCCAAAAACTACCAAATCAATTAAAGAGTTGGATCCTAATCTATTTGCTCCATGAACCGAAACGCATGCTGCTTCACCAATAGCCATCAATCCAGGAACGGTTTTTTCAGAGCCATTCACTGTCAAAACTTCTCCTTTATAATTTGTTGGAATACCACCCATATTATAATGCACTGTTGGAACCACTGGAATTGGATCCTTGGTAATATCAACATTTGCAAATAATCTTGCGGCATCAGTAATTCCAGGCAATCTGTTTTCAATAATTTCTTTATCTAAATGACTTAAGTTTAAATGAACGTGATCTTGATCTTTTCCAACTCCTCTTCCTTCGTTAATTTCAATTGACATTGACCTACTTACTACGTCTCTTGATGCTAGATCTTTTGCGTTAGGGGCATATCTTTCCATAAATCTCTCACCTTTTGAATTTGTAAGGTAACCCCCTTCACCTCTAGCTCCTTCTGTTATTAAAGTACCATGACCATATATTCCTGTTGGATGAAACTGGACAAACTCCATGTCTTGCAGTGGCAATCCAGCTCTTAAAACCATTGCATTACCATCTCCTGTACAAGTGTGAGCAGAAGTCGCTGAATAATATACTTTTCCATAACCACCTGTTGCTATAATTACTGTATGAGCTCTAAACCTATGGATTGTTCCATCATTTAAGTTCCAAGCAATCAGCCCTTTACACTCCCCATCTTTCATCAATAAATCTAAAGCAAAATATTCTATAAAAAATTCAGTATTATGTTTTAAAGCTTGTCCATATAACGTGTGAAGTATCGCATGGCCTGTTCTATCTGCTGCTGCACAAGTTCTTTGAACTATTCCATTTCCATAATTTTTTGTCATTCCACCAAAAGGTCTTTGATAAATTTTTCCTTCTTCAGTTCGGCTGAATGGAACGCCATATTTTTCCAACTCAATTACTGCTTTTGGTGCTTCTTTGCATAAATATTCAATACTATCCTGATCTCCTAACCAGTCTGCACCCTTTACAGTATCGTACATGTGCCATCTCCAATCATCCTCACCCATATTTCCTAGGGCTGCAGAAATTCCTCCCTGTGCAGCAGAGGTGTGACTTCTAGTTGGAAAAACTTTTGAAATACAAGCAGTTTTTAATCCTGCTTCACTTAATCCTACAGCTGCTCTTAAACCAGATCCACCTGCTCCAAGAACAACAACATCATATTCATGATCTACAATTTTGTAAGAACTCATTAATTTAGATTAAATAAAAAAATAATTGTTAATAATGGAATTGTTATAGCAGAAATAAATAATACTCTGTTTGCGACATATTTGATTTTATCATCTTCTATATAGTCTTCAAAAACCTCACTAATACTTAGTGCTGAAAAAAAATAAGCAAAAATAATAAATAAACTGAACAAAAATTTAGATTTTGAGTTAGTAAAGAACTCTACAACCTCCAAATAGCTACTGTCATAAATTGCTATAAAATTAACAATAAACCAAAGCATTAAAGGTAATAAAACAATTGATGAGATTTTGAGAAAAATCCATTTTTTAGTAGCTAAGTTCATATTAAATTTTTACCTAATAAATAAATTACAATAGTTAATAAAATTGAACCAAAAATTACAACTAATCCTGTTATACGAGTTGTTTGTAATTCAAAACCATAACCCATATCCATTATTAAGTGTCTAATCTCACTTAATATTTGAAAACTAAAAGACCAAGTCAAACCTAAAGCAATAAATTTTCCAAGAAATGAATTTAAAACAAAATTAATCATTACATAATTAACTTCCCCAAAAAATAACAATGAAGCCCAAATACAAATTAGAGTTATAGCGATAATATTTATTATTCCTGTTACACGATGAGAAATGGATACTAGAGATGAAATATGCCATCTATAAATCTGTATATGTGGAGATAATGGGCTTTTATTTTCCATAAAAGTTATTTTTAATTAATGTTTCTGCAATCTCAACTGAATTTAAGGCTGCACCTCTTAAAAGATTATCTGAAACAATCCACATATTTAATCCATTATTTATAGTTTTGTCTTCTCTAATCCTTGAAATAAAAGTTTCATCTCTACCTTCAGCTTCTATGGGTGTAGAATAGCCACCATCAGACCTTTCATCAATTACTTTACATCCCTCAAAATTATCAAGAGCCTCTTTTACTTTTTCTACTGTAAAAGGTTTTTCAAATTCAATATTCACAGATTCTGCGTGAGAAACCAAAACAGGCAGTCTGACACATGTTGCTGTTAGATCTATTTTATTATCTAAAATTTTTTTAGTTTCATTTACCATTTTTAATTCTTCTTTTGTATAACCATCATCTGCAAAAACATCTATGTGAGGAATAGCATTAAATGCAATTTGTTTTGTAAAGTTCTTAGAGTTAACTTTTTTATTTTCTAATACTGATTTAGATTGTTCTATCAATTCGTCCATGGGGGCTTTGCCTCCTCCTGAAACTGATTGGTAAGTTGATACAACTATTCTTTTAATAATGAATAAATCATGTAAAGGTTTTAAGGGTAAAACTAATTGGGCAGTTGAACAATTAGGATTTGCAATAATATTTTTTTTTATGTTATTTAAGTGATTTGAATTTACCTGAGGTACTATTAAAGGAACATCAGGATCCATTCTGTAGAAACTAGAGCTATCAATAACCAGCGAATGTTTGGCTGCTTTTTCAACAAATTTTTCTGAAATTTTTCCACCTGCTGCAAAGAAAGTAATTTTAACTTTAGAAAAATCAAAAGTTTCTAAATTTAAAACTTCATAATCATTACCTTTAAAATTAATTTTTGATCCAGCACTTCTTGATGAGGCTAATAGATATAGATTATCCATAGCCAGTTCTTTCTTTTCAAGAACTTCGAGTATTTTTCTGCCTACATTTCCTGTGGCTCCAACAATAGCTATATTCATGATTTTATTAAAGTTTATACTAAATGAAAGGTAAATCGCAAACGTTTCCAGTACAAATGTTACCGTTTATCTCAACTTTAACAGTTTTTGAAGCCTCCCAATAAGGCTTTTTTAACATTGCAATTCCAATAACTTTTTTAAAATGTGGAGAATAACATGCTGACCTTAATTCACCAATTATATTATTTTTTTCATCTTTTAAATTTAATGAGTCTACTAAACTTATTTCTTTAATATCAAACTTAACACCCATTAATTTTTTTTGAATACCTTCTGATTTTATTTTTTTTAATTTTTCTTTACCCAAAAAATTTATCTCACTATCTAAAGAAACATACTGATCAAAGCCACACTCGAAAGGATTATCATTATTATCAAAATCATTACCATAAGAAAGCAAACCACTTTCAATTCTTTCTATCAAATTTGGACAGCCTGGTTTAACATTAAATTCTTTTCCAACTTCAAACAAATGATCATATAATTTTTGTCCTGATTTTGTATTTTGAACATACACTTCGTATCCTCCTTGCTTAGACCAACCAGATCTTGCAATTAAATGTTTTGTGCCTTCAAAATCAAAATAATCAAAACCAAAAAATTTTAATTCTGTAATTGGTTTTCCAAAAATTTTTTCCATTAAACTAAAAGATTTAGGCCCTTGAATAGCAATAATATCCACTACTGGTTCAATAATTTTTACATTCAGTTTGTATCCAGACGCCAAACCTTTTGCAAAAAAGATTACATCTGAGTCAGCAATTGATATCCACCATTTATCTTCTGCTAATTTTAAGAGCACTGGATCGTTTACTAAATTTCCAGCATCATCAATAATTGGGCAATAATAACATCTTCCTATTTTTGATTTTGATAAATTTCTACATGTCATTAACTGAACAAGTTTTGCAGAGTCTTTTCCTTGGATTTCTACTTGTCTCTCAGCAGCTACATCCCAAATTTGAACATCTTTTTTTAAATGCGTATATGAATCTTCTAAAGATCCAAATGCAGCAGGTAAAAGCATATGATTGTAAACAGTATAAGCAGTTACACCTTGTTTCTCTATTCTTGAAGTATATGGAGTACTTCTAAGCCTTCTAGATTTTGCAATTGAATATTGTTTCATTTTTGTAAAAATTCTAAGACTTTTTCTCTCATTTCAAATGCTTTTTCAATCATAATCATGTGACCACAACCCTCTATAATGTGAGTAGTAGAATTTTTAATTAAATTTGCAAATTTTTTTCCAACTTCTAAATTTACCATTTTATCTGATGCACCAAAAATTAATAAAGTTGGACAATCAATTGTTTTTACAGCATTAGACCCATTTGCATAATTATTACAGGCGATTAGATCAACAGCTAATATTTCTCTGATGTCAGACGGAGATTGAATTATTTTTTCAACAGGATTTCCTCCTATAAATTTTTTGAACCCTTCATAACCCCATTTCATCATTAATTTAACAGCGTCAGTATCTGCATTTAAAGCTAAATCTATTAAATCCTGATTAACTGGCATTTTATAAGAACCACTAATGAAAACCATTTTTTTTATTCTTTTTTTGTATTTATGATAATATTCAAGCATCTCCAAACATCCTTGAGAATGGCCAACCAAAATGACTTGCTCTAATTCTAATTTTACAAATACTTTTTCTAACCAATCTGCAATATCTTCTATTGTTTGTAAACAAGGACCATCAGAACTTCCGTGTCCAGGTAAATCAATTGATAAAACATTAAAATTTTTATTAGAAAAAAATTGTTCAGCTAAAGACCAAACAATGTGTGAAAGACCACTGCCATGAAGAAAAATAATTGTATCTTTTTTGCTATCAATACCTTGTCCTGCATCAGATGCATGAAAATTTTTATTTTCTAACTGATATATCAATTAATTACCTAAAATTTTTTTCTTAACTCAAATTTTTGAATTTTGCCTGTTGATGTTTTTGGTAACTCACAAAAAATAACTTTTTTTGGAACTTTAAAACCAGCCAATGTTTCTTTGCAAAAATCAATTAATTCTTTTTCTGTAACTGGTTTGTCTTGGACCATTTCAATAAATGCACAAGGTACTTCACCCCATTTCTCATCAGGTTTAGCAACTACTGCTGCTATTGATACAGATGGATGTTTTGAAAGTGTATTTTCTATTTCTATTGATGATATATTTTCACCTCCTGAAATAATTATATCCTTAGATCTATCTTGTATTTTTACATAACCATCAGGATGAATTACTGCTAAATCTCCTGAGTGAAACCAGCCACCAGCCATAGCTTTATCGGTAGCCGCTTTATCTTTAAAATAACCCTTCATCACTACATTTCCTCTTAACATAATCTCACCAATAGTTTTTCCATCTCTTGGTACTTCCTTCATAGTTTCAGGATCCATAATAGTAGCGCCTTCAAGATTGGGATACCTAACACCTTGTCTGGCTTTAATTTCATTTTGCTTTTCTTCATCAAATTCATTCCACTCATCATTCCAGGCACACTGTGTGACATGACCATAAGTTTCCGTTAAACCATAAACATGCATTACTTCAAATCCTAGGTTTTTCATCTTCTTAAAAATAATACTAGGTGGAGGAGCTCCTGCAGTTAAAACATAAACTTTTCTTTTTAACTTTTTTCGATCACTTTCTGGCGCTCCAGTGATCATATTCAATATAATTGGCGCTCCACCAAAATGGGTTACGTTATATTTATCAATTAATTCAAAAATTTTTTTAACGTCAATATTTCTTAGACAAATAGTTCTTCCATTTAACATAGGAATTGTCCAAGGATAACACCAGCCATTACAGTGAAACATAGGAACTATAGTAAGAAAATTTAACCTATTAGGCATATTCCACGCTACTGTACTCCCAGTAGACATTAAGTACGCCCCTCTATGATGGTAAACAACACCTTTTGGATTCCCTGTTGTACCTGATGTGTAGCTTAATGATATTGCCTGCCATTCATCTTCTGGCATTTTCCAATCATAATTTTCATCACCTGAATTTAAAAAATCTTCATATTCTAAATCACCAATTTTTTCTAACTTGGATTGATCTGCATGTTTATCATTAATATCAATTACAATAATTTTTTTATCTAAAATTTTTAATGCTTTTTTTACTTCTGCGTGAAGCTGTCTATCTACAACTAAAACTTTTGCTTCACTATGATCTAAAATATAAGCAATAGTGTTTGCATCTAGTCTGATGTTAATTGTATTTAATACACCACCAGTCATTGGTACTGAATAATGGGCCTCAAAAATTTCTGGAGTATTGAAAGCTAAAAATGAAACTGTGTCTCCTTTGCTAATTCCAATTTTTGATAAAGCACTAGCAAATTTTACAGATCTTTTGTAGACTTGACTCCAAGTATACTTTCTATCTTCATAAACTATCGCTTCATAATTAGGATAGACATCTTTAGCTCTTTCTAAAAATGTTAATGGAGTAAGAGGTACATAGTTTGCTTTATTTTTATCTAAATTTTTGTCGTAATTACTCATAATTAGTTAAATTTAAAATTCATTATATTTGAGCTTCCTGATATTGCAGATTTATAATGGTACTCTGCTCTTGGTAATACTTTTTCAAAATAAAATTTTGCTGTATTAATCTTATCATTATAAAAATCTTTATTAGACTCGTAGTCACTAAAGCTAACCTCAAGAATTTTTATCCATGAATATGCTACAGAAACAAAACCAAGCGTTTTTAAATAATCATTAGCAGCTGCACTCACATCATCTTTATCAGTCTTACTTTTGTCATTAATCCAATCAGTAAATTTTGATAAAATATCTAAATAATAATTCAATTCTTTAGAAAAGCTTTTTACTTTTTCATTTTTGCTTTCACTTTCAATTTTAATCATTTCTAAAAATTTATTAACTACATTTCCATTCTTATTGGATAGTTTTCTAAATACTAAATCAGCTGCCTGAACTGAGTTTGTTCCCTCATAAATTGGTGTAATTCTGTTATCTCTATATAATTGTTCAATTCCTTGATCTTTTGTATATCCATATCCTCCATGAATTTGCATTGCATCACTAGTGATTTCCATGGCTAAATCGGTAAACAATGATTTTACAACTGGTGTCATTAATGAAACATAATCAGAAGCCTCTTGTTTAATTTTGGCATCTGGATGATAAAGACTTACTTCTGTTTGTTGAGATAGCCAAAAACACAATGCTCTTTCGCCTTCGATTATTGATTTCATATTTAGCAAAGATCTTCTTATATCAGCATGCTCGATTATAAAATCAGCACCATTCTCTGATTTAGTATTATTAGTTTTTCCTTGTTTTCTCTCTTTGGCATAAGCAAGTGAGTTTTGATATGCTATTTCTGAAATACCTAAACCTTGTATACCAACAACTATTCTTTCTAGATTCATCATGGTAAACATTGCATTTAAACCTTTATCTTTTGTACCTATCAAATAACCAGTTGCTTCATCAAAATTTAAAACACATGTTGCTGAACCTTTTATACCCATTTTACTTTCTATTGATCCTGTAGATACTCCATTTCTTTGTCCAACTGTTCCATCTTCATTCACAATAAACTTGGGAACCAAAAATAAACTTATACCCTTGGTGCCTGTGGGAGAATCTGTTGATCTAGCTAAAACCAAATGAATTATATTTTCTGTTAAATCATGGTCACCAGAAGTAATAAAAATTTTTTGACCACTAATTTTATAAGTGTTGTCAGATTGTTTGGCTGCTTTTGTTTTTAATAAACCTAAATCTGTTCCACAGACAGGTTCTGTTAAACACATTGTGCCACTCCATTTTCCCTCGACTATCTTTGGTAGATATTTTTCTTTAATTTCATCTGGAGCATGATGACTAATACAATTGTAAACACCAATGCTTAATTCACTATATAATTTAAATGATAAGCTTGCTGAAGAGAGCATTTCATCAAAGAAAGCACTAACTGTTTTTGGCATTCCTTGGCCACCATATTTAGGGTCACAAGATAATGATGTCCAACCATCTTCAATATATTTTTGGTAAGCTTCTTTATAGCCCGGGGGTGTTCTGACCACTCCGTTTTCTAAAACTGCTGGATTTTCATCTCCTGACTTTGCTAATGGTAAAATCAAATTTTGATTTATTTTTGCAGCCTCTTCTAAAATATCTTTAACTAAATTTGGACTAACTTCATTGTATTTTTCTAATTCATTGTAGTTCTTGTTGTCTCTTAATTTTTCAAAGAGAAATAACATGTCCTCAACTGGCGCAATATAACTTGGCATTTTAAAACCTTAGAATAATTCTAGAATTATTGCAATTTTGAAATTATCGCATCACCCATTGATGATGTTGATGTTTCTTTCATTCCGTCAGACAGGATGTCTTTAGTTCTTAAGCCATCATTTAATACTTCTTGTACTGCTTTTTCTAACGCATCAGCTTCGTTATCTAGATCTAATGAATATCTAAGGGCCATTGCAAAACTTAATATTGATGCAATTGGATTTGCGATTCCCTTGCCTGCAATATCTGGAGCAGAACCATGAATTGGCTCATACATCGCTCTCATTTCACCATCTTTATTCTTAGCTCCAAGAGAAGCTGATGGAAGAAGACCTAAAGATCCTGTTAACATGGAAGCTTGATCTGAAAGCATATCCCCAAATAAATTGTCAGTAACTATCACATCGAACTGTTTGGGATTTCTTAAAAGTTGCATCGCACAATTGTCTGCTAACATATGACTTAATTCGACATCTTTATATTCTTTATCATGTAATTCCTGAACTTCCTCTTTCCATAGCTGTCCAGCTTCCATCACATTAGATTTTTCACAAGATGTAACTTTATTTAATCTTTTTTTAGCTAAATCAAAAGCCACTCTAGCTACTCTAGTTATTTCACTAGTAGTATACGTATGAGTATTAATGCCTTTTCTTTCACCATTTTCTATTGGTTTAATTCCTCTTGGTTCGCCAAAGTAAATTCCACCTGTTAATTCTCTAACTATCATTATATCCAATCCTGATACTATTTCTGGCTTAAGCGTAGAAGCATCCACCAATTGTTCAAAACAGATTGCAGGTCTTAAGTTTGCAAATAACTTTAATTCTTTTCTTAATTTCAATAATGCTCTTTCAGGTTTCTTTGAAAAATCTAAATCATCCCATTTAGGTCCACCAACAGCTCCTAACATAACAACTTCACTTTCTAGAGCTTTATAAAATACTTCATCAGTAATTGGAGTTCCGTGCTTATCATATGAACATCCACCAGCAAGATCTTCATCTATCTCAAAATCTAATGATTTTTTGTCATTAAACCATTTAATAATTTTTTTAACTTCACCAATTACCTCGGGGCCAATACCATCACCAGGTAATAAAAGTATTTTTCTTTTTTTTACTTTAATCATTAAAAATCCATGGTTTTATATTTTTTATATTTTTTTCAAAATTTTCAATTTTATCTGATTTTTTCAAGGACAGAGCTATATCATCTAATCCTTCAAGCAAACACTTTTTCTTAAATGGATCAATTTGGAATTTTATTTCACTATTTCCATATACAATTTTTTCTTCATTTAAATCGACAGAGATTTCTTCTTTTCTATTTGCATATTCTGATAGTTCTTTAATTTTATCTTCTTCAAGAATTATTGGTAAAATTCCATTCTTAAAACAATTACTATAAAAGATATCTGCATAGCTTGAACTAATAACACAAGTTATTCCAAAATCTAATAATGCCCAAGGTGCGTGCTCTCTTGATGATCCGCATCCAAAATTTTTACCAGCAATTAAAATCTTTGAGTTATTAAAAGGACTTTGATTTAATGCAAAATCATTAACCTCTTTACCTTGATCATCATATCTCATTTCAAAAAATAAATTTTTTCCAAGTCCTGTTCTTTTAATAGTTTTCAAAAATTGTTTTGGAATAATCATATCTGTATCAATATTAACTATTGGTAGGTAAGCTGGAATACTTTTTAATTTATTAAATTTTTGCATTTAGTTTTGATACTTTCTAACGTCATCTAGATTTCCAGATATTGCAGCAGCAGCAGCCATTCCAGGACTTACTAGGTGAGTTCTTCCACCTCTTCCCTGTCTTCCTTCAAAATTTCTATTTGAAGTAGATGCACATCTTTCTTCAGGTTTTAATTTATCTGCATTCATAGCTAAACACATTGAACAACCAGGTTCTCTCCACTCAAAACCAGAATTAACAAATATTTTATCTAACCCCTCTTGTTCAGCTTGTTCTTTTACCAAACCAGATCCTGGAACAACCATTGCATCAACATGTGATGAAATTTTTTTATCTTTTAAAATTTTAGCAGCTTCTCTTAAATCCTCTATTCTTCCGTTAGTGCAGCTTCCAATAAACACTTTGTCTATCTTGATATCTTTTGCCGCCATATCTGGTTTTAAACCCATATATTTTAAAGATCTTTCTATTGAATTTTTTTTGTCTTCATCATTTTCACTTTGTGGATTTGGCACCTTGCCGTCTATTGTAATTACATCTTGTGGAGATGTTCCCCAAGTTATCATCGGTAAAATTTCACCAGCATTCAAATTAAGCTCTTGATCAAAACTTGCGTCAGCATCAGTTTTAAGACCATTCCAATAATTTAAAGCTTTTTCCCAATTATCTCCTTTAGGAGACATTGGTTTTCCTTTTAAATAATTAAATATTTTTTCATCTGGTGTTATTAATCCAGCTCTTGCTCCACCTTCAATTGTCATATTGCAAATGGTCATTCGTTGTTCAACACTTAAGGATCTAATTAAATCACCTGCGTATTCTATAACTGAGCCTGTTCCTCCAGCTGTTCCAATTTTTCCAATAATTTGAAGTATCACATCTTTAGATGTAACTCCTAAAGGAAGTTGGCCATTAACATTAATTCTAAAATTTTTTGCTTTTTTTTGGACTAATGTTTGTGTCGCTAACACATGCTCAACCTCTGACGTACCAATACCAAATGCTAACGAACCAAAAGCACCATGAGTTGCTGTGTGACTATCACCACATACAATTACTGTTCCAGGTTGAGTAAAACCTTGCTCAGGCCCAATGATATGAACGATACCTTGTCTTTTGTCGTCCATTCCAAAAAGTTGAATACCAAATTCTTTACAATTAGCTTCCAAAGTATCAACTTGTATTTTTGAATCTACATCAGCTATTCCCTTAGTTCTATCTGTTGTTGGTACATTATGATCAGCTACAGCTAAAGTTAAATTAGGATGTCTAACTTTTCTATTTGAATTTCTCAAGCCTTCAAAAGCTTGTGGGCTAGTTACTTCATGAACTAAATGTCTATCAACAAAAAGTAATGCAGTACCATCCTCTTGTTGATCAACTAAGTGATCTTTCCAAATTTTATCGTAAAGAGTAGTGGACATTGAAAAAAAAATTATTTTTTTTCTGAAGGGCTTTCTGATTTTTGTTCTTCTTTAGCAACTTCAGCTGGTGGTGCTTCTTCTTTAGGAGCTTCTGCTGCTGGTGCTGCCTCTGCTTTAGGAGCTTCTGCTGCTGGCGCTACGTTTTCTTCAGTAACTGTTTCAGGTTTTACATCAACATCTATTCCTATTTTTTTTCTTATCTTTTCTGCAATTCTTGCTGATTTACCTGTTCTGTCTCTTAAATAATAAAGCTTAGCTCTTCTTACTTTACCTGATCTTATTACTTTAATTGAATCTATTAACGTGCCATATAAAGGAAAAGTTCTTTCAACACCTTCGCCAAAAGAAATTTTTCTTACAGTAAAAGATGAGTTTAAATCTCTACTTTTTTTAGCAATACAAACACCTTCAAAATATTGAATTCTTTCTTTTTTACCTTCGGTAATTCTAACCCCAACTTTAACAACATCTCCTGGATAAAAATCTGGAATTTTTTTCTCTGAAAGTATTTTTTTTACGTTATGTTGGTTTATTTCTTCAATTGTTTTCATATCTGTATTTATCAAATTATTTCTTCTTATATTTTTGCCACAAATCTGGTCTTCGGTCGCGTGTTATAGCCTCAGATTGAGATAAACGCCAGTCTTTAATTTTGCTGTGATCACCTGATAATAAGACCTCCGGAACACCTTTTTCCTCCCAAATTTGAGGTTTTGTGTACTGTGGATACTCTAATAGATCATTTTCAAAACTTTCATCTACTTTAGAGTTTTCATTACCTAAAACTCCAGGCAAAAGTCTCAATATACTATCTATAACAACAAACGCAGCTGTTTCACCGCCTGACAATATGTAGTCTCCAATGCTAACCTCTTCAATATTTCTTGTTGTCAGCACTCTTTCGTCAACACCCTCAAAATGTCCACAAATAAAAGATACAGATTTTTCCTTTGATAAATCACGAGCATAATGTTGATCAAACTTTTTTCCTTTAGGTGATAAATAAATAATTCTTTCACCTTCTGTTTTATTTTGATCTAAAGATTTTGCCATAACATCTGCTTTTAAAAGCATACCAGAACCACCTCCATACGGAGTATCATCAACAGTTTTATGTTTGTCTGCTGCTGCATCACGAATGTTTACAATCCTTAAATTCCACAACTCTTTAGATAGAGCTTTCCCGTACAAACCTTTAGATAAAGGTCCAGGAAAAACTTCTGGATAAAGTGTAAACACTTGTGCTTGCCACATAAATAATCTTTAAATTATTTTTGTTCCTCTTTAGGAGCTTCTGCTGCTGGTGCTGCATCTGCTTTAGGAGCTTCTTCTTTAGGAGCTTCTGCTGCTGGTGCTGCATCTGCTTTAGGAGCTTCTTCTTTAGGAGCTTCTGCTGCTGGTGCTGCATCTGCTTTAGGAGCTTCTTCTTTAGGAGCTTCTGCTGCTGGTGCTGCATCTGCTTTAGGAGCTTCTTCTTTAGGAGCTTCTGCTGCTGGTGCTGCATCTGCTTTAGGAGTTGCTGGAGCTTCTTCACCTTCTTTTTTTCTCTCTTTTTTTGGAACAGCTTTTTTAGGGTTGTTACCATTTGCAGGCATTGCCATTAATTCATTTTCACCTAAAATTCTTGCAACTCTAGAAGTTGGTTGAGCACCTTGACCTAACCAATATTTGATTCTTTCAGCTTCAAGTCCAACTCTTTCTTTTTTATCCTTAGGCAAAAGAGGGTTAAAAAATCCAACTTTCTCAATAAATCTTCCATCTCTTGCAAAACGACTATCTGCTACAACAACTTTGTAAACAGGACGTTTTTTTGTTCCACCTCTTGATAATCTTAGTTTTAACATTCGTTCTCCTTTTTATTATTTTAATTGATTAAATAGCTCTGGCGGTATCCCCTTATCAGACATACCTTTCAGATTTCCTTTTGACATCTTCTTCATCATTTCTGACATCATTTTAAATTGCTTAAGCAATTTATTGATAGTGGCTGGATCTGTGCCAGAGCCATTAGCAATTCTTTTTTTTCTAGAACCATCAATAAGTTTAGGGTTCTCTCTTTCTTTTTTAGTCATTGATAAAATAATCGCCTCATTTTTTGTGATTATACTTTCATCAATTCCTGCTGAGTCCATTTGAGATTTCATTTTTGAAACACCCGGCATAAAAGACATTATGCCTTCTATTCCACCCATTTTTTTCATTTGTCTCAATTGTGTTAAATAATCCTGCATAGAAAATTGGCCTTTTTTTAAATTTTCTTCAGCCTTTTTAATATTTTCTTCGCCTAAATCCTGTGCAGCTTTTTCTACAAGAGATACTATATCTCCCATACCAAGAATTCTGTTTGCTATTCTGTCTGGATGAAATACTTCAAGATTATCAATTTTTTCACCTATACCTAAAAATTTAATTGGAACATTAGAAACATATTTCATACTTACAGCTGCTCCACCTCTTGCGTCACCATCTGCTCTAGTTAAAATTATTCCAGAAAGATTTACTGTATTTTTAAATTCTTTTGCAACAGATGCCGCTACTTGACCTGTTAAAGAGTCTGCAACCAAAAAAGTTTCTGTGGGATTTATTACACTTTCAATTTGTTTAATTTCACTCATCATTTGTAAATCAATTTGGGTTCTTCCTGCTGTATCGAATAAAATAATCTCAGCTCCATTAAGATTAGCTGCACTTATTGCTCTTTGGCAAATATCTGTTGGTTGTTGACCTTCTATTATAGGTAATGTTAAAATATTATTTTGTTCACCAAGAGATCTAAGTTGCTCTTGTGCGGCTGGCCTATAAATATCAAGACTAACCATCATAACTTTTTTCTTTTTATTCGTTTCTAAGTATTTAGCTAATTTTGCAGTAGTAGTTGTTTTACCTGAACCTTGAAGACCAACAAGCATCATAGGTACTGGTGGAACAGCACTAAGATTTATATCATTATTTGTTTCACCTAATAAATTGACCAATTCATCATAGACAATTTTTACAACCATATCTCCAGGAGAGGTTGATCTGATAATTTCTTGTCCTAAAACTTTTGGTTTAACTTTTTCGATAAAATCTTTAGCAACATCAAGAGATACGTCTGCTTCCAATAAAGCTTGTCGAATACCTCTTAGACCCTCATCTACTTGAGCTTCATCAAGTGAAGGAGCTTTTTTTAAAGAAGAAAAAATTTCTTCGAATTTATTAGTTAAATTTTCAAACATATTTATTACGCACAGCAGTAATCGCACTAGTGGGCGAACCCTCGCTGACTAGTGTCGATCTCTTTGTTTCCAAAGACACCGCAAAGTTAATGTTTTTGCGGAAACGGCAACAACCTATAATAGAGGTTCAAAAAGTCAATAAATAAGTTAAATATCTATATATGGATTTAAAAGCTTTTAAAATGGATGGTTTAGGCAATGATTTTGTGATTATTGATAATAGACAAAAAATTACAAACCTTACCAAAGAACAAATAATAAAAATTTGTGATAGAAAATTTATAGGTTGTGATCAGTTAATTTTAATTAAAAAAAGTGAAACAGCTGATGCTTATTTAGAATTTTATAATTCTGACGGTGGCACTTCTGGTGCATGTGGAAATGGTACAAGATGTGTTGCAGATTTATTGGGTAAAGAAACTAATAAAAATACAATCAATTTAACCACTTTATCAGGTAACTTAAAATCTGAAATTTTAGGAGATAAACTGGTTTCAACAGAAATAGGAGTAGGAAAAACAAAATGGAACGAAATTCCTTTATCTAAAGATTTAAACACAAAAAACTTAAATATTAAAATTTTTGATTTAAACAAAAATGAACATACGGGTGGTACAGCTATAAATGTTGGAAATCCTCATGTAATATTTTTTGTTGATAATAATGAAAATTTTGACATTAAGAAAATTGGACCAGAAATAGAAAAACATAATTTTTTTCCAGAAAAATGCAATGTAACTTTAGCAACAGTAATTAACCATGGATTGATCAAAGTAAAAGTTTGGGAAAGAGGTGCTGGTTTAACCAAAGCTTGCGGAACAGCAGCCTGTGCTACTGCTTTTGCTGCAAAACAAAATGGACTGACAGACAATAAAGTAGATGTAGAATTTTCTACTGGTAAATTATCAATTTCAATTGATCAAAATAATAGCATCCATATGAAAGGACCTGTTTCAGATATAAAAAATATTGAAATTAAAATTTAATGGGAATTTTTGATAAATTTAAATCTGGTTTTAAAAAAAGTGCATCTGCTTTTACATCTGGTTTAAAAGACATAGTTGTAAAAAAAGAGATAGATGACAAAACTTTAGATAAAATTGAAGAATATTTAATTCAATCTGATGTTGGTACTGTTGCTGCTTCTGAAATTAAAGAAATAATTTCTGATAGCAAAATTAATCCTAATAAAGATATTGCTGAAGAAATAAATTTGATTTTAAAAAATTATATAATTTCCTTAATGAAACCACTTGAAAATAGAGAATTCTTTAAAAAAAAAGAAAAAATTAATGCAACGTTAGTTTCAGGTGTTAATGGTGTTGGCAAAACAACAACTATTGGGAAAATTAGCAAAATATTAAAAGCTAATGGAAATAAAGTTATGCTAGCTGCATCTGACACTTTTAGAGCTGCAGCTATTGAGCAATTAGAAAATTGGGCCAAAAAAGTTGATGTTGAAATAACAAAATCTTCACAAAATGCAGATCCAGCTTCTGTTGCATACAAGGCTATTGAGGATGCAATTAGTAATAACTTTGATCAGGTGTTAATTGATACTGCTGGAAGATTGCAAAATAAAAAAAATTTAATGGAAGAATATAAAAAAATTGCAAATGTAACAAAAAAAATAGATCCTGATGCACCACATGATGTAATATTAGTATTAGACGCAACTTCAGGTCAAAATGTCATTAATCAAGTTGAAGAGTTTAATAAAATAATTCCAATTACCGGTTTAATTATGACTAAATTAGATGGAACAGCAAAGGGAGGTATTCTTTTAGCTGTTGCTAAAAAATATAAACTTCCAATTATTGCTTTAGGTTTAGGAGAAAAAGAGGATGACCTTCAAATTTTTGAGGCTGAAAAATTTGCAGAGGCGTTTACTCAAATTAATTAATTAACGTACTGGAAATCAAAGGTTTATAAAAACTACATTTATAATTTTCTTTAAAATTGTCATGTCCACAATTTTTAGCAATTGATGAGATTATAAAATCAAATTTTCCATTTCGTGGATAAAGTTCTAATTTCTTTTCCAAAATATCAAATTTGAAATTAGCGTTTAAACTTTTAACTGCACTAATCATTACTAATGTTGTGTTATCTTTTAAAAGATAATAAGCAAAATCATCAGGAAATACTGGAAAATCATATTCTTCAAGAAAGTATTTTGCTCTAGCTGGAAACCATTCATAAGATATTAGTGGAGATGAACTTTTTGTTTTGTAATCATAAATATAAAGATCTTTAGGATAATCATTTATATAATTGCTGTTTTCACCTCTTGCTAATACTGCTTTTTCTCTAGTTTTGAAATAAAGAGCAAAGTTTTCATTATGAGAATTCATTTGATCAATGTAAAATAGATTATCCACATCAGAGTTTTTGTCTTGAGCAAATACAAAACTGTTAAATGTTAATAAAATAAAAAATAATAAAAGAGTTTTTTTCACCACTTAAAATTAATAACAAAACTTGTATTATCTTTGTTTGGAATGTGGCTTAATTTAAACTTCTAAAAAAATCATTTAATGCTAATACAAGATTTTTATCATATTCCATCATATGATCGTCATATTTCGTAAAATATGAATATTTGGGTTGATTAGCCATTTCATAAATTTTTTTACCCATCCAAAAAGGAACTATTTGGTCTGCTTCTCCATGCATTACTAAAACTGGAATATTAATATTCTTAATTTTTTTATCATTTTTATATTTGTCCCTTAATAAAAATCCAACTGGTATATATGGATAAAAATTTTTTGCTGCTTCAACCATAGAAGTAAAGGGTGTTTCTAATACTAATCCAGCATAATCATTCTGTTGTGCTAAATGTGTTGCAATTCCTGTTCCAAGAGACTCACCATATAATATGATATCTTCTTCATTTAATCCTA